>Ga0180008_1000350_pt1 | contig 42072 bp, 40 predicted proteins | sample MM_PW_MetaG_FD_121121 | JGI IMG/M metagenome (GOLD analysis project Ga0180008, IMG submission 121121) | Groundwater microbial communities from the Aspo Hard Rock Laboratory (HRL) deep subsurface site, Sweden - MM_PW_MetaG | ecosystem: Environmental > Aquatic > Deep subsurface > Groundwater... | reverse complement strand
GCCACAGATATTACCGATCGCAAAGAGATGGAGCAGCAACTGGCCAAAGCCAAAGCGCTGGCTGAGCGACAAGCCAATACAGACGAGCTGACTCAGATGTATAACCGCAGGGCCTTTTTTAATATCAGCCGACAGGTGTTTCATCAGGTGCATCGTGCCGGGCAAAGGCTGGCGGTGGTAATGTTCGATCTGGACCATTTTAAGCAGGTGAACGATCAATGGAATCATGCCGCCGGTGATGCAGTGCTGGTGAATATTTCTGCGCTGGCGCAAAGCATAGTGCGCGGCTCCGATGTGCTGGCTCGCGTCGGCGGAGAAGAGTTTGCGGTGGTACTGCCTGATACGGATATAGAGCAGGCCAAGCAACTGGCGGAGCGGATGCGTGCTGGTTTTGAGCAACATAAAATAGTGATTGAAGGCGGTGAAATCAGCTGCACCGCCAGTTTTGGTATTGCCTGTGCCAATTTAGCGGAACTGAGCGGCGAGTTGGAACCACAAGCCATATTAGAAGACTTACTGCATGCCGCAGATAAAGCCATGATGCAGGCCAAGGTTTCAGGCCGTAACAGAGTCTGTATAAATGGACAGATTTGAGAATGTTACAACAGTAGTCTTAGGTTTGTAGGTTATTAGTGCAGTAAAACATCGGGAAAACGCCCACAGCTAAGTGGGCAATCAGGTCGTCAACTCAACTAATCTGAGTGCGATACCATCAGGCTGATGCTGTAGTCTTTTTGCTCAGGGTAGAAGTTTAAGCCAACAGACTTTTTCACATCAGTGTAGTTTTCAGTTGATGCATAAGTTTTCTGCAGGCCAACACCGGCAAAAGGTTTAACACTATCAGAAAGTTCGTTGTATTCGAAAAGAACTCTGGTGTAGATACTATGAGTTCGCTCATCACCAGCCCCTGAGTACTCTGGTTTAGCGGTCGTTACACCTAATTCATAGTTCGCGTTCCAAGCTGCAGATAATGACTCTTTGTAGCCTAAGCCAACACCTGTTTCCCAGAAAGAATCAACAGAATCAGAAATCTGAGAATCGGCCTTATGGTGAAAGGCTGAGTTTAGATCCATATACAATCCATCATCCGCCAGTACTGAAGTTGAACAAAAAACAAGCAAAGCAATAACAGTACGATTCATACGCCACTCCCTAGTGTTTCTTCCGTTAATAACAGGTTGTTATCCCAGACAATTCTGCACTGATGATGTCGATGCAGGTTAAAAACTAATCTAAAGACCTCAGATGAGCCTGTCAATAAAATACATACTAATTACATTTATTTAACTCATAACTGTTCTTTATGGATGACATCGTGAGGTTGCTGGTTAGCTCATCAGGCAGACACACATTGACCCTGTTGTGATCTGACTCAACTCAGGTCAGATAAATTCTAATTGTATAAATGACTTACTATCGAATAGTCTGGATGTTTAATACAACTTATGACATGGATGCGGTGATGCGAAATTGGCTTTGGGGACTTTTGCTGTTTGTGGGATCTGCGGCTGCTTCAACTGAACAACCCCAAGTTGCGCAGGCAGAATTTGAGCAGTTTCTGGATGAAGTGATACAGCCACATTTGGACAAAGCTGTCTTGTCGAATGTCAGCGTAGCGCTGGTGTATAACAACAAACTTGTAGTGAGCCGGGGTTATGGTTTTGCTGATCAAGCTGCAGGGCTAAGACTCGACGCGACCCAACATTTAATTCGCCCAGGCTCTGTGTCCAAGCTACTAACCTGGACAGCTGTAATGCAGCTGACAGAGCAGGGCCTGATTGATCTAGATACGGACATCAATACCTACCTGGATTTCACTATACCAGCGCACCCAAGCGGCCCTGTGACTATGCGGCATTTAATGACACACAGGGCAGGTTTTGAAGATGTGCTGCGTGATTTAATGGCTACCAGCCCAGAGCAATTGGTCAGTAATGAAGAATGGCTAAAACGCTGGGTGCCACAGCGGGTTTTTGCTGTGGACACTGTGCCAGCTTATTCCAATTATGGCGCAGCTTTAGCGGGTTATATTGTGGAGCGCGTCAGTAAAATACCGTTTGAGACTTATATTGAGCAGCATATTTTCCAGCCTGCTGGCATGAAAAACTCCAGCTTTCGCCAGCCAGTACCAGATTCTTTAGCAGACCAAGTCGCCAGAATTTATGATAAGTCAGGCATCAGGCAAGTACCTTATGACTATATCAGCCCAATACCTGCAGGTTCTTTATCGGCTACAGCTCAGGATATGGGGCTTTTTATAGCGGCGTTTTTAGCGGAAGCAAAAGATGGAACTACACCGCTATTGAGTGCCAAAACCCGTGAACAGATGCTGAGTTATTCTGCGCCTCAGGTCCAGGGTATGGACACTATGGCGTTGGGGTTTTTCCGCGACAATGAGCAAGGTTTGCAGATTTGGCAACATGGTGGTAATACCCGTACTTATCATAGCCATCTGCTGCTGGTTCCTGAATTTGGTGCCGGGCTTTTTGTCAGCATAGGTTCCGCCGCTGGCCGTGCTCAGGCTTATGAGTTACGCGAAGCGTTAAACATCGCTTTTATTAAAAAATACCTGCCCGTCAAAGCAACTGAAGCTTTGTTGCATTCCGACCCGACCGGTGCGAAACAGCGTGCAGATGAGCTGGTGGGTTATTACCAGAACAGCAGAACAAGTTTCAGCACCTTGCTGGCAGTACTGCAACCTCTGTATCGGTTACAGGTCACGGCAACAGAAACAGGTGATTTGATATTGGCTGGTTACAACAAAGCGGACAATACACCCTGGTTATGGCGCGAAATACAGCCTTATTTGTGGCAGCAGGTGGGTGGGCAAGACCGGCTGAGTGCCTTGGTCAAACCCGATCAGCCTGTGATGTTAAATATCGGAGCTTTAGCGCCGGTACTATCGTGGAATAAAGTTCCCCCTCTGGCCAATGCTGCTGTATTGGTTCCTGCCTGGTGTAGTGCGCTGGTGATTTTATTGTTCGCAGTGCTGAAACTACCGTACTTGTGGTTCAGGTATAAAAAGCGCTGGTTACAGCAGGCAGGAGCTATTGCGCTGGTATCCGTGGCTTGTTGTGCTCTGGCTCTGTTTACTGGGCTGGCGCTGTTAGATTTGGCGCTGGACGGGATCTACAGCTTTGCACCTTCAGATCTGCTGATCCGCTCTGCTCAGTTATTATGCTTTTTTGCAGTGTTAGGCCTTGTTCCTGCGGGATTACTGTTAAAACAAAGCTTTGGATCTGGTATTTGGCTACAACGCATACAGCACGCGCTGACCCTACTGGCGTTTTTGTTTATTGCTTGTTATTTGGCGCTGTATCAGTTGTGGTCGGTGCAGCTTTATTACTAGTTGCAGTGTAGAAGTGGTCAGGTAAAACACTATGACCTGACCGCTGATTTAAATTAAGGCAGGATTTTAATCGACTGGATCACAACAGGAGTTTCAGGTTGGTGAAATGCTATAGGTTTGCCGCCCGGGTTATCCAGCCATACTTCTTTTACTTTCACTGCCGCTATTTTATCCAGCACGGCATCGCCTTGCGTCAACTGGCCGAAGTTGGTGTATTTGCCATCCAGATGAGCGCGTCGCTCCAGGCAAATATAAAACTCCGTGCTGCCACTGTTTGGATCTTCATCCCGCGCTAAGCCAAGGCTGCCTCTGATCTGAGGTTTGCTGTCGGAAAACTCTCCATCCACCTGATAGGTTTTATGATCAGGGTGCAAATCATCATTAATACCAGCTTGTGCCACATGGCCTTTTACGACCCGATAAAAAGTTTTGCCTTCATACCAGCCACTTTTTGCCAGCCGGATAAACTGCGCTGTGGTTTTAGGGGCAATTTTGTCGTCCAGCTCAAAGGTCATTTCACCGGCACTGGTACTTATCACGGCTTTTGGTGCAGTGAAAGCCAAGGGGTTGAAAACAAAAAAAGCGAGTAGCGAAAGTATGTTTAGCTTCATCAGGTGACATCCTTGAGATCATTGTATTTATTCGACAAAACCAGCCTAACAGGACTGGCTGTTGAACAAAAGCCTGTGATGTTATTGTTTCTTTTTTAGAAATTCCTTCCATTTTCCAATTTAGCAACTAAAGTTTTCGAAACAGGTAAAAATGGCAAGATAAAACCAAAGGCACCTGTTGCTAAAAACATAGTGATAACAACCCCAAAGGAAGGAATACCGCAGATGAATACCTTAAAAAAACTACTGGTCAGCAGTTTGGTTTTTAGCTCGTTTTTGCCACAGATGGTGGTGGCCAATCAGGCTTATGCAAGCTCTGTTTCAGCCGCAGCTTCGGCTTGTCCTGTTGATCCAAACTGGTTAAAAACCCCGTCTTTACCCACTGAAGTGAAAAAAAGTGGTTCGGATGGCAGCTCAAATTTTTGTGACTTTTACCAGTTTTCAACTCAGACCTTTTTGTATCTGATGTCACAAAACAACAGTGGTTTGCGTAACTTTCAGGTGCAGACGAACTACCCTGTACTGGAATTTAATGCCGATGGCACTCCGGCGAATTCCTGTGACAGCAGTATCACAGGGCCAACCTTAAGAACAAATTTACTTAAAGCCGGAGCCGGTACGTCGGTGACTACAGGTCAGGCTGGTGGTGGCGCTACTATTTATGCGCAGGATGGCAATGTGGTGTATTACGATGTGCGCTTCAGTAAGGCGCTTTGTGGTTTAACCGGCAGTGCTGTTGAAATGCAAAAGCAAAATATCACTAATTTTCCTGCCGGTACTATGGAGCTGAAATTTGGCTGGAAAGTACTGTCAGACGCCGAAATTGCTTCGAATGCTTTTGTGACACAAAAACAAAACATTGCGGGTAAAAATGTGACTTTGGGTCTGGCTGGTATGCATATGGTGACTGCGACTAAAGATCACCCTGAATTTATCTGGACCACCTACGAACATATCAACAATACCCCGGACTGTACGCCACCTGATGCTCAAAATGGCAATGCATGGACTTTTGCCAGTGCCAGCTGTACTGCGGCTTTACCTGGCTCAGCTGATGCCTCCAATGCCTGTAAATTTAATCAGCCGCCAAAAAACCAAACCGCTGCTACAGGTACTCCTACCAATATTTGTCGGGTTCATCCTTATGGCACAGCATCCGGAGATCCAAAAGCTGCACAAAACCTGACGGATGTAACGACACAAAACAGCGAGTTAGTAAGTTTGTTAACGCAATCAGGCACGCCTGCTGCTATGAAAGTACTGGCTAACTATTTTACTGTCGGAGCACTGTGGGTGAGTGATATAAGCCAAAGTTCAGGTGGAGTAGGGGTTCCAAATGAACGAGGTTCGTTGCGTTTAGCCAACTCAGTGGCTGAAACTGATTATCAGCACGTGAACCTGAACAACACGTTTGCCAGCAATTGTTTTGGTTGCCACAACTATTCAGGCACAGGACAAAGTGTAAGCAACAATATTACCTCTCAGGCGCTGAGCCATACTTTTAAAGACATCAAAATAGGTCAGGGCGAAAATATTGACGTCACTTCCACTACCCTTATTGGCAGTAACAGCGCAGCAGCGACCATATGTCAGGGTACAACGGCTAAACCCGGTGTATGCCCTGGCACTGCCAGCTATCTGAAATGGAATGGCAACTGGACGAATGCCAACTCCAGCGCTGGTTCTGTCTGTGGTTGTACCGGAATATAACGTGAACTGGTCCAGCTAACTGTTGAATTTTTACGTCGCAGTTTTACTCCGCATCAAGCCACTGTATTGTAGTGAATACGGTGGCTTTTTTGAGTTGAAATAACCCCATCACTTTTCTGCTCACCAAAACTAAATACTTTGCTGTAGCTTGATTGTTTGCCATCTCAAGTCCAGAGTTTATTCATCACGCTGTGGCGGTATGGTAGGAGTAAAACCAGCATGAAAATGATTTATACCCATGAAAACCGGCTGATCGTCAGCAATATCAAAAACATTCTGCAACGCCGTGGTTTTGAGATTTTTGTAAAAAACGAACATGCCATCAGTATGATAGGTGAAGCCTCGGCTTTTGATAGCTGGCTGGAGTTATGGCTGGTGGACGAAAACGATTTTGCTTTAGCCAGCATGATATTAAAGAACCTGAAGCTGGATAGTGAAGCTGAAGATTGGTACTGCAGTAAATGTTCGGAAGAAAACGCAGCTTCATTTGAGTTGTGCTGGAACTGTGGCACTGAGCCAAGCTGAAGTATAGAAATAACTGCGGACCAAGCTCTTGCGCTGTATAGTCTTGCTGAATCTCCCTTTGTTGAAAAGAACCTTATGAATTTAGATAAAGCGAAAAAACGTCTTTCCAAACAGCTGACTAAAGGCTTTGAGGGTTACCCTGTGTTGTCTCTGGCTTATTTCGGTGACACTACGGATAAGGCGACCGAAGTATTGCTGACTTTTGTATTAGAAGAGGGGGCGGCAGCTATGGAGCAGAAGTTTTCCAGTACAGAAGATGTCCGGCAGGATGAGACTATTCAGTCTGTACTGGTAAAAATTATTGAGCGTTCTAATGCTAAAACTGTGACTGAAATAGCTGGTGTTGCTAGCAGGTAAAAAGGCGGTGATTAGACCGCCCGGACTTTTTAGTAAAGTGACTTAATTTTCTGCTGTGTGGACGTCTTTTGCTTTATGAACAAGTTCACGCACATCTTTTAGCAGTTGCTGCGCATCGTAGACGACACCGTCTTTGATGGTGTAACGCACACCTTTACTGCGCTCCGGTTCGTTATTGTCGTTGAGTCTGTAATGGCCAGTGCCATACAGTACTTTAAAGTTGGCCAGCGGGTTTTCAGCCACTATCAGCATATCGGCCTTTTTACCCGGCACTAAGCTGCCGATGTCTTTCTCCATACCTAAAGCCTGAGCGCCATTTAAGGTAGCGACTTGAATCACTTCCAGCGGATTAAAGCCAGCTTCACGCAGCAGCTCCAGTTCCTGAATATAAGCAAAACCATAAATTTTATAAATGTAACCCGCGTCAGAACCAGCTGTGACACGGCCACCATGGTTTTTGTAGTCATTTAAAAACTGGAACCAGATGCGGTAGTTTTCGCGCCAGGCGATTTCCTGATCGGTCGTCCAGTCAAACCAAAATGAACCGTGGGCATAACGGTTAGGTTTAAAGAAGTTCGCTAACGTAGGCAGGGTGTAGTCCTGATGCCATTCAGCATTACGCTGCGCGCTGGCATCCCGTGTAGCCTCGTAAATAGTCAGTGTAGGGTTGATGGTAAAGTCCAGTTTGATCAGTTCATCCCGCACTGCATTCCATTTGTCTGAACCAGGTGCTGCCGCCTGCTTCCATAAGTTTCCAGCGTTGGCGAACCTGTCCTGCTCATTTTGATAGTTGTAATTGGCCGGGTAATTCTGGATCACCTGGCCAGTAAACAGCGCTTCAGGCAAACCATACCAATGTTCCATTGAGGTTAAGCCCATACGGGCGCTGTCCAGTGCATTGGTGCCCATCACGTTGAGCTGAGCATGGTGCATCATAGTGCCAAGCTGTTGTTTTTTCGCTTCATCTAAAGCGGCCGAAATAATGGCTGGAGTAGAGCCAAAAAATTTAATACCAGCGGCACCGGAATCCTTAATATCCCGCACCCAATCTCTCGCTTGCTCCGGACTGAATACAGGTTTACTCAGGCCCTGACCAAAGCCGATATAAGGCACGATACGAGGTGCGACTATGCTGTTTTTTTCTGAGGCTTTGACATGGCGCATAGTCCAGTCCACACCATTAAAACTGCCGGGTTCACGTACTGTGGTAATACCATGAGCCAGCCAGAGTTTAAATACATATTCGGCCGGAGTGCCGTTGGCGGAACCACCTATATGGCCGTGCATATCAATAAAACCCGGCAGAATATACATGCCGCTGACATCCATTTCCTGATCGCCAGCTTGTGCTTTAGGCCTGCCTTCTGGCAATACAGGCACGCCCGGATTGCCTACGGCGCTGATTTCTGTGATGCGATCCTTTTCAATCACTATATCTACAGGCCCAACAGGAGGTGCGCCTTCACCGCTGATATAAGTACCACCTCGCAAAATCAGTCGTTTGTACGGGCCTTCGCCTCTGTCCCGTTCTGGTGCTGACGGAGTTCGTTCTGCTGTTGCTGCAGCTGCTGGCAGACCAGCCAGTGCCAGAACTAAAGCCGTGCCGATAAAAGGCAGAATACGCATGGTTTTTCCTTATTTTTTGTTATGTTGCATATGCTGTAAAGTACTATGGCAAGGCGCAGAGCAGGCTGCAACTGAATAGGTTGAACTGACTCTGTTAAGCGATAATGGGCGGTGAGTTTGAGGTAGATGTGATTCGGATTAGCAATTGAAAAAAGAGTTTCAGCATAGATGTGTCAGAGCCTGAGATCACTTAGCCATAACTGTGGCTACCAAAGCTGAAAGCAACACAGCAGTACAACGATCAGATCAAACGAAGCTGTATCTGCGGCTACTGTTTTGTAAAGCGTCCCGTGATTAGTCAGACCTGATTAGCGTGCGCTGGCGCCGCTTCCGCCAAGAAACATGGCTGCGCCTATTACATAACCAATGTCGTACCAGCCACCCGAGTTAGGGAAGGCGTAAATACGCACGTCGGTAAAGTAGCTGCCAACTAAGCTAAAAACAATACAGAAACCATGAATAAGTCCGGTGACGAAACTGACCGGGTCTGATTCACTTTGGCCTGACAGAGGTTGTGTGGCACAGCCGGCTAAAATGCCAGCCACGACAATAAACAACAGCAGGTTTTTATGTTTGATTAAGGCGCGCTTGATAAATTGCATAAGTATCCTTGAAGACCGCTAACAGTTGTACTTTGTACCTAGAGTCACTTGTACCTTGTGAAGTTATGCGGTGTGATGCATACCAGCGATTCAGTGTAGCACAGGGACCATTTGCTAAATTTTGCCGGAAAGTGCAGGGCATTATTCAAGTAACTATGTTCCAGATCAAAGCTGTCTCTGGTGCGCTGTTTTGATCTGGTTTATCTTTAACTTAACAGCAGTTCACTGAGTTTGCCATTTGCGATTGTATCTATTCCTCTGGCTATTGATATGGCCTGTTTCAGCGGTAAGTCAGGATGAGCCCCCGTCTGCAGAGCCAACCATGCATATCCGTATTGCGGCGGAGGATAACTGGCCACCATTTTCTGACTCTCAGGGGCAGGGGCTTTCTGAGCTGTTGGTCAAAGCAGCCTTTGCCACTCAGGGTTATCAGATCGCTACAGTTGTTGTGCCTTATGCCCGCGCTTTGCATTCTACCCGTCAAGGCACTACGGATGCTTGCTGGAATGTAACCCGACAGCACAACACAGAGCAGGAATTTACCCTGCATAAAATTCCATTATTTACGGCCGACTCGTCCTTTTATTATTACCGTAAACCTCAGGCTTATGCTTCAGTGGCGCAGATCCCAGACGGTGCCGTAGTAGGGGTTATTTTAGGTTATGAATACGGTGATTTATACGAGCAGCATAAAAAGAGGTTTAAGTTAGTTGAAGTATCGACTCATGCTCAGCTGATTGGTTTGCTGAACACAAATAAACTGGATCTGGCGATATTTTTTGATGATGTATTAGGTTATTACCTGCAGCACGAAGGGATCAAGGCGCAGCATATTCGACGTGGCAAGCTGAACCACAGCAGCGAAATTTATCTGGCTTTTAGCAAAGAGAATCCTCAAAGTAGTAAAAGAGCAACAGCCCTGGATGCAGGTATCACTGAACTGAAAAAATCCGGTGCTTATCAGCAATTGCTGCTGCGGATCAGGCCAGGATCCGGCTCTTCTGATCAGGTACTACAAAAGGACAGGCGAACAGATCAATGACTCCCTCAACTCACCCGCTGTTTTGACGCAACCCAAGCTTACCTTATCTGGAGCTACGTTTGGTCGTGGATGGACGTAAGGTAACTTATGCACCTCATTCACATCAGCAGTGGTCTGTTGGCGCTATTCTGGCCGGACAAAGTGAGTTTCTTTGTGCCGACCGGCTGCATTATGTTGAGCAGGGGGCTTTGGTGGTAATGAACCCAGACCAGGTGCATGCCTGCAACCCACGCCAGAATTCGCCTTGGGCTTATTATATGATGCATCTGGATAAAGACTGGTTAGCTGATTTTTTACAACAGGCAGGTATCAGAACCAGCGCCTTGTGGCGTGATACCAAAGTCGATACGCTTTGTGAAACAGCATTGTTCGAGGGCTTTGTTGTTTTGGCTGAACTTCTGATGTCGGCAAAATACAGCGCTGCGGAAAAAGAGCAAAAGCTAAAGGCTTACCTGAGCAGGCTGTTTTTACAACTGGATCAGCAAAACCAGAACACTGAAGACCTGTTACCCGCCAACCCTTTGTATCTGGTGGCAGCTTATCTGAGTGAACATTGTCAGGAAGACAGGGCTATTGACAGCATCAGCGCTGAATTTGGTTACAGTGCAGGTTATTTGGTTCGTGCCTTTAAGCGCCATTTTAATCTGACACCTCATGCCTACCGGTTAAACCGGCGGGTGCAGCTGGGGCAACAGGCCTTAAAGCAAGGGGAAGCTATTTCAGCTGTGGCCCACACTACAGGCTTTAGTGATCAGGCGCACTTTCAGCGGGTATTTAAACAGCGGGTTGCAGCGACACCGGATCAGTATCGCCGCTCTGTATTAGAACAGGATCAGAATACAACTGGCAGCAAGCAAGACAGCTAGCGTTTTATTCAGCATGCGCATTCTGGCCGGGCTCTGTAAATAATGACGTAACACAATACCTGCCCAAAGCCATGCCGCCAGCGACAACCAGCAAATAGGCAGATAAAGACCCGCAAAAATCAACAATTGATCGGTATGAGCTTCAGGAATATAAACGGCTATACCAGACAAAGAGGCCAGCCAGGCCTTGGGGTTCAGCCATTGCATTAAGGCTCCTGTCATAAAATCCGGCGCCTTCGCCTCCGAATGGTCAGAAAGCTCACCATTGTCACTGAATAACTGGTAACTCAGATAGAGCAAAAAGGCGATGCCAAGCCATTGCAGCACTTGAGTCAGCAAAGGCAAAGCAGCCAGTACATAATGCAAGCCAAAACCTATGACGAAAAATAACAGGATAAAACCCAGGGTTGCACCAGTGATAAAACTCAGCCCTTTGCTCAGGCCATAACGGGCTCCATTACTGACGGAGACCAGATTCACCGGGCCTGGTGAAAATGAGGCGGCAAAGGCAAATAAAGCCATGGATGTTATAAGGGATAAAGTCATAGTGGTGCTCCTGTATTGATTCAGCAAAGCGCTGACTATGAGCTTTCCCATCACAGCTGTATTGAATAAAACTGACCTTTTTCCTTTTGACTGCTGTTTAAGCTTTTGCAGCAGAAAAATCAGTAGTTTAGGGCTAAGCTGCTGATGTAGGATAAAACTTATTCCGCTGATGAGGGCAAAGAGATGGTGTTGATCACAAACCTGCTGATACTTCTGGTTGCTTTATTGCATCTGTATTTTCTAGTGCTGGAAATGTTTTTATGGGACAAACCGAAAGGCATGAAGGCTTTTGGCCTGACACCACAAAAGGCGGCAGAGACCAAAGTATTGGCGGCGAATCAGGGATTGTACAACGGTTTTTTGGCGGCTGGTTTATTGTGGGGCTTGTTTCAGGGGCTGATGTCTGAAGGCAATACAGGCCTGGATTTTAAAGTGTTTTTCCTACTTTGTGTGGTAGCTGCTGGTGTGTATGGCGCTATGACAGTCAGTAAGAAAATTCTGTATATTCAGGCGATGCCTGCAGCATTGGCGTTGTTGTTTTTATCTTTGAGTTGAAAAGAGCTTCAGCGTTTTATACATACAAAAAGTGCGTTGCCTGAATTAGTGTCCCATGCGGCAATTTTTTCGTAGTTATGTTCGAGAATATGCACTTCAAAACAGCTGCAAAGTAGCTGCTCGAGCTCTGCAAAACTGACAGCAACCATGGGGTGTTGGTCTTGCCAGAGCTGTTTCAAATCGGTCGTGGTTTTTTCGATACTCAGGTTCAGCGTTTGCTTCTCGCCAGTACCGCTGTAGTTCCAGCCGGATTCAAATACAAAATGGCTGTCGTCAAACACAGCGCTATGCCGTACATATGAGTTATTGTCGATTTTGTCTTTATCCACCGCGTTAAAACAAAACACGCCACCTGGTTTTAGTGCTTTAAATACGCTATCGATACAGGCTTTGAGGTTTTTTATGCTGGCGCTGTAGTGAATGGAGTATAAAAAGCAGGTGATTAAATCGACAGGCTCAGTCAGATGGAAGTCACACATATTTTGCTGCATAAAGCTGGCTTCAGGGCAACGTTGCTGAGCTTTATCCAGCATAGGCTGATTTAAATCCAGCCCGCTGCTTTGATAACCCGCATCCAGAAAATGCCGGATATGTGGCCCTGTGCCACAGGCTAAATCCAAATGAGTTCTGCCATCACCACCAAAAAATTGATGCAACCTGCGCGCACTCTGGCTTTGCGCCTGATAGTCAATATCAGCACACATCAGGTCGTAATAACCGGACAGGTCCGTATATAGTGAATTTGAAGAGTGCATAGGTTGGTTGATTTGGTCAAATTTTCGGCCGCGCATCATATATCAGTTCGGTGTTTTTGCGAAGCTCAGCAAGTAGTCTAAAAGTGTTATTCCTTTTGAAATTTGGGTAGCTTGCTAAAAAAAGCTTGCTTATCAGGGTCTGATAACGAGATCCTATAGCGATACAGTATTGTGTTAACTAAGCATCAGGCCGAATTTCCGGTTGCTGCGCCAAGGAGATCCCATGTCTAAACCTAAAAGCCGTCGTTTACAGAAAAAGCTCTATATGGGCGAATTTACTGAGTACGGTTTTATGTTGTCCTGTTCTTTAGGTCTGGAGTCTGATCAGGATTTCAGCAAATTGCTGGACCAATTTATTGCTCTGATTGAAAGCCGTGATCTGGTGATGGCGGGTGGTGGCGATAAAACTCAGTTTGAAGCCTTTATCTGGTCAGCGCATCGTTATGGTTCAGCCACACAAGACGATATCAAGGTGATCTCTGACTGGTTTAAAGCTCTGCCTACAGTGGACCAATTACAGGTTAGTGAGTTAGTTGATGCTAACTATGGTGTTAGCTTCTAATCGTTTTTCGCTAAACCTTTAAATAAAAATCCGGCTAAAATGCCGGATTTTTTTTGCTCATTTTTAACTTAAATCACTGTTTCCTCTTTAGTTTTATATGACAAAGCTATTAAATTTTTATGATGTCCTCATTGTGTCATTTTTCGGACCTTAGACTGTTGTTTCTGATTTCGATCTTACTTCGTAAGGCGGGATTGGCATAAAACAACAATCATCAACCGGAGGTCCGACTCGTGTTCAACAGATCAAATTTCACTAAATCAACTCTCGTAAAAGGCTTTTTAGTTTTTCTGACTATTTTGAATGTCGGCGCAGTCAGCGCTGATGAGTTCCCAACCTGGGATACTGGTGTTACTGCCCATAACGAAGCTCAGGTCAGAAACTTTCATCCTACTTTTGATTTTGACTCAGATGGTTGCTATCCGGGCACACCATTTCATCGTTATGAATCCTTGCGTCAGAACCCTGGTTTAGGTGCAACCTCCAGCTATTACGGTGGTTGCCGTGATGCGGGCTGGGGCAATATCTCTAATACCATTCACAGACAACTTTGCCAGGTTAGTACTGACGGCTGGGAACGTTGTGCGCATTTTTATGAGCTGTATTTTGAGAAAGATCAGGCGGTTCACTTAACCTTTTTAGCTGGCCATCGTCATGATGTGGAAACTGTGATTGTCTGGACTGCCAAAGGCCATGGACAGGAATTTGTTAGCCATGTCTCTACCAGTGCACATGGCAGCTTTGACACCCGTGCTATGAATACGTTGCAGCAACACAATGGCCATCCGTTGGTGGTGTACCATAAAGATGGTGCAGGCACGCACGCTTTCCGTTTTGCCAATGCCACAGATAAAGCCAATGTGGAATTTCAGGGCAACTGGGGTGAGTTTTATGCGCCAAATATCATCAGCCATTACCGCGCTGTGGCGCAGTGGGATTCGAATGAGCAGACGCGCCATGATCGCAATACACAATATCGCATGGCACTGGAGCAATCTAACTTTGGTTCAGCCAGTTTTAAAACCCGTAACGATCAACTGATTATGGATCAGGCCAATGCGAACGTGCCTCGCTCTGATGCCTTGTGGGCCAACACCTGGTTTAACTGGGACGATATAGCCGCCACCAAAGCCAAAGAGTTACAGGCGAACTATCCTGGTATTTATCAGACAATTAAAGACCGCTATTAATTTTCCTTTCTCCACAGTGTGTTGCGGTTTCACTGCAGCACGCTGTTTTTATTTCGTCTTCTATGTCCGTTTTTGCGCGCTTTATGCTTTAGTCTGGCTTAAGTTTGAGTTCAGCCTGGACTGCTACCTTCAATAGGTACTGTGACATTTTGTCGCTCCCAACCGCCTTTAAGAAGGATATTAAAATGACCTTTAAATCCATTCTGTTGCAACAAAATATTTTTGCAGCTCTGTGTCTTAGTGCCTTAGTTACAGTGGCTCCTGCTGTTGCTCAAACGCAAGCCAGCTGTAGCGCTTTAAAAGGCTGTGAACAAAAATTCTGTGAGATGGAAATTCAACTGAATATGGCGAAGCAAACAGGAGATAACAACCAGGTTGCGGGTTTACAAATGGCGCTGGATAACGCCAGAACCAGTTGTAGCGACAGCAGATTAAAAGATGCTCTGACCGCCAAGCTGGCCGAATCGAATCAGGATTTAGTGCGCTATCAGGCTGATTTGCAGCAGGCAGAGCAGCAGGGTAAAAAAGATAAAGTAATGAAGTACAAGAAAAAACTGGAAGAAACAACCAGCGAAATCAATAGATTAAATGATCAACTGAATCAGTTGGAACTACTGCCTCAGTGATCGCGACACAGACTGAAATCAGGCGCTATTGCGCCTGATGTTTTTTCAGAGAGCTTAGTTCGCCTGTTTGCATATTCAGCAGAAAATCACCGTTCGGCTGGCCTTGTAAAAAGCCATCGATAATTTGAAATAAAGCGGCAAATTTATATCTGCTGTACTGAGGTAAAGTCCACTTAGTCCATTCCTGAACTGGTGTTGCTGTATCTGGTTGTTGCAATGTCTCAGTAAAAAAACCGTACTCTTTCAGCCGCGCTGCAGGGATATCAGGCAACGCCAGCTCACCGGCATTTTGTAAGCGGTAAAAATCCAGCACTAAATCAAAGCCTGTCCAGTTTGCTAAATCTTCAAGTTTTAGCCCTGCAGCTAAAGCTTGAACTTGGGCCTTTTGTCTTGCCTGTTGCCATTCAGGGCTTTGACTGAGTTGCTGTAACAGGGCTGGAGAAAATTCCCCTAGTGTCACCTTGGTATTCAGTTGCGCGAGCAGCAGCATTTGTTCGCCATTTAACGCCAGCAATAACTGTCGTAGTTCATCCGGCCAATCGTTAGGCAAAAAGCGTAAGCGCGTCAGTTCGCGTAAATGGCCATTGGCAAATTCGCGGTAGTTTTTCGACTGCAGAATCTTGGCATCCCACAATGGCTGTTTGTCTTGTTTTAGCTGCTGCCATTCGTGCTGATAATGCTCAAATAACTGATTAAACCCAGGGACGTCCTGAAGCACTATGGTCTGAACTTTGACCTGATCCGCATTGGTCAGGGTCAGTAACTTATAAGCTGGCACATAAGCGGCTAAAGAGGGCGCCTGAATATTCACCAGACTATTGCCGAGGCGTGAATTAGCGACAGCAGTATTGTTTAAATGCATATGGCCACCTATATGCAGCCGTACGCCAAGATCGGCCAGTCTGTGACTGATTTGTGCTTTAGGGCTGCGTGATAACTGACCACGATCTTCGCCTAATAAAGCCGCTATATGCTGGGTTTGGCCCTGATAAAATTCGATCATAGGGTAATGGCTGAAGGTGACTAGTGTTTTGCCCTGAGCTTTAGCGCGCGCTGCCACTTGTTTGATCCAGGCCATCACCTGCGGTTTGTAGTCAAACATAGCGTTGTAACCGGCATTGCCTGAACCTTCAAAAGCTGCAGCTTCATTGCCTTTGCCTGCATAGCCGGCTTTAGGTTTGTAGACGTTGGCATCTATGGCCAATAACCATAATCCTGCAACAGGTTCCACCAGATAACTGGCATCAGGAAGTTCATGGCAGTTGTTATAGCCTGGTTTTTTATAAATACCGCCAGCACCTTGCTGGCAAATTTCAAACTGGCGTTTGGCTAAATCGGATTGGGCGAGAGCTTCGGTGTAGCTGTAATTGCCGTTTGTGTATTGGCTATAAGGTGTTTCCCAGTACAGATCACTGGTTTTAGGGTAAAAACCAAAGTCTGACAACTCCGTCATTAATTCTCGATAGCCCAGTTCTTTGACTTCTTCAGTACAAATTACTGGTGCAGCCTTGTTCGTACAAGGTTCAGCCCCCGGGCTAAAAATAGCCAGTGGCCGGCCATCTGGCCCTAAGTAATCTGGTTTACCCGCCGCATGGGCATATGGCCGTACCGGATCGTGATTGCCTAAGGTCAGTAAAAACTTCAGGCCATGGGTTTTGCTGTAGTGCTGCAAAATAGCTTTTAAACCACGGATATGCACAGTCTGACCATCGTCACTAAAGTCACCCGGCAGTACTACCAGCTTGATATTGCGACGCACCAGATCATCTAAAGCTGCACGCAGCGCAAAGTAGTTTTCATTAAAAAGTCGGGTGGATTGCAGTTGGGCGGCCATGGTTCGGATAGTTGCAGCTTTGTTTTTACTTTGGTCTTTGGTTTCACTAGCACTTCTAAGGCCTTTAAAGCTGCCGTCGTTAAACTCTGCATACACATCATGAAAATGTATGTCAGGTAAAAAGGCAATTTGAACCGGCGCGCTTTGTTCTGCAGCTAATGCTGGTAAACAGAATAAAGCCAATATAGTGCCAAAAAAATGGGTTTTCATTAGTGAGGCTGCCCTTGTAATCGGAATAAAAAAGGCCACAGGGGTGCTGTGGCCTTATTGTGTTTTATCACTTAAATAACCTGAAGAACAGGATTAGAAATCTGCACGCAGACCTAAGCTTACACGTCTGCCTGAGAACTCATACATCACAGGGAAAGACGGATCCATGGTGTAACCAGAGGTTTCTTCGTCTGTGATATTGATACCTTTTAAGCTTAACTTCACGTTATCCGTCAGCTGGTAGCCTAAGGCGATGTCCGTCTGGCCGTAAGCGTCACGGTAGACTGGGTACATATTCAGGTGAATATACTCAACGTATTTGTCTTTGTAGTTGTATGAAATTCGGGCATCAAAGACGTCGTTTTCATAATAAGCTGTAAAGTTGTAGGTCTTATCCGCTAAACCTTCCGGAGGCGTTGGGATATCTAAGTCAGAAGCACCTGTTAAGCTGTTATCCAGCATGGTGTAGTTTGCGTTGATACCAAAACCATCCAGTGATTCGCTCAGCATAGTCAGAGGCAACTGGGCAATTAACTCCAGACCTGTCACTTTGTAAGAACCTTCCGCATTGACAGGCTGGAACACTTCAAAGTCGTAATAACCGTCCAGTGAACCGTCCGCATTACGTTTTTCCACATCTTCCACTATACCGGTCAGTTCTTCACGCACTACGCCTTCGATATCTTTCCAGAAGTAAGATGCAGCCAGAATACCACCGTTTTCCATATACCATTCAACGCCAGTTTCCCATTGTTTAGCTTTGGTTGGCTTCAGGCCCGGGTTACCGTCTTTAAAGCGGAATTCGTTCCAGCTTACTGTACGTTTGTAGGCGATGTCGGCTAAATCAGGACGCATCAGCGTTTCTGATGCAGCAGTACGCCAAATCACATCCTCAGCCACTTCAACGGTCAGGTTAAAGCTTGGTAATACATCGTTGTAGCTGCCGTCTGCAGACACTGGATCTTTAGTGTAACCTGTAGTGCCATCTTCGTTTTGAATCGGGTGATAACCAAAAGATAAAACGTCAGTATCGACTGCACGCACACCAGCGTTTAACTTGCTTGGTAAGCCACCTATTTCAAAGTCAAAATTACTCATGGCGTATAAAGCCGTGACTTCTTCATCCACACGGTAGTACTGGTCAACCTGGAATGGTGTAAAGAAACCTGCATAACGGAAAGTGCTACGGGCATAGTCGTTTGACACTTGCATCCAGTTCAGATCTTTGGCCTGATAAGCGCCGCCAGAGGCGATATCAGTGACATAACCTAATTCGCTGTCTTTTAACGTACGTTTGTTCACGTATGAGCTGTCGCCTGCTTTTGGTCCCTGGATTTTGATGGCGCCAAAATTACGTTCTTTTGATTTATCGGTGTAACGCACACCAAACTGCACACTGCTCAGAGCTGGCAGCATGGACCATTCCAGCTCTTTTTTAAAGTCGAGCTGAGCAGCGTATTTATCGTCCTGAACTTCTTCCAGTTCAGTTTCATAAGCTTCAAACAGGTATTTGTCAGCAGCGTTGTACATGTCGATGCTGGCCGGGTTGTCGCTTTTAATGGTTTCGCCACCATTTGCAGTCCAGCGGGTGCGGGACGGAGCATAAGCCACATGCTTCAGGTTTGAGTAATCAGCCGTTTTCTCTGCACCTGAAAAACCAGCCAGCGCATTGATATCCCAACCGTTGACTTCCCAGTCCATAGTCACGCTGTACTGAGTGAAATCTGTTTCGTTAATACGCTCTTTACTTAAAAACTCATGCTGAGTTGCGGTATAAGACACGTCGGTCAGTACAACCATGCCGTATTCAGCTAGCGTGGTATCGTCGTAGTCATGAATAGTTTCTAAAGTGCTGCGGCTTGAGGCAGAGTAAGCGGCTGCATCATATTCATCTTCAGTGTTGTCATAACCACCTAACATGGCATCAAAAGTCAGACTGAAGCTGGAGCTTGGTTTGTATTGCACTGAAGCCGTGCTGCCCCATTTGTCTTGTTCACTTTGGAAGACACGGTCGCCCACTTTGTCCTGGAAAATAATACGGCTGGTTTCGTCTTTATCTTTGAAATCACTGACAATAACGCCTGCATCACGTTCCAGTACCGCTGCGGCCTGAGTTGAACGTGGTGCTGAAGCTTCAAGGAAACGACCCATAGGACGGAAGTTGATACCAGAGTTTGAATCTGTTCTGTTATTACGCTCTGCTTTAGAGAAAGACACTAAAGCACCCCAGTCACCCCAGGTATCGCTGGCCAGGAAAGAGAATTTAGGATCGGTTTTTTCTGAAATAGAGTTATGAGCACCTTCAGCTGACACCACAAATTGTGCGTCGCTGTAGTCAAAAGGCTTAGCTGTGCCAATTTGTACTGAACCTGCAATACCACCTTCTTCATCTGCAGCGGTAGGAGATTTTTGTACAGTCACACTTTGAATAATTTCAGAGGCAAAAATATCAAACTCCACATCACGACCACCGCTACCTGAAGCTGTTGCCAGGTTATTGATAGAGACATGGGTAAATTCAGATGGCAAGCTTCGTACGTTTACTTTGCTGCCAAGGCCTTTGTTACGTTCAATCGTCACACCAGGCATACGTTGCAGTGCTTCAGCCAGGTTTTGCTCAGGGAAGTCGGCAATATCTGTTGCCACTATAGAATCAGAGAAACCAATGTTCTCTTTTTTCATATCAACGGCTTGTTCCAGACTTTTGCTGTAGGTGCCTTTAACGGAAATCACTTCAACTTTCTGCTCAGTCGGCTTGTCTTGTGCAAAAGCAGGTAAACTGATGGCAGTACCCAGCAATAACTGGCTGATGGCCAGACTTAAGGCTGTGCGTTTTGATACAAGATGATGACGGTATTGACTCTGACTTTTCATTCCCAAATCCTTAGCTGATATCATTATTTTTTCACTGCTACACTGGTTTTCTAAAGTGTAGTGGCGGTGCTCAACGACGGGCGAGGTTACAGAGCTACTGTGATGTTTTTATTTCAACGATATGAAGCGGGTTGAGGATTTGTTGTAAATAAAGTGAACTAAAAAAGTTGCAGGATTTTGTTGCTGAAAATTTCTGAATGTAACCGATTTCATTTGATTCTTTATGATTTTAGGGGGAAAGGTATTTTAAATCATATACTTATTTTTGAGTTTTAATATTTTTCTGAGGTGTATGGTTGTTCCTTTTTTTTGTATTTGTTTCAGGTGAAGCAACCTTGCTATCCGTATTTATTACTTTTTTTTCAAGGCGATAAAACACCATATTTTTGCGATTAACGTTGCAACTTTGTCAGTGAAGCATTGTTTATGTGCCGAATGGCTGTGGCGTCGAATTAAATGTTGTGTCTGTAGCACTGTCGGGTGCAGTATATAAATTAATCACAAAAGCATAGCTTTATGCTGAACAGAAACGACCGAATACCATTGGAGTTGTTATGTCTGATCGTAAAACTGCCAAAGATTTTCATCCTGAAGCCTTGAGGTTATTTGACCGTTATGTACATGGCGATATCAGTCGACGTGACTTTTTAACGGGTGCCGCAAAGTTTGCAGTGGCTGGTATGACAGCGGTCACTATATTGCAGGCATTAACACCCAACTATGCGATGGGTCAGCACATTCAACCCGACGACCCGCAATTGGACGCTGTGTATCTGACCTACCCAAGCCCAAAAGGTTATGGTGATTTAAAAGGCTATCTGGTTAAACCCAAGACAATGACAGCTAAATTACCGCTGGTGCTGGTGGTGCATGAAAACCGCGGTTTAAATCCTCATATTGAAGATGTAGCACGCCGTTTGGCGTTAGCTGGTTTTATTGCATTTGCACCTGATGCTTTGTTTCCGCTGGGTGGTTATCCGGGGGATGAAGACAAAGCCCGCGCTATGTTTGCTTTATTGGATCAGGACAAAACCCGGCAAGACTTTATTGAAAGCGTTGCTATTTTACAAAAGCTGCCTCAAGGCAATGGCAAAGTGGGGGTTGTTGGCTTTTGTTATGGCGGCGGCATGTCGAACTTTCTGGCCACAGAGTTACCAGACTTAGCTGCTGCAGTGCCTTTTTATGGGCGACAAGCTGATTTAGATAAAGTAGCTGCTATTCAAGCGCCCTTGCTTATTCATTACGCCAGTGACGATGAGCGGGTCAATGTCGGCGCTCAAGCTTATGACGAGGCGCTTAAGGCTGCAGGTAAAAATGCCCAAAGTTATATCTATCCGGACACTCAGCACGGTTTTCATAACGACACCACACCCCGTTATGACCAAGCCGCTGCAGAACTGGCCTGGAGCCGGACTATCGAATTTTTTAAACAACATTTAGGTTAAAACGATTTATCTGAACAGAGGGATTGTATGCATCAGTTGGTAGGGACACTGGTTTTTATATGTGTGATGAGTAGCGCATCTGCGGTTGCACAAGTTGCAGATGCATTAGGGAACTGGCACAGTTTTGACTCTAAAGTGATGCAGGAAAAACGTGATTTTGCGGTCTACCTACCACCTTCTTATGGCAAGTCGGATAAAAAATATCCTGTTATTTATTTGTTGGATGGTGATCAACGCAGACTCAATGCAGTGGCGGGTATTCATGACGCTTTAAGTACAGAACTTCTGGAGCAGCAGGTCAATGAAGCCATTCTTGTCGCTATACCCAACAGCGAGCTCGCTATTCGAGAACGGGATCTGACACCCACTAACGTTGATTGGGTGTTTAAGGGAAAATTGCTTGAGGATTTTGACAATATTGGTCAAGCGGATCGTTTTATCGAGTTTTTCCGGCAAGAACTGATCCCAAGGATTAACTCGGACTACCGAACTTCGGATAAAAGGATCCTGGTTGGAGAATCTTTTGGTGGCTTGTTTGCTGCTCATACATTGCTGACTCAACCAGATGTTTTTACCGACTATTTAATTATTGATGCCACATCCTTGTGGGACAACAATTACCTCAACCGAAAGTATACCGAGCTTGATTACGACAAAAACCTGACAAAGGCGAATGTCTGGTTCTCTTTTGCTAATAATGAAGCTTTCGGTGATATAGGCGCGACAAACTATCAATGGGGTATGGAGCTGGTTTCCAGACTTAAAAAACACCCTACAGTGAAGGTAAGCGAGCAATTTTTCCAGCATGAAAGTCATGGCACTGTGGCTTTGCAAAGCTGGTATTTCGGTTTGCGTCATCTCAACAAAAAGACAGCACACTGAAGTCGAACTATGGAGAAGGTATGAGTTATCAGGCTATTAATTTTAAAGACAAGTTTGCGAAGTTTGACAATCACTGGTCACCCCGTGTTATCGCTGAAATGAATGACTATCAGTTTAAGTTGGTGAAAGTGGCGGGTGAGTTTGTCTGGCACGATCACCCGGATACCGATGAAGTCTTTATTGTGATGGATGGCGTGCTGGATATTGAATTTGAAGATGGCAAAGTGACCTTGCAATCCGGCGAGATGTTTGTTGTGCCTAAAGGCGTCAGGCATAAACCCGGCGCAAAAGATGAATGCCAGATCTTGTTGGTTGAACCTAAAGGTGTGGTGAATACCGGGGAAGCCCAAAGTGTGCTTACCGCTCAGAATGATGTTTGGATATAGAGTGGCAGGATTTTTTCAATGAGCACTAAAATCAGAAATATTCAGAAAACCCTGTTGTCGGATAACTGGTACAGCCTGAATAAGTATTCTTTTGAATACCAGAGCCACAGTGGTGAATGGCAACAGCAGCACCGTGAAGCCTACGACCGTGGTAATGGCGCTACTATTTTGTTGTACAACAAAACGAAAGGCACAGTGATCCTGACGCGCCAGTTTCGTATGCCTACTTATGTTAATGGCAACACAGATGGTTTATTGATTGAAACCTGTGCTGGCTTACTGGAGCAGGATAACCCGGAAGATTGCATTAAACGTGAGGCCGAAGAAGAAACTGGCTACAAAGTAGATAAAGTGCAAAAGTTGTTTGAAGCTTATATGTCGCCGGGTTCTGTCACCGAAATCATCCATTTTTTTGCCGCTGAATATGCAGAGGAGATGCAGGTTTCAGCTGGCGGTGGTTTGGCGCATGAGCAGGAAAACATCGAAGTGCTGGAACTGGATTTTGCACGGGCTTATTCGATGATAGGCACAGGTGAAATTAAAGACGGTAAAACTATTATGCTGCTGCAATACGCCAGGATCCATGGCTTGTGTTGAAGCATCATAGGATCAACACAGGTGAGGCTACGCCAGAGCTGCTGGGGGTTTTGACATGAGTACAAGTTTTTTGCTTACTCAGGATTTTGTGGTGTTAAATGCAGAAAAAAAAGCCAGCATTGAACCCGCTGATGCGGGGGTGTATCAACGTCTTGATGATAATTACGCTGGCTTTAAGGGCTGCGAGTTGATTTCCTGTTATGAATTTGCTGAAGATTGGTCTGGCTGGGAAATGCACCCTCATGGTGATGAAACCATTGTACTGTTGTCTGGTGCTGTCACGCTGATTTTGCAACAACAGGAAGGGGAGCAATCCGTGTTTTTAACACAATCAGGTCAGGCCGTGGTGGTACCACAACAGGTCTGGCATACCGCAAAAACCACAGTAGCCAGCAAACTGTTGTTTATTACACCGGGCGAGGGCACAGAGCATAAGCCGCTCTGACAGGCAACTTTATGTGCGCATCAAATGCTTGCTTTACAGCAATTTTGGTCAGGTAAAACTGAGGCAAAGCACGTAGGATCAGTTGGTGTATAGCAGGTTCAGGAGGCGTGGTGAGTTATAGGCAAAGGCTACAAAAGGTGCTGGCTTATATTGAAGCCAATACGGAGCTCGATCCTGATACTGAAAGCCTGAGCAAAGTGGCTCATTTATCCAAATATCATTTTCTTCGCCAATTCAGTTTGCAATACGGCATCAGTCCTTATGCGCTACTGCGCAGCTTGAGGTTAAAAAAGGCGGCTTACCAGTTGGCCTTCAGAACGCAGCTGAAGGTGACCGACATCGCTTTTCAGGCGGGTTTTGAGAATGCAGAGTCGTTTTCAAGAGCATTCCGGCAATTCAGCGGACAGAGCCCATCAGGCTTTCGAAAAGAGCCGGATTGGCATTCTGTGCAACGGCAGGATGATATTCTTGGAACTATCAGGAGTAAATTCATGGCAGAAACTGGCCAATACCAAGTGCAACGGATTGATTTTCCAGCTATTTCAGTTGCAGTGTTTGAACACAAAGGCGCCCAGCATCAACTGATGCACAGCATTAGGCATTTTATCGATTGGCGGAAAAGTCAGAAATTACCGCCGTCAAAAAGTCGTACCTTTAATCTGGTTTACGAGGACCCGGCCACGGCAACTGATCAGTACCGCTTTGATCTATGCTGCGAATACAATGGAGTTTTGCCGGATAACAGCGATGGCATAGTGCTAAAACAAATTCCGGCCGGGCCTTGTGCCATGGTGCGTCACACTGGCTCCGATCAGCATCTGGCAGCAGTGGTGCACTATCTTTATTCGGTCTGGCTGGAAGAGTCGGGCGCTGAGCTTAGAGATTTCCCGTTGTTTTTTGAGCGGGTGAGCTTTTTCCCCGATGTACCACAGCATCTGGCAATCACCGATATCTATTTGCCTATCCATTAAAACAGCTGGTTGTATGAGCGTTCGTAGCAACCAGCCTAAGGTTTAAGTTGGCATTGCGTTAGGTTAACGCTTTAACGCTTCTTCAATCACCTGACCGTTTTGTTTGTAGATCACGCCATTTTTCATCACCAAATCAACATGTTGTAACAGGTTCATATATTTAAGTACATCGCCCCTGACTGCAATAATGTCAGCTACTTTGCCTAGTGTCACCGAGCCGTATTTATCCTGCACCCCCATCATCACGGCTGGCCAGTAAGTAGCTGCACGAATGGTTTCTATAGGGTCAAAACCAAAATCGTCGACCCAGACCGCCATTTCGTGCCATGTGGTCTGGCAATGAAACTTCATCGGAATGCCGACATCAGTGCCCACCAGCATCACTACTCCTGTTTCTTTTAACTGCTCAATTTTACGTTTTAAGGTGGGTTTACGCAGCGGTACCAGTTGGGTGTAACCTAAATGACCAGGCTTTTGAATAGACTGTTTGATGTCGGCAATGGTGTCTGGTTTTAACCCTCGGTGCCAGCAGCTATTATCTAAATGCTCAGGATTTTTGACTGTATCCTGATAACTCCACAAACCTTCGACTGTGGGTGTCCAGAATAACAGGCCGCTAAACATGCCTTTGCCTGTGCGCTCCTTAATTGCAGTTAATACATCCTCCGGATAACCAGGCGCTGTGGTTAAGCCTGTGTGTTCAAAGTTATCGACACCAATTTCTACACCCCTGCGGATTTCATTCGGTTTATGCGAATGCGCGACCACTTTCAGGCCACGTTTATGCGCCTGTTGCACTATGGCTTGAGCCACTTCATGTGGCATATCATCCTGATCAATCAGTTTGACGATATCCATACCTGCATCAGCCAGTTGATTCACCTTTTTAATTGCATCACTTTTGTCTTTCACTGCCCAGCGGTAGCCTTTTTGCCAGTCGTCGACCTGCCACTGCAAAAATGGACCCGAAGCATACAAAGTGGGGCCTGGGATTTCGTTATTGGCCAGCTTGCGTTTAATGATTTGGGTATCCTCCAGTGGTGCGCCTAAGTCGCGTACACTGGTGACGCCTGCCAGTAACAACTGCACCAGACTGGCTGGCATAATTTCATCGGCAAAGCGGTGTTTGTAGTTGGCTTGCCAGTGCACATAGTTGGCATGGCCTGTCAGTTGGATATGGGCATGATTTTCCCACAAGCCCGGCAGTACGTCCTGCCCTTCGGTGGAGACTACTTTGTAGTCTTGTGGCACTGGCAGTGTATCCACAGTACCTACCTGTGTAATCACACCGTTATCGACCAGAATGACGCTGTTTTTGATTAAATTCTCCGCTGTGCCATCTATTAACCTGCCTCCGACTAAGGCAATTTTTTCGGCATAAACTCTGGTGCTTGTACCAAACAACACAGCGCTAACCAGCAGTGATATCACAAGTTTTTTCATGCGGAACCCATATTGTTGTATTTTTAGTCTATTGAAGGTAACTGGCGATCTCTGTTATGGCAATGCAGCTTGACCCGTATTGTATGGCGCTGAACCATGTTCTGATTTTGTGCCGCTTCTTTACGTTTAATTACATAAAAATGCTTACACTTTAGCCGTTGTTGGCGATGAGGAAAGGCCGTAATTTGTTAACTCATTAGCGCTTAAACAACAGGGTATAGAGTGAGTGATATATTGTTTTTATTAAAAGCAGATTTTGTTGATGCGAAGGTGGGGGCCGGTTTGTTTTATTGTCCTTCGTGCGCAACGCTGGCTGGGGTATTGAGTTACTTCCCACAACTGAAAACACAACTGCACGTTATTGACGTCGATTTTCCGCGCCCCCGTTTGGCGGTAGCAGAACTACTGGGGCAGCAGCATCCGGGTTGTCCTGTACTGGTTGTGGCACAACCGGATTCTGTGCCCGGGGTAACTGTGAAATATGCCAGCACAGGCCGTGCTTATATCGATGGTGCCGCGGATATTAGCAACTATCTGGCGTTGAAGTATGGAGTTGCTGCACCTCATCCTTAATTAAATCATGCTTTATTGCGCGCAAAGGAATAACTATGTCGGAATATTATGCACAGGTGCTATGGCGAAAGGCTGATAGCGAAATATTTACGGACAGTAAATACAGCAGGGCCCACAGCTGGAATTTTGATGGTGGTGCCAGAGTTGCGGCTTCGGCGTCCCCTGATATTGTGCCTTTACCTTATTCAGTGGCTGCAAACGTTGATCCGGAAGAAGCTTTTGTCGCTTCTTTATCCAGTTGTCATATGCTCTTTTTTCTTTCGATTGCCGCAAAATATCAGTTTGTGGTCGAACAGTATGTCGATAACGCTGTAGGTTTTATGCAGAAAACGACGGATGGGAAAATGGCGATGACCAGAGTGGTCTTGCGCCCTGAAGTGCGTTTTAGTGAGGGCAACAAACCGGACAGGCAAAAATTGGAACAGATGCATCACCAGTCACATGAGTCGTGTTTTATCGCCAACTCAGTAAAAACCGTAGTGGAAACCGAGATTATTTGTTGAGTCAGTGTCGGTATCAATACCCAGGTCACTCCAATTACTTTGGGTATAGCTGTGGTCTTTGCTGACCGGCGCAATACAACAGATTGATGTTAAAAACCGGAGCGCTGCTGCGCTTTGTCTCATGATCTGGGTTATCTGCTGAATTTGTGGCTTTACAGCTAAAGAATGAATTATAAGTTGTATGATTTTAATGCACTTTTTACAACAAAGGTTCAGGCATGAAGAACACAACTATAGCGGCATTATTAGCTTTTTTGGCAGCGGCTCCAACCAGTTTTGCCGCAGACTTTAGTCAGGGCAGACAACTGGCCTCAGCAGCCGATTTTGCTGTACTGGCTCCCAGAGACAGGGTAGCGACCGAAAACCGTATTCTGACGGAACGACTGGAGGCCTTGCTGCCACAGTTGATGGCCGAAACCAAACTGGATATGTGGCTGGTGATTAACCGCGAATACGCTGAAGATCCAGTGTATTTTACGCTGGTTCCACAGCCGACTTTTGCTGCCCGCCGCACTACTATGCTGGTGTTTTCCCGCAAGGCGGACGGCTCAGTCGATCGCTTATCTGTGAACCGTTATCCTTTTGGTGAACCTTATACCGCCGCCTGGTCGGGTGGCGATTTGAAGGCGCAATGGCAAGCCTTGGCTAACGTCATTACACAACGTAAACCACAGCGTATCGGTATTAACGTTTCGACAGATTGGCCTGTTGCTGACGGTCTGACCAAAGGACTGCACCAGTTGTTGCTTGATGCCTTGCCAAAAGACTATGCCAGCCGACTGGTCAGTGCTGAGCCATTGGTAGTACGTTGGATGGAGCAACGTACAGAGTCTGAACTGGAAATTTATCCACATATTGTCAGTCTGGCCCGCGCTGTTATTGCCGAAGCCTTTAGCGCGAAAGTGATCACACCAGGAGTCACCACAACAGAAGATGTGGCCTGGTATATCCGTCAGCGTTATGAGGCTTTAGGTTTGCCAGTCTGGTTTATGCCCGATGTGAATCTGCAACGGCAAGGCCAGCAGTGTGAAGCTCAGGCAGCATCGTGTAGCAGTCATGGTGTAATACAGCGTGGCGATGTGCTGCATACAGATGTAGGTATTTGTTACCTGAAACTTTGCACCGACACACAGGAAATGGGGTATGTGTTAAAGGCCAATGAGCAGGATGCACCTGCAGGTCTGATCAAAGCATTGGCAACTGGCAATCAGTGGCAGGACATTTTAACCAGCCAGTTTAAAACCGGCCGCACGGGTAATGAAGTGCTGGCCAATACCATCAAAGAAACCAAAAAGCAGGGCATTAACAGTAGTACTTATACTCATCCTTTAGGTTTTGTTGGTCATGCACCTGGGCCAACTATTGGCATGTGGGACAATCAGGGGCCTGATTTACAGCACGGCCAATGGCCATTGTATGCCAACACAGCTTATGCCATTGAAGGGAATATCAAGCAGCAAGTACCTGAATGGAACGGGCGCTATGTACAAATTAAACTGGAGCAAAGCGCTTATTTTGATGGCAAACAGGTGATTTATCTGGCTGGTCGTCAGCTGAAATGGCATCTGGTGCGTTAGTACAGATCTGGGCTTCGACTATCGGCTGATACCTGAAGTGGCTCTGCTATGCTAAGGTATTGATATTCATCTGAAGGTGCAGCTGAGGCTGTACCTTCACTGCCATCTGTCTTCCATAGGAATCAAGTCTTATGCTTATCTTTTTTATCAGCATCGCCTTACTTATTCTTGGCTATAAATTCTACAGCCCTTTTGTTGAAAAACAGGCGGGTATAGACCCAAAAGCTATTACTCCACAAGAGCGTTTTAATGAAGGCGTGGACTATGTGGCTATCAGCCCGATGAAAGCCTTTTTGATTCAATTTTTAAATGTGGCTGGGGTAGGGCCTATCTTTGGCCCCATTTTGGGCGCTTTATATGGCCCTGTGGCTTTAGTCTGGATAGTGCTGGGCAATATTATAGGTGGTGCAGTTCACGATTATTTTTCTGGTGTGATGAGCATCAAAGAAGACGGGAAAAGTTTACCCGAAATAGCAGGCCACTATTACAACGTTGTTTTTAAAGGTTTTATGCTGGTGTTTACCGCCATGTTGCTGTTTTTTGTTGGTGTGGTTTTTATTATGAGTCCGGCCGGACTGTTAAGTAATCTGTCTTACTTTGAAGGTACTTTTTTGGCAGGCAATACCTTTTGGGTGCTGCTGATCCTGCTGTATTACTTCCTCGCTACTTTGTTGCCTATAGATAAAATCATTACCAAGCTGTACCCGGCTTTTGGTGTGTTGATGATTGTGATGACGACTTTAATAGCGGGCGCGATATTAATGGAAGCACCGCATTTGCCGCAAGTGACCGATATTTTTGCTTATTTTGATGGCCATCATGAGCACGACTTTTTAACGCCTAATGCAGAGGGTTTACCTGTCTGGCCTTTGCTGTTTTTAACTATTACCTGTGGTGCTATCAGCGGTTTTCACTCCACTCAGGCACCTATTATTGCCCGCTGTTTAACGAATGAAAAATACGTCAGGCCTGTGTATTACGGCGCTATGGTGTGTGAAGGTATAGTCGCTTGTGTCTGGGCTCTGGCTGGTGTTGCAGCTTTCCCTGGTGGCTATCCTGAGCTAAAAGCTATGCTGGATTTAGGTGGACCAGGTTTAGTGGTGAATCATATTGCCACGGGTTATTTAGGGGTATTAGGTGGATTAATGGCTATTGTGGCTGTGGCAGTCTTCCCTATTACGTCCGGTGATACAGCATTTCGTTCATTACGTTTAACCATAGTGGATGCTTTTAATATTCCGCAAAGCCTGCGTAACAGGTTGTTATTGTCAGTGCCAATTCTGGCTATTGCCTACTTTATGACCTTGCTGGATTTCTCACTGATTTGGCGTTATTTCGCCTTCTCCAATATGTTGTTATCCACCAGCGTATTGTGGCTGGCGACTAAGTACTTGTTCGACCGTGGCACTTTACACTGGATTGCCAGTATTCCTGCCGTTATTGGTACCAGTATGACTGTGGCTTATATAGCAACTGCCAGTATTGGTTTGAATTTACCTGTGCAATACAGCAAACCTATAGGCGTTGTAGTAGCAGTCATAGGTTTGATTGGATTGGTGATTGTACATAACAGAAAAGCTGCTGCGGCTCAGGTTTAAATCTCTAACACAGACAGCAGACTAAAGCGCTGCTGTTTGTGTTGTTCCGGGCTGCCTTTTAGTTTCACCCTGAATTCTATGGCGTCAGGCTTTCGCTGGCCGCTAAGGGAAGCTTTGATAAATAGGTTCCTTATTGCTTTACGATGTCGCTGTTGTGATGCCGATTAAAATCGTAACAGCTGTTTCTAATGAGATTGGTTTGTATGGAATTCTTTTATTTATTAAGCAGATCCAATGCTGCTATTTTGTTTTTCAGTGAAGTCTTCAGGTGAGGTTCATGCAGGCAGAGCTAATACTGTAGTCAGATAAGGCGCTCTATCAGTGCTTTGCTTGTGATCTTTTGATGGAATACAGAGGAATAAAATATGGCTAATGGAACAAATACGTTATTAAAACTGGTTGGTTTAGCTTTGTTAGTACTGGGTGTAGGCCTGGCGTATTGGGGCTTTCAACTGTCAGATTCCATTCAGTCTGAACTGACTGAAGTAGTGACTGGCGCAGAAACTGACAAAGTGATGCAGTTTTATATAGCTGGTGCCATCAGTGTTGTTGCCGGTCTTTTCCTGACTCTAAAACGTTAAACAATAAGAGGGAATGGCAATGAGCTTAACTGGATTATTAATATTTCTTGCGATAGGCGCTGTAGCTGGATGGCTCGGCGGTCTTATTATGAAAGGCAGTGGTTTTGGGCTGCTAGGTAACATCATAGTCGGCATAGTAGGCGCCATTTTAGGTGGTGCATTATTTGGCATGCTGGGGATCAGCGCCAGTGGGTTGCTGGGATCTATTATCACCGCCACAGTGGGCGCTGTAGTACTGCTTTTTATCGCGAGTTTAATCAGACGAGCCTGAATTCAGGCTCGTTGTTTTTTATCTCCCGCATTTCTCTGGTCCTTCCGCTTTAATTTCGATATATTTCTCATTAAATACAGCTTCTTACCTTTAACTCTTTATGCGTATTCAACCTGATGACCTGACAGGCCCAGAAATTGCCGCTTTGCTGCAAGAGCACTTAAATGACATGAATGCAGTGTCGCCTCCGGAGAGCAAACATGCGCTGGATTTGACGGGGTTACAGGCTGAAAACATCAGCTTCTGGACTTTATGGCAGCAGCATCAATTAGCTGGTTGTGTGGCGCTGAAGCAATTAAATAACAGGCAAGGTGAAATTAAGTCCATGCGAAGCGCCAGCGCTTTTCGTGGTCAGGGTTTAGGTAAAGTCTTATTACAGCATGTGATTAGCGAAGCAAAAAGCCGGGGTTATCAGCAGTTGTATCTGGAAACCGGTGCTATGGATTATTTTGCCCCAGCCCGTTTCTTATACCGCAGTTTTGGTTTTGAACTCTGTGGGCCTTTTGCTCAGTATAAGGAGGACCCGAACTCAGTCTTTATGCTACTGCAGTTGTGAGTTCAATCTGACTGACTGTTAAATTCCGTTTCATTCACGCGCTGATCACGCTATAGGTACGCTAGCACACAGACGAATCTTTTTGCTTATGAGAAAACCTGCATAGCTGACAAGTGTTTTACACACCAGCGTTAACTACAGGAAAGGAAGATTCGCATGTGCAGGTACACCACTAAAATGACATCTATGAATTTCGTATTGCCAAGCCCTTTTGCGTCAGGTCGCAGCGCAGGCACTACAAGAGCAAAATCTCAGATTTTCAAAACCTTAAGCCTGTTGGCATTGCCGCTGGTATTTGCGTCTGCAGCACAAGCCGCAGAGGGATCAGGTTTTACGGAAAATGGCTGGTCCATGGGGATGAATGTGGGCAGAGGTGTCGCAGATATCAATACCGAAGCGCTCAGCACCCAATTGGACGCTGCTGATTTTGATGTTTTATCTATAGATGAAGACAGACACAGCAGAGCTTACAAAGCTTATATTGGCTACCAGCTAAATCCTTATCTTGGTCTTGAGGGGGGGTATTTTGATTTGGGTGACTTTAAGTTTTCTGCCAACACGGATCCTTTCAGTTCGTTCAGAGGAAAAACGGAGCAAAAAGGCTGGAACCTTGATTTAGTGGGGATCCTGCCATTTACCGAAGGTTTTTCGGCCTTAGCCCGTGCTGGTATCACCCGGAATCAGAACAGAGCCAGCTTCGGCGCTAATGATTTGATTGATAGCAATGAGTATAACGGCAGAGACAAATTCACCAGCTATAAGGCGGGTTTGGGTCTGCAGTATGATGTTTCGCCCGTGCTGACAGTCAGACTTGAAGCCGAGCGCTACATGATGGATGATTTTATTGGCACCAAAGGTGACACAGATTTTTATTCACTAGGCCTGGTGTACCGCTTTGGCGTAACAAATGACTACCAGCCGGAGCCAGCTCCAATGCCTGTCCGTACTGTTGCCAGCACTACCGCAACAGCTGCTGTAGTCAAAGCTGACGCTGAGGTTCTGGTGCTGGAAGATGTGCATTTCAACTTTGACACTGCTGAATTAAACGACAACACCAAAGTGATTTTACGTCAGCATGTTCAGACGTTAAAAGCCAATCCTGACGCTCGTGTGCGTATCGCAGGTTATACCTCAGCCAGTGGCTCGGAACAATACAATCAGGCGTTAAGTGAGCGTCGTGCCCAGTCGATTAAAGCTTTTTTAATCCTCGAAGGAGTTGAGGCGAATCGCTTTAAAACTGTAGGTTTTGGTGAAGGCAATCCGGCAGAATATGAGGCTCGTCCTTCGGTATTGCGCTCGGACGCAGCCAAAGCCAATATGCGTGGTTTGTTTGAAATTATTGTTGAATAAAAGCAGATAAGCCTTCAAAAAAGCAGCCTGAAATCGGCTGCTTTTGCTATTCAACCTGAAACTCAGATTTTATAACGACAGACTTCAGCGTTCAGTTGATCTGATAAATGCATCAACTCTTTGCTAATGGCCGCAGAGGCTGAAGTGTCGCTTGAGGTCTCCTGCGCTATAACAACAATTTGATGTACATTCTTATTGATCATTTCTGAAACAGTGGTTTGCTCTTCGGCCGCACTGGCAATCTGATTGTTCATATCATTGATAGTGGAGACAGAATGCTGTATCTCCTGTAAGGCAGCGTCAACCAGCTCTGCCTGTTGCACTGTATTCTGGCTATGATGCTTGATTTCACTAATAGCCTGTACAGCTTGCTCTGCGCCTTGTTGTAGCGAAACAATCATCTGATTAATCTCATCTGTGCTTTTTGCTGTTCTGGCGGCCAAGGTCCGTACTTCATCAGCTACAACCGCAAAACCCCTGCCATGCTCTCCGGCCCGAGCTGCTTCAATAGCTGCATTGAGTGCTAGTAAATTAGTTTGATCGGCAATAGAGCGGATCACATCTAATACAGCTCCTATATTTCTGGAATCATCTCCTACCTTATCAATCACAGATACACCCACTTGCACTTGTTGCTCTAAACCTCCAATCACAGAGATTGCCCTGTGCAACTTAGCGTTGGCTTCTTGCACCTGAGTTTCGGCGTGATTAGCTGCCTGAGCCGCCTGACTGGCACTTTTGGCGACATCCTCTGCCGTGGCCGACATTTCATTAATCGCCGTAGCGACCTGATCACTTTCGCTGTGTTGTTGTGCCACACCAGCTTCGGTTTTTTGCATTAATGAAGCTAAATGTTCTGCGGATTGTCCCAGACTGCGCATAGAGCTTTGCACCTGACCGACCAAAGTAGCTACTTTGCCGGAAAACTGGTTAAAGGCTTGAGCTAAAGCTCCCAGCTCATGGCCCATGGATGCATCCAATCTTTTTGTCAGATCCGCTTCGCCAGAGCCTATGTCCTGCATGGCCTGCACTACGCTGAGCAGTGGATTTAAAATGGCTTTTGCAAACAAGGTACCAACAAAAATAACCAGAATCACCAGTACTGCTGTGATCAGGGCGTTTTGTAATAAGCCTGAGTAGATTTGCTGCTCTGTGGCTTCACGTTGCTGTTGGATCAGCTGTTCCAGATCGTCTATATAAAAACCAGTCGCCAGCACCCAGTCACCCAACATGATGGCTTTCGCCAGTTTTGGGGCTGCCACTGTACTTGTACTGCCGGGTTTAGGCCAGTTGTAGTTGATATAATCCCCGCCTTTTTTCGCGGCCTCAATGTACTCTTTGACTAAATAACGGCCTTCTGCGGATTTGCTGTCAAGAAAATTTTTACCTTCACGCTCGGGCTGGTCTGCACTAACAATCTGAACCCCTTGCAGATCATAAACAAAAAAATAGTTTTTACCGTTTTCATAACGCAGGCTGCGTAAAATGGCTTTTTTGCTGTTTTCATCTGCTGCAGAACTAATGGCAGTGCCTGCTATTTCCAGCAAGGTATCCAGTTGTTGTTTGCGTTCGGCATACAACGAATCACGCAGGTGTTTAACTCTGCTTTCCGCTTCGTGTTGAGCCGAGAAGTAGGCTTTACTGATCAGGACTGATGCCAGAATAAATACAGGAAAAAAAGCTAATAAAATCAGTTTCGTTTTTAAAGATACAGCGTTCATAAAAGCCTCGTGTTAAAAATGCCACTTCAGCAGCAGGTTCATGTTGTATTCGTTGGTGCGCAAACTGCTCTGGTCTTTAATACCAAATTTATTCAACCAGAGCACATATTCGAAACCAAGATATATTTTATCTTTAATATTCAGAGGTTTACTAAGTAGCCATTTAAACTGCGAGGTCATGTTCAGGTTGGCATGCTGATCGGTCGAAGCGCTAGCCCAATCGATAAAGCCGTCGTATAAAAACTCTTGCCCTGCCAGTTCAAAGGGTAAACCCCAGGTGATAGTGGTTTGCCAGTTGTCGCTGCGATGTTCATTGTTGCGTCTGTACAGATTGATCTGAACATATCTGAATAACGGAATGTCCAGATTAAAGCCCAGACCATACAGCAGGTGAGTGGCCTGATTAGACATTTCGACAGTAGTAGCCAGAGTCATATCGCTGACCAGACCCCATTTTACATTCATCAGATCTAATTTACTGAAGCTCCAGCGTGGTGCCCATTCAGCATAATTACTTAGATCGCCCTGATCCGGCCTTATATGATCGAGAAAGAAAAAACTGTCTCCCCAACTGGTGGACGCTGCGTGTTCGAAAGTATAAATATCACGGTTATTGTCGCCTAAACGGTAATGGTCGCCCGTTAAGTAGCTGACTCGGAAGTCTTGCCACAACACCGCAGATTGCGCTCCGGCACAGTACAACAGGCTTAACAGCAGCAGAATTTTTCGCATAAGAATTGATGACAGAACATAGGGTGTTTTTAATACTGGCAGTAAATTCAGGAACTTCAACTTAACCACAGGATTTTCCAGAAGATTTCCTTTTTTAGCTATTAGGCTTCTCCAGAACACCTGTTGTCTGCTGCACAGATATCCGCTGCTCAGCTGGTGTTTAGCAGAGTCAGAAGTTGATGGATCTGTTGCCGTAACCAGCGCCTTAGTGGATCGTCTTGTGTTCTGGAGTGCCAGACCTGGCTGATTTGTACTTGTGGTAGTGCCACAGGACAAGTGTTGATCAGCAAATCAGGGTTGGCTTTTTGCGCTATGTCAGCCACTGATTTAAGGCAGGTCAGCAGCACATCATTTTTATCAACTATATGGGCTGGAGATAAAAAACCAGAAAGCCCGGCACAAACCTGACGTTTTAAGCCGGATTTTGCTAATTCCTGATCAACCAGGCCATCCAGATCGCCTGTCAGGGTGGTGACTATATGACGGGCCTGGCAATAGCGTTCCAGATCCAGCTGCTGCTTAGCAAAAGGATGTTGGCGCCGCATTAATACGACAAAATCCTCTGTCTGTAGTTTTTGCTGATAAAAGCTTTCCGGCAAATCTCGATAAAAACCTGCAATAGCCAGATCACAATCGCCGCGTTCCAACTGCTGTTTAGGCAAAGTCCCCTGAGTGTGCCGCATCACCAGTTGCACCTGCGGTGCTTGTTCTGTCAGCAGGGCCAGCAAATCGGGTAACAATAAACTTTCTATATAGTCCGTGCTGTATATCACCAGCCGATCGGCCTGAGTTAAAAAGTCTGTCCCGCTCTGATGCTGATAAAAGCCTTCCAGCGAGGACACCAGCTGTAATATTTCAGCGGAGATACTTATAGCTTTAGGGGTTGGTGTTAAACCTCTGGCGGCACGGACAAACAGTGGATCGGCAAATTCGTGACGTAATTTATTTAGTTTATGGCTCAGTGCAGGCTGGCTCAGATTCAGTCGGTTCGCTGCCGAACTGACATTCAGCTCTTCATACAGCACTTTAAACAGCAGCAATAAATTCAGATCTTTGTTTTTAATATTCATAATTTGAATAGCTATTATTAAATCAATTCACTTCTTTGTAGTTTAGCTATGCTGCACACTAAGTACCATCAAATCCATAGCAAAAAGGTGAACCAATGAAATTATCAACAGGCGTAATACAACTGGGACTGGCAGCAGTTCTGTCATTCAGCAGCAGCTTCGTTATTGCGGCAGAAAAAGTATTGATCGTCGTCACCAGTCACAGTCAAATGGGCACGGGCAGTGAAAAAACCGGCTACTGGTTAGGTGAAGTGACCCATCCTTACAAAGAACTGGTGGATGCAGGTATTGAAGTGGAAATTGCCAGCATAGCTGGTGGCAAAGCGCCAGTGGACGAACGCAGTCTGGCTGAAGCGGACACGACCAATCAGTGGTTTATGGCCGATAGCAAACACAACACTAAATTACAGCGGACGCTGAAACTGGCTGATTTAAAAGCTTCAGAGTACAAAGCTGTGCTCTTTGCCGGTGGGCATGGCACCATGTGGGATTTTCCGCAGGATAAAGCCTTGCAGCGGTTTGCAGCTGATCTATACCAGAACAATGGCATAGTGGCGGCAGTCTGTCATGGTCCTGCGGCTTTACTGAATATTAAACTGGCCGATGGCAGCTACCTGATTGCAGGTAAACAAGTTACAGGTTTTAGTAACACTGAAGAGGAAGAGGTCAAACTGACTAAAGTGGTGCCGTTTTCCTTGCAGGATCAACTGACAGAGCGTGGAGCAAGTTACAGTGCTGCTGCCAACTGGCAAAGCAAAGTGGTGGTGGACCAGCGTCTGGTGACAGGTCAAAATCCACAATCTGCTGCCGCTGTCGGTGAGGCGTTAGTGAAATTGCTGACCACTAAATAAGCTTCAGCCAGGAGATCATCAAATCGCCACAGTGTGCACCCAGCTGTGGCGATTTTGGTTAATTTGTCCCTTAAACATTAGTATATTCTGATGAAAATGAGCATGATACTGTGCAGATACTGGCTCTGCGGCCAAAATTTATCTAGTCTCAAACCAGTGTTCTTCTGGATATGCAGTTATGTGGGTTCGATTTTGTATTTTGTTGGTAAGTTTGAGTGTTTATACAAGCAGTTATGCAGCACCAAAGCAGCAGGTGTTATTGCTGACCTATCATTTAAAAGCTCCTTATGTGATTGATTGGGCAGAGCAGCGCGGCTTGTATTTTGACTTGGCTGTCTATCTGAACGATAAAACGGACAAATACCAGTTTACAACTGAACTGATGCCAAGAAAGCGTCTGGATATTTTATTGGCGGAGCCTTTTGTTGATGTAGTGATCGGCGTCCAGCCAGCCTGGTTTGCGCCCTTGGCGGATAAAATGCTTTTTACTGCCCCCTTTTTAAATGATCAGGATATGTTTGTATCTGATGCCAGGAAGCCTGTGCGGGACAAAGAACTGGCCGATTTAACCGGAAAAACCTTTATTGGTTCGCAAGGTTATAAATACAAAGGCATAGACGAAGCTGTGGCTGACGGAACTCTGGATAGGGTGGATACCTTACAGGAAGACTATGTGCTGGATATGCTCAGGTTAGGGCGTGGTGATTTTACTATTATCAGCTCTTCAACTTTGTCCTATAAATTCAGTCATGGCGAACAGGCCAGGCATTTTTATGTTGCGACTACACCTCATGATGTGATCCAGCGGCGTTTTATGTTGAGTAAAACCGACCCGCAACTGTATCAATTTTTGCAGCAAGTGGTGCGGCAAATGCCTGTGGATCAGCAGTGGCAGTTTTTGTTAGCTAAATATCAAATTCAGCAGGCTATGGTAAAACCCTGATTTTATCTTGGTTTTTCATGCTTGTTTTCATCAAAGCTTCGCCCTGTTGTCACACTTTTGTAAAGTGAAGCCTGCATTCTGAAGTCGCTTAAACTTGTTGCATGCATCACTGTTCCTGGTGATTTTAGGGCCCCTTTGTGGGCCCTTTTTTATGTCCATGGAGGGACGGTATGTCGTAATTGTCGGGAACGTTGTTACGACGACATTTTACTATCCTGTAAAATGCCCTCCGGGCCATCGTCGCTTCGCTCCAATGTTCAAAAAACGGCAGGACGGCCGTTTTTCACAGCTTTAGCTGCCGGAGGTGAACATCATGGACGATGTGAGTGAAAATCGCTCCCGGCGATTTTGTATCTGCAGTAGATTATTAGTTTACTAACCACTCTCTGAGAAATTCAACAAAAAGCCGTACTCTTGCCGGGCGGAACTGACCTGGCGGATAGACAGCATAGATGCCACCTTTAGGCAGTTGCCATTGGGGTAAGACCTGTTGCAGTTCACCCTGTTGTATCAGTCGTTTTGCACTGTAGTCTGTGAGAACCCCAAGTCCTGCTCCGGCTTTCAGTAAGGCAGTGACAGACCCGGTAGATCCTGCTTTGATTTGGCTACGCATCTGCACCTGCAGCTCCTCAGATTTTGTATTGAAGGTCCAATGCAATGCCGATGGCAATAAACTAAAACAGATAAAGTGATGTTGCGGTAACTCCGCTGGATGTGCTGGCACGCCATGGCGTTGCAGATAAGCAGGGGATGCGACTAACCATTGTTCAAAACTACCCAAAGCAATAGCTTTTTGGCTGGAATCTTTCAGCCAGCCCGCCCTGATGGATAAATCTATGCCTTCTTTGACTAAATCTTTGATCTGATCACTGCTTTTTAATTCAAAAGCTAAGGCCGGGTGGCGCTGACGAAATGCCAGTAAGGCAGGGACCAGCACTTGATGGGCGTAGTCCTCAGGTGCACTGATCACTAAAGTCCCACTCAGATTCTGCTCTGAGCTTTGTGCTTCCATGAGTTGCTGACTTAATTGCTGCAGTAAAGGTAAGCAGTGTTGGTACAGCTGTTCTCCGGCCTGAGTCAGGCTGACCAGTCGGGTGGTACGACGAAACAAGGCAACACCAAGCCTGGACTCAAGTGCCTTGATTTGCAGACTGACTTTGGTTTTAGTGCAACCCAACCGCTCTGCCGCTGCGGTAAAGCTGCGCTCCTGAGCCAATACCAGAAATACAGGCACAGCGTTTAAATCAATATCGGACAATTGCATAGTGTTTATTGTTGCTTATTTAATAACAGTGAATTATGTATTGGTGTGTTTTTCAAATCAATAGAAGTCCGGATAATAAGCGCTATTCAGTCACACGGAGAAGATGTTATGAATATCGCTATTATTGGTGCTTCTGGTTTTATTGGTTCAGCGCTGACAAAAGAAGCCTTAAGCAGGGGTCATCAGGTCAAAGCTTTGGTCAGTCGCCCAGAGCGTCTGGAATTAACCGAAGGCTTAACTGCTCACAAAGTCGAAGTGTTAGACACCGCAAGTCTGACTCTGGCCCTGGCTGGAGTGGATCTGGTGCTGAGTGCTTTTAGTGGCCACAAAGATGCTGATGTGGCTGCTTATTATGTGCAGGGTTTTCAGTCAATCTTACAGGCCAGTATCAATGCAAAAGTGCCACGTTTACTGCTGGTGGGTGGTGCTGCATCGCTTGAGTATGCGCCGGGCCAGATTTTGCTGAATAGCCCTGATTTTCCCGCTGCTTATCTGGGCTCGGCGCAAGGTGCGTATCAGGCGCTGCAATTGCTTAAAGCTCAGAGTCAACAAAACTGGAGTTACTTATCACCTGCCGCTGAGATTTTTCCGGGTGAAAAAACCGGTAAGTTCCGCTTAGGCCTGGATCAGTTAATCACAGACGAACAAGGCAAAAGCCGTATTTCGACGGCTGACTATGCGGTGGCTATGCTGAATGAAGCAGAACAAAATCTGCATGCCAACCGGCGCTTTTGTGTCGCTTATTAAGCCGCACCTGACAAGGGGCGCTGTTTGCCCCTTATTCATCAAGTTTTCATACATTCGTCACTAAAGCGTCATAAGTCAACTCTAGGGTAAGGCCTGAATTTTTATATAAAACAGGACTTTACTAAAAATGAAATTATCTGCGCTACGTCTTACTTTGCTGGCTTCGGCCATAGCTTTAGGTTTATCTGGTTGTACTCTGGATGGTGATGATGGTGCCGCAGGACCTGCAGGTCCTGGTGGTGCAGTAGGTCAGCCTGGTACGCCTGGAACTCCGGGTACTCCCGGAACCCCGGGTCAAAATGCTCAAACAGGCATCAGCACTAAAGCTGTAGCCCGTTTTGTCACTGGCACTTATGGCGCCGGCGCCGCTGAAATCACGCAATACCACAAAGCGTCCAAGCGTATTTTTGTTGTCAATGGCGCAGCGAACAAAGTGGAAATTCTGGATGCTTCAGGCATTACAAGCACAGCACTGACAGATGCTATTACTGCTAACACTTTAACCAGTACCCCATTGACTATGCCTGCAACTGTCACAGTAAAAAATGCGGGCGGCGTAGATGAAACCTTAACCTTAGGTTTTGCTAACTCCATTGCCATTTCAGGCAATCTTTTAGCTGTAGCTGCAGAAAATAACGTGAAATCCTCAGCTGGTGCTGTGCTTTTTTACGATATCAGCGCCGCGACTCCGGCATTTGTTAAAGCGGTGAAAGTGGGGGCTTTACCAGATATGGTGACTTTTACTCCGGATGGCAGCATGCTGTTAATCGCAAACGAAGCTGAACCAGAATCAGATTACAGCGTTGATCCTGAAGGTTCTGTTGGCATTATTAACATCACCGCCGGTGTAGTGGCTGACCAGGCTACTTTATTGGCATTCACTGCTTTTAATGCGGACCAGACTGAACTGGCGGCGCAGGGCGTGAAGTTCGCCGCACCTGCCGGCACAACTGTGGCGCAGGATTTAGAGCCTGAATACATTACGGTCAGCAGTGACAGTAAAAAAGCTTTTGTGTCTTTGCAGGAAAACAATGCTTTGGCCATAGTGGATTTAGCAGAAAAAGAAATCACTAAGGTGGTGGCTTTAGGTTTTAAAGATTACAGCCAAACGAAAAATGCTCTGGATGTCAGCAACAGGGATGGTGTGAAGCTGAGTACTTACCCAGGTGTTTATGGCATGTATCAACCAGATACGCTAGCCAGCTACAACTGGAAAGGCGCTACTTTTATCCTCAGTGCAAACGAAGGTGATGCGCGTGACTGGGATGCTTATGCTGAAGAAGCACGTATCAAAGATTTACCACGCTCTGCTGATCTAACAGCAAAGCAAGCCAGCTTCTATGATGACGATGGTCTGGGTCGTTTGAACGTCACCACAGCGCTGGGTCAGAATGCTGATGGTGACTATGAAGCTTTGTATGCCTACGGTGCACGTTCGTTCAGTATCTGGGATCAAAACGGTAATCAGGTATTTGACAGTGGTTCTGATTTTGAACGCATCAGTTCAGGTGTTCATGCCGAGTTGTTTAACACTAATCACACTGTAGTTGAGGGTGATAGCCGTTCAGACGATAAAGGTCCGGAACCTGAAGCTGTGACCATGGGTCAGGTTGGCGATAAAACTTACGCTTTTATTGGCACTGAGCGCTTAAGTGGTATTTTTGTTTACGATATCAGCAACCCGTACGATACAAAGTTTGTTGATTACTTCCACAACCGTAATTTT
>Ga0180008_1000347_pt1 | contig 42398 bp, 36 predicted proteins | sample MM_PW_MetaG_FD_121121 | JGI IMG/M metagenome (GOLD analysis project Ga0180008, IMG submission 121121) | Groundwater microbial communities from the Aspo Hard Rock Laboratory (HRL) deep subsurface site, Sweden - MM_PW_MetaG | ecosystem: Environmental > Aquatic > Deep subsurface > Groundwater... | reverse complement strand
GGATCGGGCACCCCTTCGATCCCAATGCCTTCAACGTGCAGGACGCCCAGGATCGCTTGTATGAAATCAAGCTCTAGCTGACCAGTCGTGCGCTGCCAAGTTGGGCCTTGGTCGGACGCTTACACCTCAACGACAAAGAGAGGCGTAAGTTGCTGTTTTGAAATGGTTTTTCTTTTGTTGGCAGGCGTTGTTGACTCATAGGCACTCATCCAACAGACGAATTTAAGAGAGCCCAAGAGGGTTGGCCGTCGCTGCCCTGATTGCTTGTCCAGCAATGGTTGCATCTGCTGGGACATGCCTTCCAGCACAACGGGCGGCGGCACGAGCACCATGGCGGCATCCAGATCACCACGCTTGATGTGCCCCATGGTGGTGGCATGGCTAGCCGAGATGGCTATGAACTCCGCCAAGTGATGCTTGCACCAACTTAGATAGAACCACTTGGGAAACTCGTCTGAAGTGACCTTGAACAGGTGCTGATTCAGCACGCACCTCTCCCCGTCCCATAGCTTGACCATCAAGGAAGCAGACCAAGCGAAGATCACATCACCAGCTTCGACGATGTACTCGGGCTTCACCAGGCTGCTGGCCCAATCCGACGTTTCATTAATACCGCCGCTAAGTTCTCGAATCTTCAGGACCGGCAGTTTCTCAACATCATTTGTCGGCGGGTGTTTTTGACAAGCCAATCCGTTCAAGAAGGTTGCAATTTTGCTCAATGGCCGCTCATTCCAGCCCTCGTTCTGACTCTCTAAAAACCATTGGCGAAACAGCGTATAGGAAATTTCTTCAAGCGTTTGATTCTGGCGAAGAAGAAAATTAATCTTGTTATCAAGACTCGCCAATAAATCGGCAATAGCATTCTGTTCATGCAAAGTTGCCGGCAAAACCACAGGTAGATCGCGCTGCGCCGTGATGCCTATATAGGCACGCGTTGATCCGCTGTCGCCGTGATTGCGTAAAATTTCTTGAAAAACCGGGGTTTCAAAGAAATACCTCAAGTACGATTGCTTAACTTTTTCGCGTCGAGCACTCGATAATAAGTGACTTGAGGTGTGAGCATGATGTATGGCGTCGATATAGGCCCGACAATAGCCACTCTCCCAAGAGTTGCCTTATGAGTCAACAATACGTCGCCAGCAATTGCAAATCCCTTACTCAGGCTGTCAGCTTGCTGCTTAGATATGAATTTACAGCCAACAAGATCAATTTTTCCATCGTTGATGTCGGTCGCCATAACAAACGGGATACCGTCGGCAACAAAATCACTGCCTTTTGGATGGATTTCGCCATGGTTTCCATCAAGCGGCTTGGCCAAAATTCCGCATTCGACCAATCCTCCCACGGTTTTTACCCGCCAACCCAAGGGCAAATTGCCGAACTCAGTCTCATCCCAAGCAAGAGAATTCCCAGCACCATTGAGTTGATCACTCACGGCAACACCTTGGCAAGATTATGAGCAATTTCAGTATTAAGCGTTGCGTCTTCCAGCAACTGCGCGTCTAACTCTGCCTTTAACGCAGATCCTTGTTACCGCCCGGTTTGCAATCCGACGCCTGAAAGACGAGCAGCAGTTCTGCCGCCGATCCAAGCAGATGGGCGCAGCAGACTGGCCTTCTCGTGCCCTGTCGAGGCACGGTTCGGATTTCTACGCGGTTGAAGAGCGGCATGGCTGCTGGAACGATAGCTTGGTAACAGGACAGAGTAACGGGCGATAAGGCGCCATGAAGTTCATGCGCAAGCGCCTACCATGCATTGCTCTGGGGCCACCTCTGTTAGCCGGTCCAGCATCTTCAAATACGCACGTTCATGGCCAAATCCGGCTGGCGGCACCATCATGCCGAGTTGCCCTCTGGATACCCATAGTTGTGCGGGTGCCTACACCCTTCAAACCATATCAGTCTACCATTTAGAAAACTGCTCTGATGACCTTCACAAGTCGCGATTGATACATTAACTGTATATTCGATATCGTCTACACGATAATCTCGCACTCGGCACTCAGAAAAACTCTGCGACAGCCCCTTCCATACAGCAGAGCATCTTGGATGAGGAGTGAAAGAGCGCACAAGTGAAGATCACAACTGTCCTTCGCATTTCGCCGTAAAACAGCAAGTCATCAGAGAAGGTCAGCACCCAAGAGCCATCGTTGAGAGATGGTCTGGGTCTCTCTCCAACTGATTTGTATGGCTGAAGGGAACAGGTCACTTCCTATCTCTGCAAGTGATGCCCCCCCTCTGGGGGTGACCGGGATTACGTCAGCCTGACCGCAGTGCAGGCAATTTTCATTGCTATCGGACCGATCTCAATAGATAATCCGTCCATGAGCAAGGTTCGCACGACACCTCCATGGGTTCTCCGCACGCTGGCCAGCCTGGGCGAGCGCTGCAAGATCGCGCGCAAGGCTCGCTCGCTGACCCAGGCGCAGCTCGCATCCCTGGCCGACGTTGGCGTCAGCACCATCTACGCGGTCGAGGGAGGCAACGATGGCGTCTCCATCGGCAACTTCATGAAGATCTTGCACGCGCTGGACCAGCTCGAGCAGTTTGACGAGATCCTCGATCCTTCGCGAGACCCGATGATCACCGAGTTCGCCGTGCGCACGCTCGGCTCCGGGGGGCGCCATGCTTCGTAAGCCCCTGTGGGTCTGGATGCCCGGCCAGGCTGCGCCCACCATGGCCGGTACGCTCACCCACACACCTTCCGGCTACTCGCTGGCCTACGAGCGCGACTTCATCGAAAGCGGGATCAGCATCGACCCGGTGGCCATGCGATTGGGCCCGCGGCCGATTTCCGCGCCGCACCTGCCAGGCGTCATCGCCGATGCCAAGCCATCGGGCTACGGTCAGGATCGCATCAACGCCAAGCACGGGCGCGATCTCAGCGACATGGAGCTGCTTGAAGCCGGGGCTGGCGACGGTGTTGGCGCCATCGCGGTGTGCGAGGACATCGGCCGCAAGCAAAACGGCACCACCCCCAACCTCCATGACCTGGTCGCCGCGGTCGCGCGCCTAGACGAGCACGCGCCGGCGTCGCGCGCCATTCGCTCCGTCAACGCGGATCTGGAGACCAGCGCAGGCGGTGAGCGCCCCAAGATCACCGTCAACCACGAAGGCCGGCTCTGGCTGGCCAAAATGCAAGATCGCGGCGACCGCCCGGGCATGCCGGCACTTGAGTTCGTGGCCATGTCGCTCGCGAGCGAATGCGGCATCACCACTCCGGCCGTCGACCTGCACACCATCGGAAGCCATCAGGTGTTCATGGTCGATCGCTTCGACCGCGAGGACGATCCAGCCCGGCCCTGCCGCCGCCTCTTCGCCAGCGCACACACCGTTTTGCGCCTGGCGCCGGCCAGCGTGCGTGGCGACCCCAGGCGCTCCTACCTGGACTTCGCGCACGAAGCCCACCGCTGGAGCAACATCACGCACGGGCCCACTGGTGACCGATTCGAGTTGTTCAAGCGCATGGCCTTCAACGCCCTGGTGGGCAACGTCGACGATCACCCTCGCAACCACGGGCTGCTGATGGTCGACGGCAGCTGGCGCCTGTCCCCGGCCTTTGACATCACCCCGATTCAGCTCGTGCCCCCGCCAGGCCAGGATCCGTGGCCAGTGCTGTCGATGGCGGTTGCTCTCAATGGCTCAACCGTGGCCAGCCCAGAGAACCTGCTCTCGGCAGCCCTCACCTTCGGCATCGATGCTCAGGCCGCGGGCGAGTACCTGCGCCGAACCAGCGCTCACGTGGCCAACTCGTGGGAGCAGCGGCTGCGCCAGGCCCTCCCCCCGGTCAGCCCGCCCGCAGATGTCGAGCGAATCGTCGCCTCTGCGCGCGGCGCGTTCGCGATGTCGGAATTCATCGTTCAGCACCCCGCGACGCTTGATGCGTCCATCGATGCCGCGGCGCAGGCAGCCAGGGCCCCGCGCCGGCGCAGACACTTTTGAGGCATCAGGTCATCGGCGCCCGGCCCGCCTGCGATCAAACGAGCTCACCGCCATCAAAAATGGGGGCTGACATAGCCCGCCGCGATGGCGCCACCAGTGTCCACGCTGCCGCCGCACAGCACCGGCGGCGAAGACTTCGCCCGCGCACCCACCCAAGCATCCGCACCATGCCATCACCTCACGGCCCGAGTGCGAACGCCAGCAGAAATCGGCCCCGCCTTGATGATTCCATCCAGACTAGGTCTACCCACCATGGCGATTGGATGGACACCACCGCCAGACTCCCTGTGCAGCCTCAAGCAGCACTTTCAGCGCCCACCGGTTCCCCGGGGGGCGTTTTTTTGGCACCTTCGGGCAGAGCCGGGCCCCCCCCCCCTCGGCGCTCGACTTCAGAGCATGCCCTTGGGCACGCTCCTGCTGGACGGGGCCGGGGCGGGCGATGATGCCCCGGTGGTGCTGCGCGAGGGCAGCTTCTCGCCCACATTCCAGCGCGAGAGCACCTGGCCTTCGCGCAGCTGCTCCGGCGTGAGCTGCGCAGCTACGCGGCGGCGCATCTCGACAGCGGGCTCATTGCCCCCGGATGCCGCGATGTTGAAGTAGGCGTAGGCCAGCACCAAGTCCTTGCGAGCGCCTACCGGCCGGGTCTTCTGCAGGACGGTCTGCTCAGAACATCAGCGGTCGTTGCACTTGGCGGCGGCGCCCGGCAGCTATCTCGATTCGAATCTGCAACATTCAGACGCCACCTGGATCCTCAACCTCAATTTCTTTGGGCCTGAGTAGCGCTGGCCCTCATCGAGGCCATCAACAGTTTGAGCTGGAGTGACCTCCCCCCCACACAGCCCGCTCGCCTGCCATGTGAACAGTAGCTTCGCTCATGAAGTGATTGCACCGGAACGGCTTCGCCAGATCAACGCCCTGTCCCAGTTAGTGTCGCAACTACGCGTTGCAGCATCAACCTACGAACCGACCTCACGAACGTTTGAGCCAACAGTCTAGGGAAGCCGAGGTAATTCAGACGTATCTGGTTCAGCCTCCACCGACAACACCCCGCGAATCAGGAAATCCTTGAGCACCTTGTCAGCCCTGATCTTGACTTTGAAGGGCGGCAACGCCGCTCCTTCGATGCGCTCAAAGTAGGCCTTGGCCGACGCCAAGTTCACGGTAGCCCGCAGGTCGTCGAAACGCGCGTATTCGTTAAGGTTGGCTTCAGTCGGATGAGCGTCCAGCAATGCTGCCAGCTTGGTGGCATCAACACCCAGGGTCGCAACGACAGCCGCAAAGTCCTTGTTCTTCGCCCTGGCCTTGTAGTCCGCCAGGTAGTCACGGAAGGTCCGACTGGGGTCGATCTGCACATCGCCGCGCTGGATGTCGTGCAAGAATATCTCAGCGAATTTCTGGTCCTCCTGCGAGAGCGACGTGAATGACCGATGCAGTTCGGCCAAGGTTGCTTCACTGGACGCCCCGTCACTGCTCTCCAGCTCCTTGAGGTACTTGGCAAAGCGCGAGTTCATGTAGTCCGCGTCGATCTTGCCGGTGTCGATCTCAGTGATGTGGCTGTCAATGTCGAAGGGGATGCTCTCGCCGGCACCGCCGCCACCGACACCCAGCTCCTTGTAGCGCTGCAGCAGCGTCAGGTACTGCAGCTTCGTGAGGGCCACCGCAATCGACTGCTTGGGCTCGGTATCGAACTCGTAGACCGACTGGTCCCAGTTGAAGCCCTGGATCTTCGCGGCCTCCAAGATAGCGCTGAACCGGTTGAACTGCTTGGCAAAGGCCGCCCGCGCCGCCAAGTCATCCAGCCAGGTCGAGAACAGGTGCTGGTGGGCAATGAAATAGCCCAGGTTGGACTTGAAGTGATCGACGGTCTCCGCATCGTCCTCGGTCACCGCACTGAAGTCCTCGTCCGTGAAGCCCTCGGCCATGGCGAAGGCCACCAGCTTGTCGGAGAGGTACTTGTAGAAGATGAAGCCGAGGATGTAGTCCTTGTATTCGTTGGCCTCGATCTTCGAGCGCATCTGGTTGGCGGACTCCCAGATCTTGGATGCGAGTTGTTGCTTGTTCACGGTGAATAGACTCTAATTTCTTTTGATCACGCGGAAGAGCGTCAAGCGGAATCGTAAGCGCGATAGGTACCGCCAACAAAAACGCCTGGCATTGCCAGGCGTTCCCGTATCAGCGATTTGCAAGTACTGAGAATATTTGCAAGATCAATGAGAACCTACAAAATCAAGCATCGATGTTCGTCGCCCGCAGCGCATTCGTCTCGATGAAGTCCCGACGCGGTTCCACCTCGTCGCCCATCAGCATCATGAACACCTTGTCGGCCTCGATGGCGTCCTCGATCTGCACGCGCAGCAGGCGGCGCACGTTCGGGTCCATCGTGGTCTCCCACAGCTGCTCGGGGTTCATCTCGCCCAGGCCCTTGTAGCGCTGACGGCCCACGCTGTTCTCAGCCTGACCGATCAACCACGCCATGGCGGCGCGGAAGTCCACCACCTTGGCTTCCTTGGCCTTGTCGCCTTCGCCACGTCGCACAAAGGCTTCGGGCGTGAGCAGGCCGTTGAACTGCAGACCCGCTTGCGTCAGGGCTTCGTAGTCGGCGCCATGCACGAAGTCGGCCGTGATGATCGAGTACTTGGTGTTGCCGTGGAAGATGCGGCTGATGCGCAGGATGTGCTTGTCGCTGCGGGCATCGAACTCGGCGGTGACCTCGGCGTTGTGCAGCGCGGCCTTGAGGGCCGCTGCGCTCTTTTCGGCTTCTTCCAGGCTGTCGAGGTTGAGCGTCAGGCCGTTGGCGATCGCGCGCAAGGCCTCGACGTCCATCCAGTTGCCCAGGCGTTCGACCACGTTGTTGGCCTTGACGTAAGCAGTGGCCAGGGCTTGCAGCGCTTCACCCGAGATGGCCGGCTTGCCCTGACCGGGCTCGACCACGGCACCGTCGAGCGCCACCTTCATGAGGTAGTCGTCCAGCGCGTGCGCGTCCTTGAGGTACTGCTCCTGCTTGCCGTGTTTGACCTTGTAAAGCGGCGGCTGCGCGATGTAGATGTGGCCGCGCTCGACCAGCTCCGGCATCTGGCGGAAGAAGAAGGTCAGCAGCAGGGTGCGGATGTGGGCGCCGTCCACGTCCGCGTCGGTCATGATGATGATGCGGTGGTAGCGCAGCTTGTCGGGGTTGAAGTCGTCGGTGCCCGCACCGCGCCCGATGCCCGTGCCCAGGGCCGTGATCAGCGTGAGGATTTCGTTGCTGGTCAGCAGCTTTTCGTAGCGGGCTTTTTCGACGTTCAGGATCTTGCCGCGCAAGGGCAGGATGGCCTGGAACTTCCGGTCGCGGCCCTGCTTGGCCGAGCCACCTGCGGAGTCACCCTCCACGATGTAGATCTCGCACAGGGCGGGGTCTTTTTCCTGGCAGTCGGCGAGCTTGCCGGGCAGGCCCAGGCCGTCGAGCACGCCCTTGCGGCGCGTCATTTCGCGGGCCTTGCGTGCGGCTTCGCGGGCACGGGCGGCTTCGACGATCTTGTTGCAGATGATCTTGGCGTCGATGGGGTTCTCGAGCAGCCAGTCGGTCAGCAGGCGGCTGACGATGTCTTCCACCGGCGCGCGCACTTCGCTCGACACCAGCTTGTCTTTCGTCTGGCTGCTGAACTTGGGCTCGGGCACCTTGACCGACACCACGCAGGCCAGGCCTTCGCGCATGTCGTCACCGCCCACATCGACCTTGGCCTTCTTGGCCAACTCGTTGTCTTCGATGTACTTGTTGATGACGCGGGTCATCGCGGCGCGCAGGCCGGTCAAGTGGGTGCCGCCGTCGCGCTGCGGGATGTTGTTGGTGAAACAGAGCACGTTCTCGTTGTAGCTCTCGTTCCACTGCATGGCCACTTCCACGCCGACGTTGGTGCCGTTCTCGGACACCTTGTCGCCCTGAGCATGGAAGATGCTCGGGTTGAGGATGTTCTTGCCCTTGTTGATGAACTCGACGAAGCCCTTGACGCCACCGGCGTAGGCGAAGTTGTCTTCCTTGTTGTTGCGCTCGTCGATCAGGCGGATCTTGACGCCGTTGTTCAGGAAGCTGAGTTCACGCAGGCGCTTGGCCAGGATCTCGTAGTGGTACTCGTTGTTCTCTTTGAAGATCTCGACGTCGGGCAGGAAGTGAACCTCGGTGCCGCGCTTGTCGGTCTCGCCGATGACCTTCATGGGGCTGACTTCAACGCCGTCGCGCACCTCGATCACGCGGTCTTGCGGCACGCCCTGCTTGAACTCGATGTAGTGAACCAGGCCGTCGCGACGCACCGTCAGGCGCAGCCACTTGGACAGGCCGTTCACGCAGGACACGCCCACGCCGTGCAGGCCGCCCGAGACCTTGTAGCTGTTCTGGTTGAACTTGCCCCCGGCGTGCAGCTCGGTCAGGGCGATCTCGGCGGCCGAGCGCTTGGGCTCGTGCTTGTCGTCCATCTTCACGCCGGTCGGGATGCCGCGGCCGTTGTCCGTCACCGAAATGGAGTTGTCGGTGTGGATGGTCACGACGATGTCGTCGCAATGACCGGCCAGGGCCTCGTCGATGGAGTTGTCGACCACCTCGAAGACCAGGTGGTGCAGGCCGGTGCCATCGGACGTGTCACCGATGTACATGCCAGGCCGCTTGCGCACCGCCTCCAGGCCTTCCAGGATCTGGATGCTGCCTTCGCCGTAGCCGGTGTCGGCCGGTGCTGCGGGCTGCTGATCGGGGGTCTGGTCAGGGGAGGTGGCGTCGGTCATGGGCGCTGGGGTGCTCGGTGTGGATGCCAGAAAAGGACATGGGCCCGCCAGTGACACTGGGGGCCCATGATTCTAGCTGCTTGCGGCCCTTCGGCCGGGAGGCTTCTGGGACTGTCAAGCGGCTTGGCGAAGGCGGGCAAACAGGTTCAGCTTGCAGCGGGACGGCGACGCACACGCCACACTGCCAGGCAGAGGCCACTGAGCATCAGGGCCCAGGTGGATGGCTCGGGCACCTGCAAGTTGGCGTTTGACGATTCCCAGTAGCCTGTGGAGTAGATGCGGCCATACAGGAGAACGGTGACTGCGGTGTCGCGGCTGTTCCTCGCCACGAATTCAAAGGTCCGGGAATCCGAGGCGCTGGTTGCGTTGTCAGGCCCGGAGCCCAGCGGTGAGACCGTTTGTTCCACCGATTGGCGGATTTGCTCAAACGGGTAACGTCCCTCGCCCAAGACATCGCTCAGGTCTTCATAAAAGTAATCTTTCGGTTGCAAGGCGACGGTGACACTGTTGCTCGCCGACACCAAGATTTCCTGACCCTGGGTCAAACCAATCACCGAATCGGTCTTCAAGCTGAGTGTGCTGAAAATGGAGCCTGATATCTTCAATTCTGTTCCGGCACCCAATGTCAATGCGAGGCCATACACATCGTCCATGCTCGACGCGAAGTAGCCGCCGCCCACCGTTTGCTCTCCCCATTCCTCCATCGTGGTCACGTAAGTGGACTTGCCAATGGTGGATGGCTGAACAGCGAGGTTTGCAACAGCGCTGTCTGCGCCTTTGGTGAACGTCGCTTCGTTGTTCACAAGCGCGATTTCATAGGACTTGCCATCCAGGATGTGGCCCCTGGTTCCCATCGAAGACGTTTCGCTCGTACCCAAGCCAATCGCAGTTGACGGGACACCTCCTGTGACCATCGCACTCGTGCCCCGAGGCGACGTGATCGTCAAGGAAGCAGCCATGCCGTCATCAGGGCGGAGGTCGCTGTATTCGAAGCGCAAGTTGGTGATGCCTGCAGATGCCTGGATGACCGGGGCTTCTTGCGCGATGGCCGATCCTGCCGTGCAGACCGCCAAGGCAATCAAATTGATTCGGATGCTCATGTTTGTTCTTCCCTTTGATGAGTGTTCATGCGCGGCGACGCGCCCAAATGGGCATCAAGGCCAGCAGCCCCACCAAGGACATGGCCCAAGCGGAGGCTTCAGGCACGGCCGTCACGGTCGCACCAAAAGTGGAACGGGTCGTCACCGAGAGCGAAAACTCGATGGCGGCGTTGCCATTGTTTCGCAAAACGTACTGGAACGATGGATCAGTCTGACCAGGCAAGGAGCGGACGTCTCCGACGCCCCAGGCACCAAGGTACTGTTCAGTGGAGTTCGACGCAGAGAGGATTCGGTTGCAGCAATAAGTCGAGCTTGACGAAAGTCCTTCTGTGATGACCTCGATCTGGTCAGCTGCTGAGAACCACTTCAGCTCAATCTCGCTGCGCGCTTGAGCTGTCGCTAGCACCGATTTGTTGGAGCCCAATTCCGACAACCAGGGCATGCCAGCCAGCGAGTCGAGGTTCAAGGCCGAGGCCAAGTGGATGGAACCCGACAAGGTTACTTCGCTGCCGGCAGCCAGCGAGAAGCGCTCTTCGCTGCGGACCCATGCAGAGCGACCGGGACCGATGGTCCCAGGGTAGGTGGGGTCGAAGAACGCGATCGACTTGACAGGGTCATCGAAGGCGTTCGACGTCAATTTCACCTCGCTCTTCAAGCCGGTGGCGTCGGTGCGGCTCACGGCTTCCTGGCCTGGGGTCTTGGCGTCCAGGACAAAGGGACTGAACAGCGAGGTTTGGTAATTGCTACGCCCTGCGTAATCTGGGCGGCCACGATCCGCATACACCTCGATGGCCACCAGGTCGGTGCTCCCTCGGATCGAAGTCAGGCCTGCCGGCAGGCCGTCTTGCGGTCGAAGGTCGGTCACAGAAATGGCCAGGTTGTCCACGGCCGCGCTCGACCAGGACAACACGGCGTTTTCGGCCTGCGCCAAAGACGGACAGGCACCAACGAATGTCAGCGCGACAGCTACCGCGACAGCGTGTTTCACCTCTCTTGCTCCCTGAATGGTCTGATCTGGTGCATGACTATGCCGATGCGGCAGAAAAGTTCCACCGGGTGAACGGTTGAACTGTTGCCAGACGAAACAAAACGGCCCCACGTTCAAGGGTGAACGGGGGCCGTTTCGGCCATTCAGGCCATCCGTCATCGGCCATCCGACCGATGCGGGATGCTTGCGCGACGCCTCAGATGCGCATCGGCATCACCACGTACTTGAAGCCTTCGTACTCGGGGTTGGTGATCAGCGCCGAGCTGTTGGCGTCCTGCAGGGACACCGTCACCATGTCCTGGCTCATGTTGGCCAGCACGTCCATCAGGTAGCCGACGTTGAAGCCGATCTCGAAGGTGTCGCCACCGTAGTCGATCTCGAGCTCTTCCTTGGCCTCTTCCTGCTCGGCGTTGCTGGACGCGATGCCCAGCAGGCCCGGCGCGAAGTTCATGCGCACGCCTTTGAACTTTTCGGACGTGAGGATGGCGGCGCGCTGCAGGCTGGCCAGCAAGGTGGTGCGGCCCAGCGTGATGTGGTGCTTGTGGTTCTTGGGGATGACGCGGTTGTAGTCGGGGAACTTGCCCTCGACCAGTTTGGTGACGAACTCCAGGCCGCCGAAGCTGAACTTGGCCTGGTTACCGGCAAAGCGCATCTCGATGAGCTGTTCGCTGTCGTTGCCATCGCCGCCTTCCTTGCCCTTGCCATCGTCCTTCAAAAGCCGCTGGAGCTCCAGAACGGTCTTGCGGGGCAGGATGACCTCCTGCTTGGGCATTTCGACGTCCAGCGTGGCCTGAGACAGCGCCAGGCGGTGTCCGTCGGTGGCCACCAGGGTCAGGGTCTTGCCTTCGGCCACGAACAGGATGCCGTTGAGGTAGTAACGGATGTCGTGCACCGCCATGGCGAAGTGCACCTGGCTGATCAGCAGCTTGAGCGTCTTCTGCGGGATGCTGAAGGCGGGGCCGAAATCGGCGGCCTCTTGCACCAGCGGGAAGTCTTCGGCCGGCAGGGTCTGGAGCACGAAGCGGCTCTTGCCGCCTTGCAGGGTCAGCTTGTTCTGGTTGGCCGTGAGGGACACGGTCTGTTCGCTGGGCAGGCTTTTGAGGATGTCGCCCAGCTTCTTGGCGCCCACGGTGGTGGCGTAGCTGCCGGCGTCGCCGTCGAGCTGCGCGCTGGTGCGGATCTGGATTTCCAGGTCGCTGGTGATGAGCTCGAGTTCAGGGCCGTTCTTGCGGATCAGGACGTTGGCCAGGATGGGCAGGGTGTGTCGGCGTTCAACGATGCCGCCCACGGACTGCAGGGCGGCGAGGATTTTTTCCTGAGCTGCTTTCAACACAATCATCTTGATCTTTCAAATTAGTCGTCGTAGTAGAGGGCGACTTTTTCTGTGAACAACGCTATTTTGTCCTGATCCATCAAGGATTTACGCCCCGGACAACTCTGTGGATCGTACCCGGCTTCGCGATGGGGACAACAGACAACAACTTTGGAAAATCGCGGCGGGCTGTGGACAAGGGGGTGCTTGTTCTTTTCTTGTCCACAGCTTTGTGCCTTGACAGCTGGGCCAACCCTGGGGCGCCAGGGCATGAAAAAAGAGGCCCGTGGGCCTCTTGGTGGGGTGGCGGGGGGCCCGAGGGGCCGCCTGAATGCCGTCGACAGGGATTGTTTGACGTCAACCTTTGAGCGTTTGCTCCAGAACGTGCAGCTGCTGGTTCAGCTCGGTGTCCTTGGCCCGGTCGCCGCCGATCTTGCGCACGGCGTGCAGCACGGTGGTGTGGTCGCGACCCCCGAAGAGCTCGCCGATCTCGGGCAGGCTCTTTTGGGTCAGCTCCTTGGCCAGGTACATGGCGATCTGGCGGGGCTTGGCGATCGAGGCAGGGCGCTTCTTGGAGTACATGTCCGCGACCTTGATCTTGTAGAAGTCGGCCACGGTCTTCTGGATGTTCTCCACCGAGATCTGGCGGTTCTGGATCGACAGCAGGTCCTTGAGGGCCTCGCGCGCCAGGTTGATGGTGATCTCTTTGTGGCTGAACTTGGCAAAAGCCAGCACCTTGCGCAGGGCGCCTTCGAGCTCGCGCACGTTGGCTCGCACGTTCTTGGCCACGAAGAAGGCCACGTCTTCGGGCAGCTCGATGGCTTCCTGGGCGGCTTTCTTGATGAGGATGGCCACGCGCATTTCCAGCTCGGGTGGCTCGATGGCCACCGTGAGACCGGAGTCGAAGCGCGAGGTCAGGCGTTCATCGATGTTGGCGAGACCTTTGGGGTAGGTGTCGCTCGTCATGATGATGTGCGCCTTCTTGGCCAGCAGGGCTTCGAAGGCGTTGAAGAACTCTTCTTGCGTGCGGTCCTTGCCGGCGAAGAACTGCACGTCGTCGATCAGCAGCAGGTCGAGGTTGTGGTACTTGGCCTTGAGCTCGTCGAAGGTTTTGCGCTGGTAGTTCTTGACCACGTCGGAGATGAACTGCTCGGCGTGCAGGTAGAGGATGCGCGCGTCGGGCTTGTCGGCCAGCAGGGCGTTGCCCACGGCGTTCATCAAGTGGGTTTTGCCGAGGCCCACGCCGCCGTAGATGAACAGCGGGTTGTACATGTGGCCAGGGCTGCCCGCCACGTGCAGGGCAGCGGTGCGGGCCATCTGGTTGGCACGGCCGGGCACCAGGTTGTCAAACGTCAGCGCGGGGTTCAGGCCCATGACCCGAGGCGAGCCATGGCCCATGGCCGGGCCGCTGCGGCTGGCCTGTCGCTCGGGGGCGCTGAGGTGTTCGGGTTCGCTGGCGACCTGTTGAGGTGGCGTCGCCTGTTGTGCGCCGGCTTGGTTCAGCGCGGCGTTGGGCGGCAGGGCGCGACCCGGCATCACCAGCCCAGGTCGGGCGGTTGGCAGCGGGGCGGCGGCACGTGGTGCCAGGCCGAATTCCAGCTTGACCTCGCCGCTTTGCTCTTCGCCCAGCAGGGCTTCGATGCGGGCGCTGTATTGGGTGCGCACCCAGTCGAGCATGAAGCGGTTGGGCACGCGCACGCTGACCTGGGTGGTGGGGCCATCGCGGCGCACCTCGGCGGGCGGCAGCGGCCGGATCCAGGTGTTGAACTGCTGCTCCGGCATCTCCATGGCGAGGCGGGCACAGCAGCGTTGCCAGAGCGTGTCCGGGTCGTCGAGCCGGTGGTCGGCGGATGCGGGGGGCCGCGGCAGTTCGGCAGCGCTCATGTTGTGGACAAGTCCTTCCTTGGGAGGCGAATTCTAAGCATGGCGGGCGCGTTCGCAAGCCAGTTATCCACAGAAATTTCCCGTTCGCCAAGCTCCATGGTTCGTGGTAGGGCCCCCTGCATCGAGCCCCTGTTCCGGGGCGTTCATCCACGCTGGTGAGCGGTGGGCATTGACCATTTGGGGAAAACCTGCTGTAATCGCTGGTTCTGCCGTCTGTCAGGCTGCCCGCTCAGGCTGTGAGGGCGCAGACTTTGAGACATCCTCCCTGGCCAGCCATGTCGTGCATGGCCTTGAAAGACCATCATGAAGCGTACTTACCAACCCTCCAAGACCCGTCGCGCCCGCACCCACGGCTTCCTGGTGCGCATGAAGACCAAGGGTGGCCGCAAGGTCATCAATGCTCGTCGCGCCAAGGGCCGCAAGCGCCTGGGTCTGTGATCCACTGAGTGGCCCAGCCGACGCACCGTCGGCATGGGCTGGTGTGGGTTGCGCACCTTGGGTGAGCAGCCCCCGCTGGCGACAACGAGGCCGGGTTCAGCCCGGCCTTGTCGCGACTGAACCCCTCTTGCGAGCATCCGCGCCGTGCGTGCACCCAGCCTGAAATCTGCCGATTTCCAACGGTCTCTGGGCACGCGTCCCGTGGCCCGCACCGCGCATTTTTCTTTGCACGTGCTGCTGCGGCCAGAGCCAGCTCAGGCGCAAGCCCTTGTGCCCGAGCCTGTGCCGGCGTCAGTGCTCGCAGGCGAGTTGTCAACAGGCTCAGCCGAAGGGGTGAGCCTGCTTGTGGATGACTCGGTCATGGCCGAGAGCCCGCGCTGGCGGCTCGGTCTGGTGCTGCCCAAAAAACAGGCACGCCGTTCGGTCACCCGCTCCCTGATGCGCCACCAGGCCCGTGAGGCCTTTCGCCGCCACGCGCCCCAGGTGCTGGCGGCTGGTCGCCATGGCCCTGAGGTCGATGGCTGGGTGGTGCGCCTGCGCGCGCCCTTTGACCGCAAGCTGTTTCCGTCCGCCGCTTCCGAAGCCTTGAGCGCCGCCGTGCGCCAGGAATTGGACGAGCTTTGGGCGCGCCTGGGGGGTCCTCGGGCATGATGCAGGGTTTGCGCAAACTGCTGGGCGGGTTGTCCGGGGCGGTCAATGCCTTGCTCATGGGCATGGTCCGTGCCTATCGGTTTTTCCTGAGTCCCTGGCTGGGATCGGCCTGCCGCTTCACGCCAACGTGCTCTCAGTACGCGCTCGAATCTTTGCAACGCCATGGCCCGGCTGCTGGCAGCTACCTGGCCGCACGCCGATTGCTGCGTTGCCACCCGGGCTGCCCGGGCGGGCATGACCCCGTGCCCGAGCGGGCACCCAAGCTGTTTTCTCGTTTTTCCAACCCTTCGTCGGATTCCTCTCACCCATGAATGATCTGCGTCGCACCCTGCTGTGGTCGGTGTTCGCCGTCTCGCTGCTGATGTTGTGGGATGGCTGGCTGCGTCACACCGGTCAGCCCTCCCTGTTCGCGCCGGCACCGGCGGCCAGCGTGGCCTCTGGCCCTGAAGGGGCGCTCGGTGCTTCGGGCGCTTCGGCGGCCGATGTGCCCCAGTCGGCCCAGGGCCTGGGTGGCGCGTCCGCTGCCGCAGCGGCCCAAGCTGCTGGTGCCAGCGCGCCAGCCGCCGCGCCCAGCGAGCAACTCGTGTTCACCACCGACGTGGTCAAGGTCACGGTCGACACCCTGGGTGCCAGCCTGGTTCGTGTGGAGCTGCTCAAGCACCAGGACCAGGACGACCGCAGTCGCAACGTGGTGGTGCTGGACAACTCCAAGGTGCACACCTACCTGGCTCAGTCGGGTCTGGTGGGCACCGCTTCGCTCCAGCTGCCCACGCACAAGACCCCGTTCAAGCTGGTGAGCACCGAGCGCGAACTGGCCGAGGGCGCCAAGGCACTGGTCGTCAAGCTGGAGTCCGAAGCCGTCAACGGCGTCAAGCTGGTCAAGACCTACACCTTCCCGCGTGGTGGTTACGCCATCGACGTCAAGCAGGAGGTGGTCAACGGCTCGCCCGCCGCTGTGAGCCCGCAGCTGTATGTGCAGCTCCAGCGTGACGGCACGCCGCCCAAGGGGCCGTCCGGCCCGGCCTTCCTGCAAGGCCCGGTGGCCTACACCGGCATGGCGGTCTTCAACGACAAGGGCAAGTATCAGAAGCTGGAGTTCACCAAGATCGACGAGGGCAGCACCGAGTTCGTGAAGGCCGATGACAACGGCTGGGTCGCGATGGTGCAGCACCACTTTGCATCGGCCTGGCTGTACAACCCGAAGCTGCCGCGCGAGTTCTACGTGCAGAAGGTCTCGACCAACCTGTACGCCAGCGGCATGCTGCTGCCCATGGGCGAGATCGCAGCCGGCCAGAGCAAGGCGCTGGACACGGTGCTGTTCGTTGGCCCCCAGGAAGAAGACAAGCTCAACGAGCTGGCTCCCGGCCTGGACCTGGTCAAGGACTATGGCTGGACCCACTTGCTGGCCGCGCCCCTGTACCTGCTGCTGAATTTCCTGCACGACCTGATCGGCAACTGGGGCTGGGCGATCGTGGCCCTGGTGGTGTTGCTCAAGGCCGCTTTCTACTGGCTCAACGCCAAGGCCTACGCGTCGATGGCCAAGATGAAGGCGCTGAACCCGCGCATCCAGGAGCTGCGTGAGCGCCTCAAGGACAAGCCGCAGGAGATGCAGCAGGAGATGCTCAAGATCTACCGCGAAGAGAAGGTCAACCCCATTGGTGGCTGCCTGCCCATCCTGATCCAGATCCCGGTGTTCATCGCCTTGTATTCCGTGCTGTCGTCTTCGGTCGAGATCCGCAACGCGCCGTGGATCGGCTGGATCACCGACCTGTCTGTGATGGACCCGTACTACGTGTTGCCCGCGCTGATGACGCTGTCGACGCTGCTGCAGACCTGGCTGAACCCGACGCCTCCGGACCCGGTCCAGGCCAAGATGATGTGGATCATGCCGCTGCTGTTCTCGGTGATGTTCTTCTTCTTCCCGGCTGGCCTGGTGCTGTACTGGCTGACGAACAACATCCTCTCGATCGCTCAGCAGTGGTTCATCAACAAGCGCCTGGGTGTGCTGAACTGAACGCCAGCCGCTGACCCGGCCTGAAAGCAAAACCGCCTGCTCCCTTTCGGGGCAGGCGGTTTTTTCTTGGGAAGCTTGAACCAGGTGCCGTGTTGGCCTGGTCTCAGTCCCGGCCGATGCGGTTGAGCAGGGCCGCCGCCGCCAGGGCACCGGCCAGCAGGAAGGGCCACAGCGTCCCGTCGGTTTGCGTGGGTGAGCCGATCATCAGCAGGCTTTTCAAGGTGTCCAGCATGGCGGCCTCGCGTTGTCGTGATTTATGTCTATTTGACGCACGGAGTCAATTTGTGCGCCGCAGCAATGATGCCATTGTTGGCCCGGCTCGGTGACGCGAAGGTGAAACCAGTTGTCAGCCGAGCGGCTTGCTGCGGTGACAATCCCGGCTGTCGTCAACACAAGCTTGGAATCGGAGACAGGGTGTCGCAATCGTGGCTGGACCGTCAGTCGCCCATCGTGGCCGTTGCCACCGCACCGGGGCGTGGCGCCGTGGGCATCGTGCGGGTGTCGGGCCGTGGCTTGATGCCCTTGGCTCGGGCTTTGTGCGCCCGCACCCTGCAACCCCGTGTGGCGCATTACGGACCTTTCCTGGATGCACGAGGCGAGGCCATCGACCATGGCCTGGCGCTGTTCTTTCCGGGGCCCCACAGCTACACCGGTGAAGACGTGCTGGAGCTGCAGGGCCACGGCGGGCCGGTGGTGATGCAGCTGCTGCTGGCGCGATGCCTGGAGGCGGCCGCCGAGCTTGACGTTGCGCTGGAGCCTGACAGCTTGGACGCCGCCGGCGTGGCGGATGCGACGCCTCGCTCGCATCCACGTGCGCGCCTGCCCGGCCTGCGGCTGGCCGAGCCGGGCGAGTTCACCCAGCGTGCTTTCCTCAACGACAAGATCGACCTGGCCCAGGCCGAAGCGATCGCCGACCTGATCGATGCGAGCACCGAAGCGGCGGCGCGTTCGGCCAGCCGCTCGCTGGGCGGCGCCTTCAGCCGCGAAATCGAGGCCCTGCGCGATCAGATGATCAACCTGCGCATGCTGGTCGAGGCGACGCTGGACTTCCCGGAAGAAGAGATCGACTTCCTGGAAAAAGCCGATGCGCGCGGTCGCCTGAGCCGCCTGGCCGCCGCGCTGGACGCCGTGCTCCGCCAGGCGCGCCAGGGCGCGCTGCTGCGCGAAGGCCTGCAGGTGGTGCTGGCCGGCCAGCCCAACGCGGGCAAGAGCTCGCTGCTCAACGCGCTGGCCGGCGCCGAGCTGGCCATCGTCACGCCGATCGCCGGCACCACGCGCGACAAGGTCAGCGAGACCATCCAGATCGAAGGCGTGCCGCTGCACGTGATCGACACGGCCGGCCTGCGCGCCGACCACGAGGCGTCCGACGAGGTCGAGCGCATCGGCATGGCGCGCAGTTGGGAGGCCATCGGCCAGGCTGATGCGGTGCTGTTCCTGCATGACCTCACTCGCTGGGCCGATCCGGTCTACGCCCAGGCCGACGCCGACATCGCGCAGCGCCTGCCGCAGGGCGTGACGGTGCTGCATGTGTTCAACAAGGCGGACGCCGTGGGGGCCGCTGCCCTGGACGACGCCACGCTGGCCGGACAAGCCGCGCACGCGGGCTTGCCGCAGCTGCACCCACCGGGCGCGGCCTTGCAGCTGTCGGCGCGCACCGGCGATGGCCTGCAGGCCCTGCGCAAACTGTTGCTGGAGCAAGCCGGGTGGCAGGCAGCGCCCGAAGGGGTGTTCATCGCCCGCCAGCGCCATGTGCAGGCCCTGCACGATGCGCGTGATCACCTGGCTTTGGCCGCCGAGCACGCGGCGCAGCGCGACGGGGCCCTGGATTTGCTGGCCGAAGAATTGCGCCTGGCGCACAACGCCTTGGGCCGCATCACCGGCGCGTTCTCTGCTGACGATTTGCTCGGCGAGATCTTCACGCGTTTTTGCATTGGCAAATGAAGCGCCTTTGAGGCACGAAGCTGTGGTTTGCGTGCATGGGTCACGCCGGGCTGGGCTCACAAATCCCTGACAGCCCGGCCACGCTTGCATTAAATTGTTCACTTCCGGTCACAGTTGCCGTCGCCCCCCGCCGGCCCGCACGAGATGGACGCCACCGCACTGATCCAGGCCATTCAGACGCTCAACACGGAAGACGCGTTCCGCCCGCGTCTGGACGCACAGCAGTGGCGCACCTTTGCGCAGTACCTGACCCGGCATGAGTTGCGCTCCGGCGACCTGCTGGTGCGCCAGGGCGATCACGATCGCACGCTGTATTTCCTGGGGCAGGGCACTTTGCAGGTGTTCGTCACCGGGGCGCCCCCCGGGGCCTCGCGCATCGGCTTGTTGCGCCCAGGCTCGATCGTGGGCGAGCCCGGTCTGTTTGGCGACGTGCCCCGCATGGCCCATGTCGAGGCCATGGGCAGCGTGGTGGTGTTTGCCTTGCGGCTGCAGCGCTTCGAGGAGCTGGCCCAGCGGGTGCCCACCGTGGCGCTGGAGGTGCTCAGGGGGGCGGGCACCGTGATGGCGTGGCGCATGCGCGCCAACCTGACCCAGCAATTGCCCTCGGCTTGAGGGCAGGGCAAACGGTACAAAATCACCCCATACAAACAGACGAGGGTCAGGTCAGGATGTCTTCCAACTTGGGGCTGCGCCGGCCGACCGTGCTGGTCGCCGACGATTCACCGCAGAACATCGAGCTGCTGTCTCGGGTGCTGGGGCAGGACTTCCGCGTCAAGGTCGCCACATCGGGCGACAAGGCACTCAAGATCGTCTACTCCGACGAGCCCCCTGACCTGATCCTGCTGGACATCATGATGCCGGACCTCAGCGGCCACGAGGTCTGCCGCCGCATCAAGGCCAACCCCGATCGCCGCCGCATCCCCATCATCTTCGTGACGGCGATGAGCACCATCGAAGACGAGGCCCTGGGCCTGAGCCTGGGTGCGGTCGACTACATCACCAAGCCGATCAGCCCGCCGCTGGTGCAGGCCCGCGTGCGCACGCACCTGGCGCTGTACGACCAGTCGCGCGAGCTCGAGCGCATGGTGGCGCAGCGCACCGCCGAGCTGGTGGCCACGCGCCAGCAGATCATCCGCCGCCTGGGCCGCGCTGCCGAGTTCAAGGACAACGAGACCGGCAACCACATCATCCGCATCAGCCACATCTCGCGGCTGATCGCGCAGCAGGTGGGCATGGGCCCCGAGGCGGTGCAGCTGCTGTTCCAGACGGCGGCGCTGCACGACGTGGGCAAGATCGGTGTGCCCGATCACATCCTGCTCAAAGCCGGCCCGCTCGATGACGACGAGCGCGCGCTGGTGCGACGCCACCCGCAGATCGGCGCGGACATCATCGGCAAGCACGACAACGAGGTGCTGGCGGCGGCGCGCACCATCGCGTTGACCCACCACGAGCGCTGGGACGGCATGGGCTACCCGCAAGGCCTGCAGGGCGAGCAGATCCCGGTTTTCGGGCGCATCGTGGCCATCGCCGATGTGTTCGACGCGCTGATGAACAAGCGGCCCTACAAACCGGCTTGCAGTGCGACACAGTCGCTGGCGACGATGGCCGAAGAGCGCGGCAAGGCGTTTGACCCGGCTTTGCTCGACGCCTTCTTCCAGGCGCAGTTCGAGATCCTGCGGGTGATGGACCTGTACGCCGACGAGCGGGGCACGGCCAGCGAGCTCTGAGAGCTCAGGCTTGCAGCTCGGCCAGCACGGTTGCAGCCTGGTCGAAGTCGTAGCGCTCCAGGGCGCGTCGCAGTTCGGCGGTGCGGGGGTGCTGACGCAGCGTGGGCCAGCGCGCCATCAGCTCGTCGAGGCTGTCGCGGGCGTGGGCGTCCTGGTCTGAGACCAGGCGGGTGAGTTCCGCCCAGTCGACATCCCGGGGCAGGCCGTGGGTGCCGCCGTCCTCGTTGCCCGGGGCTTGTTGTCGGCCCAAGCGGTCGATTTCGGCGATGACGGCGCTCAGGGTTTCGAGGGTCTCGCTCAGGGCCTGGTGCACAGATGGTGCTTCAACGCCGTCCGAGAGCAGGCAAGCCTCCAGCGCCGATGTGCGGGAAAGCAAGCCACGCGCGCCGATGTTGCCAGCCAGGCCCTTGAAGGTGTGCACCAGGCCGTGCAGTTCATGGGTCTGCTGGCGCAAGGCTTCGAATTGCTCGCCGAAGTCGCGCTGGGTGCGCGCGAAGCCTTTGAGCAGGCGTCGGTAGAGGTCGAGGTTGCCCATGCAGCGCGCCAGGCCGTCGGCGGTGTCGAGGGTGCTCAAGGTCAGGCCTTGCACGGGTGGCTGCAGGCTGTGGCCCTCGGCCAGCGCCGGTTTGGCCGGGATGATCCAGCGCGCCATGATGGTGAACATGCTGGAGAGGTCGATCGGCTTGGTGATGTGGTCGTTCATGCCGCAGCGCAGGACGCGCTCGCGGTCGGCGGCCATGGCGCTGGCGGTCATGGCGATGACGGGCAGCTCCTTCCAGCGGTCCGCCGAGCGGATGCGCTCGGTGGCGGTGTAGCCGTCCATCACGGGCATCTGGCAGTCCATCAGCACGCCATCAAAAGGACCTTCTTGTTCGAGTTTGTCCAGGCATTCCTGGCCGTTGGCGGCGGTGACCACGTGCAGGCCTGCGCGCTCGAGCAGGTCGCAGGCGAGCTCCTGGTTGAGCGGCTGGTCTTCGACGAGCAGCACGCGTGCGCCGGCCAGGCGGCGCTGGGCTTGCTTGAGCAGGGCCTGGCCCTTGGGCTCGTCGGCGCTGGCGGGTGCGGTTTCCGAGAGCACCTTGCCCAGGGTGTCGAGCAGTGTCGAGGGGGTGACGGGCTTGTTGATGACGCCCGCCAGGCCGATGCCCTCTGCGGCCTTGAGGGCCTCTTCACGCGCGAAGGCGGTGACCAGCAGCACGAAGGGTCGGTGCTCGGGAGGCACCGACAGGGCGTGGCGCGCAAAGGCGATGCCATCCATGCCGGGCATCTTCCAGTCGGCCAGCAGGATCTGGTGCGGGCGGCCTTCGGCCAGGGCGGCGCGCATGCATTGCAGGGCGTGTTCGCCGCTGTCGCTGACTTCGACGTCCAGGCCCATGCGGCGGGTCATGTCGCCGAGCACCTCGCGTGCGGCGGGGTTGTCGTCGACCAGCAGCACGCGCTTGCCTTGCATCTCGCTGGCCATGAGGGCTCGGCGGCTGCTGGGCTGGGCTTGCACACCAAATCGCGCGGTGAAGTGGAAGGTCGAGCCCTGGCCGGGCTTGCTCTCGGCCCAGATGCGCCCGCCCATCATCTCGACCAGTTGGCGCGAAATCGCCAGGCCCAGGCCCGTGCCGCCGTACTGGCGCGTGGTCGAGCTGTCGCCTTGCGCGAAGGGCGTGAACAGGCGCTGCATCTGCTCCTCGTTCATGCCGATGCCCTTGTCCTGCACCCAGAAGTGCAGGCTGACGTGGCTGTTCTCGCGCGATTGCACCTCGCAGCCGATGAGGACCTCGCCATGGTCGGTGAACTTGATGGCGTTGGTGCCCAGGTTGATGAGCACCTGGCCCAGGCGGATCGGGTCGCCGATCAGCGCGGTGGGGATGTCGGGCGGGGCGGTGAAGAGCAGCTCCATGCCTTTTTCTTCGGCGCGCACACCGAGCACGTCCGCCATGTGGCTGATGACGTTCTCGAGCTGGAAGTCGGCCTCTTCGAGCTCGAGCTTGCCCGACTCGATCTTGGAGATGTCGAGCACGTCGTTGAGGATCTGCAGCAGGTTGCCTGCCGAGCCGTGCACCTTCTGGATGTAGTTGCGCGCCCGCGGGGGCAGCTCGTCGAGCAGGGCCAGGTGGCTCATGCCCATGATGGCGTTCATGGGCGTGCGGATCTCGTGGCTCATGTTGGCCAGGAAGTGCGTCTTGGCCAGCGTGGAGGCCTCGGCCGCCTGCTGGGCGGCGCGCAAGGCGGCCTCGGTGCGCTTGCGCACGGTGATGTCCTGCACGATGGCGCACAGGTGCAGGCGGCCATCGTGGTCGTAGGGGATGAGCACGACCTCGGCGTCGAAGGTGTTGCCGTTGAAGCGCCGGTGGGTCCATTCGAGGGTGACGGCCTGGCGGTCGGCGATGGCCTGCTGTGCCCGGTCGCGTTCGCTTTGCTGGGCCTGCGCCTCGGGCGGTGACAGGGGCGGCAGGTGGGGCATGAGCCCGAGCAGTTTTTGCTCGCTGTCGGCCCCGAAAATTTCCATGGCCTGCGGGTTGCAGCGCGTGATGCCCTGCTCTTCGTTGAAGAAAAGGAAGGCCACCGGGGCGTGGCGAAACACCGCCTGGGTGCGCGCCTCGACCTGCTTGCGCTCGGTGATGTCCGACCAGTAGCCGTTCCAGACGCGGCTGCCATCGGGCTGGGTGGTGCACTGGCTTTCGCAACGCAGCCAGACGTGGCGGCCTTCGCGCACGATGGAGAACTCGACGGGCTGGTCGGGCGGGGCGAGCTGATCGGGTGCGATGAGCTGCCAGGCGCGCAGGGGCTGGGCCATCAGCGCGGCGGCGTCCACACCGAGCATGCGCTTGACGCCATCGCCGATGAAGGTGAAGAGGCCTTCGCCGTCGGCCCCCTGACGCCAGCGGAAGATGGTCAGCGGCAGGGCGTGGGCCATGTCGGCCAGGTTCTGGCGGGCCTTTTGTGCGGCTTCGAGCCGGCGCGCACGCTGGGCCCACAAGGCCATGACGCCGTGGCCGAGCAGCATCACGCCCAGGCCGGCGGCGGCGCCCATCGCGATCAGCGAGCCTTCGCCGCGCAGGGGGGCGAGGGTCCAGGCGGTCAGGCGGCCCTGGTCCAGTGGCTGGGAGACGGCCAGGTGCCGCACGCCCTCGATGTTCAGTGCCTGCACGGTCTGCCCGTCGATGCGCAGGGTCTCGGCCTGCCAGGGCAGCAGCTCGGGTTCGAGCTGGTAGAGCTGGCGGTCACCTTCGCGGTCGATGCCGGCGTGTCGCACCGTGGGCAGGCGATGCAGCACGTCGCCGGCGCGGTTGCTCATCAGCACCACGCCCTGGTCGTCGGTGACGAACAGGCGGCGCTGGCCATCGTCGAGCAGTCGGCTGAGGGTCTGGGCGTCCTGCATGACCACGAGCACGCCCAGCGGCAGGTTGGCATCGCCCACGCGCGCCGAGAAATAAAAACTCGGCACCTTGCGGGTGCGGCTGACGGCGAACTGCGAGGCCCGGCCGTCGGGGGCGCTCAGCGCCCGGTGGTGGTAGATGCGCCCCTGGAAGTTCATGCCGACCGCGCTGCTGGGGCGGTCCTGGTCGCTGTCGGCGATGTTGTTGCCGCCCGGGTCGTTGATGAAGATGCGGCTGATGTGGAAGTCGCGCGTGGCCGTCTGCAGGTGCTCGCCCAGGCGTTGCTGGGCGGGGTCGCGGGCCAGGCGGGCGATGAGGTCGCGGCGCTCGGCCTCGTTGAGGGGGCGGGCGATGGCCGGGCGGTGCTGGCGCAGGTGCTCGATGACCAGCGGGTGGCGGGCCAGGGCCTGGGGCAGCGAGCCCAGTTGTCCAAAGGAGAGGTCGAGGGTTTCGTGCTGGCTGTCCAGGCGTTGCCGGGCCAGGTCCAGCTGTTCGCGGCGGTGGTCCTGGAGCTGCTGACCGATGGCCCAGGCCGTGATGGCGGCCACCGCGACGGCCCACAGCGCCGCGCTCAGCCAGATGCGGCGCAAGGTCGTGCGCAGGTCGGTCAGCGAGGGCAGCCGATGGGCAGGGGGGGGCGCTGCGATCGCGGCGGTGTCGGGTGAGGGGTCGGGCGCAGGCGGGGGCGCGAGGCTCATCGGGCTCTCCATGGCGCCGACAGCAGGCCGCACGGACCCTGGCGCATTGTTGTTGGTGCGAGTTTGCCCGTGTGGCCGCCTGCGTGGCTAGGGAGATCCACGGGCCCCGTGTGCCATTCAACCTTTGAGCAACAAGGTCTCGGCCCGCGCCAGGGCCTGTGGGCGGCCGGAGATCACCAGGGTGTCTCCGCCGTCCAGCTTCAGGCCCATCGATGGCGTCTCGACGCGGCCATGGGCGCGCCGCACCGACACCACGGTCACGTCGAGCAGCACCTCGTGCAAGGCGTCTTCCAACGTTTGGCCGATGGCGGCGGCGTCGGGCGTGAGCGTGACCGAGCGCAGGCGCTGCAGCTCCAGCTCGTCGACGCTGTCGTCGTCGGCGCCATGGAAGTAGCCGCGCAGCAGGCCATAACGCGCGATCCGCTGGTCCTGCACCAGCCGGATCACGCGGCGAATCGGCACGCCCACCAGCGCCAGCGTCTGCGAGGCCAGCATCAGCGAGCCCTCCAGCGCCTCGGGCACCACGGCGGTGGCGCCGGCTTGCTGCAGCTCGTCGAGCGGGGCGTCGTCGATGGTGCGCACGGCCACGGGCACCTGCGGCGCGTGCTCGCGCACCAGCCGCAAGATCTTGCGTGCCGAAGCGGTGTGCGGGTAGGTCACCACCAGCGCACTGGCGCGCGACAGCCCGGCTGCCTGCAGGCTCTGCAGCCTCGTCGCGTCACCGAAGGACACGCTCTGGCCAGCCGCCTGGGCTTGTTGCACGCGATCGGGGTCCAGGTCCAGCGCCATGTAGGGGATGCCTTCCTGCTCCAGCAGGCGCGCCAGGTTCTGGCCGCTGCGCCCGTAGCCGCAGATGATGACGTGGCGGTCGGCGTTGATCGAGCGCGAGGCGATCTTGGTCATCGCCAGCGACTGCATCAGCCAGTCGGTGGACGACACGCGCATGACGATGCGGTTGCTGTACTGGATGATCAGCGGCGTGGCCAGCATCGACAGCACCATGGCCGCCAGCAGCGGGCTTTCCACCCTTGCTGGGATCAGATGGCGGTCGGCGGCCAGCGTGACCAGCACGAAGCCGAACTCACCGGCCTGGGCCAGGTACAGGCCCGTTCGCAGCGCCACGCCGGTGGGCGCGCCGAAGGCCTTGGCCAGCGCCGTGACCAGGCCCAGCTTGAAGGCCACCGGCAGCGTGGCCAGCACCAGCACCAGGGCCCAGCTGTCGACCAGGCTGTGCCAGTCCAGCTTCATGCCGATGGTGATGAAGAACAGGCCCAGCAGCAGGTCGTGGAACGGACGGATGTCGGTCTCGACCTGGTGCTTGTAGTCGGTCTCGGCGATCAGCATGCCGGCGATGAAAGCACCCAGCGCCAGCGACAAGCCGAAGTGCTCGGTCAACCAGGCCAGCCCCAGCGTGACCAGCAGCACGTTCATCATGAACAGCTCTTCGCTCTTGCGGCGCGCCACCAGCTTGAGCCACAGGTGCATGAGCTTTTGCCCGCCGGCCAGCAGCAGGGCCAGCAGCACCGCCGCTTTGGCAAAGGCCCAGGCCAGCACCTCGGTCATCTCGGCGGCGCTGTCGCCCAGCGCCGGGATCAGCACCAGCAGCGGCACCACGGCCAGGTCCTGAAAGAGCAGCACCCCGATGACCCGGCGGCCGTGCTCGGTGTCCAGCTCGATGCGGTCGGCCATCATTTTGACGACGATGGCGGTCGAGCTCATGGCCAGCGCGCCACCCAGCGCCACGGCGCTTTGCCAGTTCAGTCCCCAGCCCAGCAAACCGCCTTGCACCCCCAGCCAGGCCAGCCCGGCGCCCAGCGCCAGGTGGCCGATCAAGGTGGCCGCCATCGTCAGGGTGACCTGGCTCAGGCCCAGCCCGAACACCAGCGAGCGCATGCTGCGCAGCTTGGGCAGGTTGAACTCCAGCCCGATGACGAACATCAGGAAGACCACGCCGAACTCGGCCAGGTACTCGATGCCCGCCGAGTCCTTGGCCAGCGCCAGCGCGTTCGGCCCGATCACGATGCCCACCGCCAGGTAGCCCAGCATGGGCGGCAGCTTGGCGAGGCGGCACAGCACCACACCGATCACGGCGGCGAAGAGGTAAAGCAGCGTGAGCTCGAGCGTGGATGCCATGTTGTCCCTAGAATCTCCCGATCGTAACTGCCATGGTGGCGGTGCCCGCCGGGGCGCCGCGTTGTCGCCCTGGTGCCACCGTGATGTCCTGCCCGTGAGCCACCACCTTCCTGCCCTCAGCCCTGCCGAACTGGTCGACCTGGCCCGACAGGCCCTCGACATCGAGGCCCGCGCCCTGACCGAGTTGCGCACCCGCCTGGGCGGTGACGCGGGACACGCTTTCGTGCGCGCTGTGCAGACCGTGCTGGCCTGCCGCGGCCGCCTCGTCATCATGGGCATGGGCAAGAGCGGCCACGTGGGACGCAAGATCGCTGCCACGCTGGCCTCGACCGGCACGCCGGCCATGTTCGTGCACCCGGCCGAGGCCCACCACGGCGACCTCGGCATGGTCCAGCCCGGCGACGTCGTGCTCGCGATCTCCAATTCCGGCGAGAGCGAAGAGCTCACGGCCCTGTTGCCCGTGCTCAAGCGCCAGGGCGTGCCCCTGATCGCCATGACGGGCAAGCCGCAGTCTTCGCTGGCCCGCCACGCCGACACCGTGCTCGACAGCGCCGTGGCCGTCGAGGCCTGCCCGCTCAACCTCGCGCCCACCGCCTCCACCACCGCACAGATGGCGCTGGGCGATGCGCTGGCCGTGGTGCTGCTGGACGCCCGCGGCTTCAAGGCCGAAGACTTTGCCCGTTCGCACCCCGGTGGCTCCCTGGGCCGCAAGCTGCTCACCCACCTGCGCGACGTGATGCGCAGCGGCGATGCCGTGCCGCGCGTGGCGCCTGACGTGGGCTTTGGCGAGGTGATGTCCGAGATGAGCCGCAAGGGCCTGGGCGCCACCGCCATCGTCGATGCGCAAGGCCACCTGCTGGGCATCTTCACCGACGGTGATTTGCGCCGCAAGATCGAAGCTGGCGTCGACCTGCGCACGCTGTCCGCTCGCGAGCTGATGAGCCCCTCGCCGCGCACCATCCGCGACGACGTGCTCGCCGCCGAGGCCGTCTCCCTGATGGAAGACCACCGCATCAACACCCTCCTGGTGACCGATGCCAGCGGCCAGCTGGTGGGCGCCGTCAACACCAACGACCTGATGCGCGCCAAGGTGATCTGAACCATGCGAACCCTGACCCCCACGCTGCAGTTTCCCGCCGCCCTGCGCCAGCAGGCCCAAGGCATCCGCGCTGCCATCTTCGACGTCGATGGCGTGCTCACCGATGGCACCATCTACATCAGCGAGGCCGGCGAATCGCTCAAGGCTTTTCATGCGCTCGATGGCCATGGCCTCAAGCTCCTGGCCCAGGGCGGCATCACGCCCATTGTCATCACCGGCCGCGACTCGCCCTCGGTGCGTCGCCGCTTGAAGGACTTGGGCCTGGTCTACGCCGTCTTTGGCGTGCACGACAAACTGGCCGCAGCCGAGCCCCTGCTGGCCCAGCTCGGCGTGAGTTGGGAGCAGACCGCCGCCATGGGCGACGACTGGCCCGACCTGCCGCTGCTCACGCGTTGCGGCTTCGCGGTGGCCCCGGCCAACGCGCACCCCGAGGTCAAGGCCGTGGCCGACCATGTCAGCCCGCTGGTGGGTGGCCATGGTGCTGCCCGCGAATGTTGCGACTTGCTGCTGTGGGCCACCGGCCGCTACGAAGCGCTGTTGCGCGGTCACCTGCAGACGCTGGACACCAACAGCGACGGGCCCAAGGCATGAGCGGGGCCTCGCCGCAGATGGACTGGCTCGCGCGGGCGCAGTCGGCCGCACCGCTGGTGCTGGCAGGGGTGCTCGCGGGCTTCACCTGGTGGCTGGTTGTTTCTTCGCCCGACGTGGGCTCTGCCGCCCGGCCACCCGAGCCCGATCGGGGCACGCCTGACTACGAACTGGCCCATGCCCGCCTGGCGCGTTTCGACGCGAGGGGGCGGCTCGAGGCCGTGATCGATGGCGAGCGCATGCGCCACTACCCGGTCACGCAGACCGTGCAGATCGACGCCATGCAAATGGCGCTTCGCCACCCCGACGGCAGGCGCGTGCTGGCGCAGGCGCGCGAAGGCGAGTGGAGCGAAGGCAAGGGCCTGGCCAGCCTGGTGGGCCAGGCCGATGTGCGCTTGGCGGACGCCGCCGCAGCGCTGTCAGCGCAACAGGCGACTGGCGCGAGCGAAGGTGCCAACGCTGGCGCGGGCCAGGAACGCCTGGGCCCTGGCGTCACGCAGATCCTGGGTGAAAGGCTCGACCTCGACACCCGCGCTCGCGTGCTCACCTCGCAGCAAGCCGTGACGGTGCTGCGCGAAGGCAGCGCGGTGCGGGCCCAGACCCTGCGCCATGACGAGCCCGCCGGTCTGACGGACCTGGGCGGGCGTGTTCACGGCAGCCTGGTGTCTTCGCCTCGTTGAAGGCGATCGCCCGGCCTCTGGCGCAACGGGCAGGGGCGGTCGCCAGGTGGGCCTTTGACTTCAGTCGTGGCCGTGACCCCGACCCTTGCCATGGCCCTTGCCGTGACCCCGGTCGTGGTCGCGGTGGTCGTGGCGGTCGTCATGGCGGTGTTCGTCATGGCGGTGGTCCGGGCGACCCTGGCTGGGGTAGCGGCGGTCGTCGTCACGCACGAAGTACACCGGTTGGTTGCAGGCGCTGTAGCGCGAGCAATATCGCCTCCAGTCCTTGGCATGGCCCGGTGGCACGCGCATGTAGATGGGGCGCTGGCGCACGCCGTACGCAGGCGGCGCGATGATCACCGGTTGCGGGTACACCAGCACCGGCTGGGTGTTGCCGATGTCGATGCGACCGTAAAAGCCGGGCTGGTTGATGCCGATGCTCACGCCGACGTCCTGTGCCTGGGCAGGGGCGAAAGAAGCCGAAGCCGCGAAGGCGACGCTGGCGAGCAGGTGGCGGATGGTTGTGGTCTTCATGGTGGTTCAACGCGCTCGCGGGGGCTGGCGATGACAGGGGCCTGTTTCGAGGCGTGACGCGCTTTTCAGCCGCCAAAATGAAACAGGGCCCCAAAGGGCCCCGTTCAGGGTGCAGGGCGTGAAAGCCGCCCTGCCTGGGTGTGGTTCACCCGGCGATCAGTAGCCGCCGCGGCCGTAGCCACCGCCGCCGTCGCCACGGCCACCGCCGTAGCCACCACCGCCGCCTTCGCGACGGCCACCACCGTAGCCACCGCCGCCGCCTTCGCGACGACCGCCGCCAAAGCCGCCGCCGCCACCACCACCGCCGTTACCGCCGCCGTAGGGGCTGCGGAAACCAGCGGGACGTTCTTCACGGGGGCGAGCTTCGTTGACGACCACTGCGCGGCCGGCCACGGGCTGACCGTTCAGGCCGTTGATCGCGGCTTGTGCCTCGGCGTCAGAGCCCATTTCCACGAAACCGAAGCCCTTGGAGCGACCGGTTTCACGGTCCATCATGACCTTGGCGGAGCTGACGGAACCATATTGGGAGAAAGCGTCACTCAGATCCTGATCACGCACGGAGTAGGCCAGATTGCCCACGTAAAGTTTGTTGCCCACGAGTGAGCCCCTTTCAAAGTAACCATGTGGAGCTTCAACCCATCAGGACCCATTCCAAAGACGGTGCCGCTTCCAGACACAGACCGGATCATTATGGGTGAAGGTTTTGGGTTGCACCAGGGTTTTCCGCCCGTATTTTTCGGCAGACGACCACATTGCGCGGGTTTTGTGGTACGGGGTCCTCAGGTTTTCATAGGGGCCAGCCCTATGATCGGAGCGCATTTCTCCTTCACCCGAGTCCGAAAACACGATGCTCATTTCTCCTGACGCCCCCATCCGGCCCGCCAGCCGGCAGCGCCGTTTCGACTGGTGGCAGGCCTTGGTGCGGGTGCTCTCGAGCATCGAGGCGGTGCGCGATGGGCGTGCCATGTACGTGCTGCTGGCCGCTTACGCCGGCGCGGGCACGGCGATGGCGTCGGCGATCAGGGCTTACGGGCAGGGCGGCTTGCCCCTGGCCATCGGGTTGGGCACGGCGGCGCTGTTCATCGCCTTCTACGGCAGCAACGCCGCGGGCCTGATGCTGATGGACAGGGCGCTGGGCCAGCCGGTTCGCGACCCGCGTGACGCGGTGTTCGACGCCCTGGGCATTGGTCACCGGGTGCTGCTGGCTCTGCTGGTGATGCTCTTGGCGGCGGCGGTGCTGTCTGCGGCGGTGCTGGGGCTGTACTGGCTCAGCGGCCTGGGTGGCCTGGGCGTTTGGTTGTTCGCGCTGGCGGTGCCGGTGACGGTGTTGCTGATCGGCCTGGCGATGCTCGCCGGGGTGGCGGTGGTGGCGCCGCTGACCGGGCCCACGGTCTGGTCGGGTGCCTCGAGCTGGCAGGCGGTGCGCACCTTGTGGCGCCTGATCCGTGAGCGCCTGCTTCAGGCGGCCGTGCTGACCGGTGGCGTGAGCCTGGCCACGGGCCTCGTGGGGGCGGCCACCAGCGCGATGGTGCTGGTGGGCGGCCGCGTGATGGCCGAGGCCTCGGTGTACGTGCTGGGCGTCAACGTGCCGCCCCAGGCGCTGATGGCGGGGCTGTTCGGCCGCACCGTGATGATCGCCGACGTGTCCACCGTGGCCGCGCGCGACCTGACCTACATCTCGGCGGCGTCGCTGGGCGGCGGGGTCATCTTCGCGCTGGCGCTGGTGTTGCCCACCCTGGTCTACCTGCGCGGGGTGTGCGAGGTCTACCTGGCGCTGCAGGCGGCCGACGAGGCCGAGGCACATGGGGACACCGATGACTGACCTGGCCCCTGCTGCGCCTTGTCCGTGCGGATCCGGGGCGGCTTACCTGGCCTGCTGTGGCCGCTACCACGCAGGGCCTTTGCACCTGCAGGCGCCCGATCCGCAGGCGCTCATGCGCTCGCGCTACAGCGCCTTCGTGCTGGACCTGCGCGACTACCTGCTCGCGACCTGGCACCCCGATCACCGCCCCACCTGCATCGAAGCCCCGGAGCCTGGGCTGCGCTGGCTGGGCCTGCAGGTCAAGCACTCGGCGATGCACGGCCCGGACCGAGGCGAGGTTGGTTTCGTGGCGCGCAGCAAGCTCGGGGGGCGTGCCCACCGCTTGGCCGAGCGCAGTGAGTTCGTGCGCGAAGGTGGGCGTTGGTTCTACACCTGTGCGCTGGACGCTGATTGAGGCGCGGCAGCAGTGGGGCTCAGGCGCCATTGCGCGACAGAGCTTCGGCGATCTGACACAGCGCAAGTGCGCGGCCCCCTTACTCGAGGGGTTTAACGCGTGTCGAAAGGGCTTCCCCGGGCGACAAGGCGCGGGCATGTCTCTATGGTTCAGGCGTTGACGAACGAGTCAGCGACGAGCAACCGAACACCGAGCCCGACATGATCGAGAAGTTGAATGTCATCCAGGCCATGATGGCCATCCTGGGCCTGTCGGCCGTGGCCATCACCGCGCTGGAAGGCGTGATGATCGGCCGCCGAGCAGCGCAGGGCCGCGAGCCCTATGACTGGCGTGCCTTCTGGACGACCGTGCGCATCAACCTGTGGCGCGTGGTGGTCGAGTCGATCCCGATGGGCGTGGTGCTGGGCGCCTCGCTCCCGTTTGGCGCCTGGATGTACGAGCAGCGCCTGTGGACGGTGCCCATGGACAACTGGTGGGGCTGGGTGGCCATGTTCTTGTGCACCGAGTTCTTCTACTACTGGATGCACCGTGCTGGCCATCGCATCCGCTGGTACTGGGCTTCGCACCAGGTGCACCACTCGGGCAACCAGTACAACCTGGCGGCGGCTTTTCGCCAGTCGATCACCGGCAAGGTGACGGGCGGCTTTGTGTTCTTCGCGCCGCAGTGCCTGCTGGGTTTCTCGCCTGATGCGGTGCTCATCTCCTACGGCCTGAACCTGGTCTACCAGTTCTGGATCCACACCGACATGGTGCCCAAGCTGGGCTGGATGGAGGGCGTCTTCAACACGCCGTCGGCTCACCGCGTGCACCACGCCGCCAACGTCGAGTACCTGGACTGCAACTACGGCGGCACGATCATGCTGTTCGACCGGCTGTTCGGCACCTACGTGGAAGAGAAGGACGGCGTGCCGATCCGCTACGGTTTGGTGAAGTCGCAGACATCGAACATCGCGCTGTGGGTGCTGTTGGCCGAGTGGGTGGCCATCGGGCGAGACCTGCTCAAGGTGCGCAACCCGCTGCATGCCCTGGGCTACCTGTTCGGGCCGCCTGGCTGGGCGCCCCACGGCCGTGGGCTGACCACCGAGGGGCTGCGCGAGAAGATGAAGCAGCTGACGGGCGAGGCCGCCGGGGCGCCGCCGGAGTGGTTGCTCGATGGCAAGGATGTGCCGCCAGCGGGGGCGGGCGCCTCCTCCGAGCCAGCTGGGGCCAAGCGGGCCGAGGCCCTGTCTCGGGCCTGACAGACGGCGCGGCGCCGATGTCTGCCGCGTCAAGCACCCGGCGTTCGCACCGCAACGATCAAGGGCCCCTCGTCGGGGCCCTTTCACTTTCCTTGTCCCGCGCTCTTTGGCTGCGTTGTGGAGGCGCCTCAGGCCTTGGGGCGAACCTGCGTGGCCTCCTCCAGGTGACCGAGCCATCGCATGGCTTGCTCACGGCTGTCGCCGCACATCTCGGCCGATGGTTGCAGCGAGCCGCACACCGCCGGCCGTTCCGGTCGGCCAAAGAGGCGGCAGCGCAGCGCCTCGTCGAGGTGAGGGCAGGGCACGCCTGCAGGCTTGCCGTGGGGCAGGCCGGGCAGGGGGCTGCTGATGGAGGGGGCGATGCAACAGGCGGCGCAGGCAGGGCGGCAATCCATGGACGCGATTGTGCGCCCGAGTGATGGATGCCGATGCCCGCGATGAAGCCACGGAATCCCCCACCGAGGGGAAGCCCTGGGTAAAATGGAAGGTTGCTCAAAAATGAGGCAAAGCGCCCATGCTGTATCCCCAAGAATTTGACGTCATCGTGGTCGGCGGTGGCCACGCCGGCACCGAAGCCGCCCTGGCTGCGGCCCGCATGGGCTGCGCCACGCTGCTGTTGACCCACAACATCGAGACGCTGGGCCAGATGAGCTGCAACCCGTCCATCGGCGGCATCGGCAAGGGCCACCTGGTCAAAGAGGTGGACGCGCTGGGCGGTGCCATGGGCCTGGCCACCGACGAAGGCGGCATCCAGTTCCGCATCCTCAATTCGAGCAAGGGCCCGGCGGTGCGCGCCACCCGCGCCCAGGCTGACCGCATCCTGTACAAGGCCGCCATCCGCAAGCGCCTGGAAAACCAGCCCAACCTGTGGGTCTTCCAGCAGGCGGTGGACGACCTCATGGTCGAGGGCGATGGCGACGGGGCCCGCGTGGTGGGTGCCGTCACGCAGGTGGGCATCCGCTTTTGCGCGCGCGCGGTGGTGCTGACGGCCGGCACCTTCCTGGACGGCAAGATCCACGTCGGACTGCAGAACCACAGCGCCGGCCGTGCTGGTGACCCGCCGGCCATTTCGCTGTCGGCTCGCCTGAAGGAGCTCAAGCTGCCGCAGGGGCGCCTGAAGACCGGCACGCCGCCGCGCATCGACGGCCGCAGCATCGACTTCTCGAAGTTGAGCGAGCAGCCTGGCGATGGGGTGGGGCTGGTGGGGGGCTGGGGCTCGCCCGGCGCGCCGCTTTCCGCGCCCACGGGTGCGGACGTGCCCGTGTTCAGCTTCCTGGGCACGCCCGAGATGCACCCGCGCCAGCTGCCTTGCTGGATCACGCACACCAACCAGCAGACGCACGACATCATCCGCTCTGGCTTCGACCGCAGCCCGATGTTCACGGGCGTGATCGAAGGGGTGGGGCCGCGCTACTGCCCCTCCATCGAGGACAAGATCAACCGCTTCGCCGACAAGGACTCGCACCAGATCTTCCTGGAACCCGAGGGCCTGACGACGAACGAGTTCTACCCGAATGGCATCAGCACCTCCCTGCCGTTCGACATCCAGCTCGCGGCCCTGCGCTCGATGCCCGGCCTGGAGAGCGCCTACATCCTGCGCCCCGGCTACGCGATCGAGTACGACTACTTCGATCCGCGCGAGCTGAAGTCCACCTTCGAGACCAAGGCCATTGGCGGTCTGTTCTTCGCCGGCCAGATCAACGGCACCACGGGCTACGAAGAAGCCGCAGCCCAGGGCCTGCACGCTGGGGTCAACGCGGCTCTGCAAGCCCAAGGCAAGGACGCCTTCACCCTGCGCCGGGACCAGGCCTACCTGGGCGTGCTGGTCGACGACCTGATCACCAAAGGCGTGACCGAGCCCTACCGCATGTTCACCAGCCGGGCCGAATTCCGCCTGCAGCTGCGCGAGGACAACGCCGACATGCGCCTGACCGAGCTGGGTCGCCAAATCGGCTTGGTGGACGACGTCCGCTGGGACGCCTTCAACCGCAAGCGCGACGCTGTTTCACGTGAAACAGAGCGACTGCGCAACACCTGGGTGCGCCCGGCCACCTTGCCCGCGGCCGACGCCGAGCGCTTGGTGGGCAAGGCCTTGGAGCGCGAGTACAGCTTGGCCGACCTGCTGCGTCGACCGGGCGTCGGCTACGACCAGGTGTCCGAGGTGGCGGGATTGGCCGCTGGCAACCATGCGCGCCTGCGCGCCGAGGCCGGCAAAGCACCCACAGCGTCCGCCGATGTTTCACGTGAAACCACCGATCGCGCGGCCCTGGCGGCTGAACTCGGCCCCAAGCTGGCGGAGGCCGTGATCGAGCAGGTCGAGATCAGCATCAAGTACGCGGGCTACATCGACAAGCAAAACGAAGAGGTGGAGCGGGCTGCGTACTACGAGAACCTGCGCCTGCCTGATGAGTTGGACTACATGGCCGTGAGCGCCCTCAGCCATGAGGCTCGGCAGAAGCTGAGCAAGCACCGCCCTGAGACGCTGGGGCAAGCCTCCCGCCTGTCGGGCATCACGCCGGCGGCCATTTCCTTGTTGCTGATTCACCTGAAGAAGGGGCGGTTCAAGGGCTTCACCGGCCAGCCGGGTGAGCAATCGGCACAGCAAGGTCAGGCGCAGGGGCAGGCACAAGCGACGGGGGAGACAGCGTGATCAAAGGTTTCAAGCGCCCCCTGGGGCACAGCAACTACACCGGCAATGGCGCTCCCAAAGGCCCCAGGCCACAACCCCGACAGGGGCCCAAGCCCGGAGCCTCCCGCGTGGTGAGTTGGTCGGAGGCCCAGTGGCTGGAGGCGATGGCGCCGGTGCTGGATGCCCTGAAGGTGACCCTGGACGACGCCCAGCGGCAGCGCTGTGCGGCTTACATGGGCATGCTCTCGCACTGGAACGCGACCTACAACTTGACGGCCTTGCGCGACGCGCAGGACATGTTCACCCACCACCTCAGCGATTGCCTGACGGTGCTGCCGCACCTCGCGAAGCACTTGGCGAAGGCGCCAAGTGATGCGGCTGCAGGCGTCGTCGGGCAGCAGGGTGGGGCGCTTCGGGCTGCGCCCATGGTGCGCCTGCTCGATGTCGGCAGCGGTGGTGGCCTGCCCGGCGTGCTGCTGGCCATTGCCCGCCCCGATGTGCAGGTTTGCTGTGTCGACACCGTCGGTAAAAAGGCCGCTTTCATCCGCCAGGTGGCGGCCGAGTTGCGCCTGCCCAAGCTGCGTGCAGAACACGCCAGGGTCGAAGACCTCAACTCCCGGCACGACATCGTCACGTCCCGTGCTTTCGCGTCCTTGGCCGATTTCGTTGCCCTCACGCGCGAGCGCCTGGCTCCGGGCGGTGTGTGGATGGCCATGAAGGGCAAGTCACCGGACGAAGAGCAGGCTGTGCTGCCCGACGACGTGGAGGTGTTTCACGTGGAACCACTGCAGGTGCCCGGCCTGGATGCCGAGCGTTGCCTGGTTTGGATGAGGTTGCGCGGATGAGCGCCACGCGCTGGCGCCAAGCATGGTGGGCTGTCTGCCTGATGGTGGGCCTGTTTGCGCCGCCGTTGTGGGCGGCAGGGACGGTTGCCGAAGCGGGCGCCGTCAGCCGTGCGGTGGAGGTGGCGCCACCCAAGGGTTGGACACCTGACATGCCCCTGTTTCAGGAAGAGGCCAGCCCCCGCAGCCGAGAGGCTGCGCTGCAGGAGCCAAAGGGAGAGGGCGGCCATGCGGCAGCTCGCCGAGGCAAGCCTGCTGGCGGTCGCGACAGTGCGCCGCCTGCGCCGACGCAGGTCAAAGGCAAGGCAGGCGCTGCCACCGCCTTGGCCGCAAAGAGGGGGCGAACCCAAGGCAAGGCCGAGGTCAAGCTGGCGGTCAATGCAAGCAAGAAGGTGGGTGGGAAGGCAGTTTCAAGGGCGAGTTCAAAGGCGAGTTCAAAGGCGCAAGTGACCGCTGGCGCGGCGCGGTCTGCCCAGGCAGGCAAGAAGCCCACCGCCCAGGCCCCTCGGGCGATGTCGAAGCTTCATGCCGATCGTCAGGCCGCGAAGCGACCCGATCGAGTGGCGGCCAACAAGCACGCGGCCTCTGCCACCAGGTCAGCAGGAACCGCCACCGTGCGCGCGGCCAAAACCCAACAGGCCCGAGGCAAGGCCCGTCAGGGCACTCGCGAGCCCACCCTGGCTCGGCGTGCTTCCTCGCGGGGCAAGCCGGACGGCGAGCGAGTCGGTCGTTCGAGCGTCAAAAAGGGGTGAACCGGGCGGTCGCATGCGGTCTGCGGCAACTGCCAGCCCCGCGCCTGGGTGCGATCGGCGTGCCGACCCAGCGGTGATAATGTGCGCATGCCGCACATCTTCTGCATCGCGAACCAAAAGGGCGGGGTGGGCAAAACGACCACCACGGTGAACCTGGCAGCAGGCCTGGCCAAAGTCGGCCAGCGCGTGCTCATCGTCGACCTCGACCCCCAAGGCAACGCCACCATGGGTTCGGGCGTGGACAAGCGCACCCTCGCGCATTCGGTCTACGACGTGCTGCTCGACGACGCCACCATCGCCGAAGCGCGCGTGCGCAGCGAGAAGGTGGGCTACGACGTGCTGGGCGCCAACCGCGAGCTCGCCGGTGCCGAGGTCGAGCTCGTCAACCTCGAGCGCCGCGACCGCCGCCTCAAGACGGCCATCGAAGCCGCTTCCGCCGACTACGACTTCGTGCTCATCGATTGCCCGCCGTCCTTGAGCCTGCTCACCCTCAACGGCCTGACCTGCGCGCATGGCGTCATCGTGCCGATGCAGTGCGAGTACTTCGCGCTCGAAGGCCTCACCGACCTGGTCAACACAGTCAAGCAGGTGCACGCCAACCTCAACCGCGAGCTGCAGCTCATCGGCCTGCTGCGCGTCATGTTCGACCCGCGCATCACGTTGCAGCAGCAGGTCAGCGATCAGCTCAAGACGCACTTCGGCGACAAGGTGTTCGACACCGTGATCCCGCGCAACGTGCGCCTGGCCGAAGCGCCCAGCTACGGCCTGCCGGGCGTGGTGTTCGACCCCTCGTCCAAGGGCGCGCAGGCTTTCGTGGCCTTCGCCCAGGAGTTGGTGCAGCGCGTGAAGGCAGACGCATCGCTCGCTTAGCGATGCCTGCCCATCGAAAGCGTGGGCGCGACACACTTTGGCCGTCACGTCCGCACGCATCAAGTGTGAGGGCGTCAGCCGCCTCAAGTCGATCTGTGCTGTTCCGATAAACACAGCATCGTCATTGAGCAGAGGCGTCCCATGTCCATTTTTCAGCGATTTGCGATTTTGCTGTCCTTGTGCTTGGCTGCCGTGCTGGTGCCTACCGGCATGTACATGCACAAAGCGTGGGCAGACATGGCAATCGCCGCCAAGGAAGATCAGGGTATCGCGCCCAGCCGCGCGCTGCTGGGGTTGATCAAGGTCACGCAGCAGCACCAGGGCCTGAGTGCCGTGTGGCTGGGCGGCAAAACCGAGGCTGAGCAAGCCCGTCGCGCCAAGGCGGACGAGGTGGATGCGGCTGTTGCCCACTACGCCCAGTTGCTGGCGTCCAGTGGCGGCGATGGACCCGTGGTCCAGCGCTGGGGCGAAGCCGTGGCGGCGTGGAAGGCGCTGCGGGCCCGTGTCGACGCCCAGCAGGTTGACGGGCCAAAGTCGTCTGCTCTGCACACCGCCGCCATCGGGCAGATGATCGCCACCCTGACCGCAGGTCTTGATCACTGGGGCCTGATCTTCGACCCGTCACCAGAGACGTACTTCTTGGTCATCGGCGCCCTGCAGGAAGCGCCCCAGATGATCGAATTCACCGGGCAACTGCGGGCGCGGGGCGCCAACCTCTTGTCGACGGGGGCTGAGCTGACGCCTACCGATCGTGCCCGTTACGCCGGCCTGACCGACCGGATGCACGACGCCTTCCAGCGGGTGCGGCACAACCTGCAGCGCGCTGCGGAAACCAGCGAAGCCAACGCGGCAGCGTTGAAGAAAACATCGGAGGATCTCGACGCCCTGGGCCAGCGCACGGTGGTCTATGTGGGCCAGCATGTGGTGCAACCCGAACAGCTTCAGCACCCCAGCACCGAGTTTTTCGATGAAATGACGCGCAACATCGACGGCATGTACGCCGCCCTGGACCCGTCGCTGGATGTTCTCAGCCAGAGCCTGCGTGCGCGTGTGGATTCCACGCGCAGCACGCTGGCGTTGATGCTGGCCTTGATCGTGGTGTTCCTGGGCGCCGCCCTGGCCTTTGCCGTGGCCACTGGCCTCTGGGTGCGGCGCTCGTTGGGCGCCGAGCCTGACGATTTGAGCCGCCTGGTCTCTCAAGTGGCTGAGGGCGACTTCACGGCGCGGCTGCCGCGCGGCGATGGGGTGGCTGTCGCTGAACACAGCGTGCTGGCGTCGCTGCAGCGCATGCAGGCCTCCCTCACCCGCGTGGTGAGCTCGGTGCGCGAGAACGCCGAACGCGTGGCTAACTCCAGTCGCGAGATTGCATCGGGCAACCAGGACCTGTCGGCCCGCACCGAGTCGCAGGCCAGCACGTTGGAGCAGACCGCTGCAGCCATGGAGCAGCTGCGCACCACCATTGCCCAGGGTGCCGACAGCGCCACACAGGCCAGCGAGCTGGCAGCCAACGCCAGCAGCATCGCCACCCGTGGCGGTGACTCTGTGAAGGCGCTGGCGGCCAGCATGCAGGAGATCAAACAGAGCGCAGGCCGCATTGCCGACATCATTGGCACCATTGACAGCATCGCATTTCAGACCAACATCCTGGCGCTGAACGCCGCTGTCGAAGCCGCCCGAGCCGGCGAGCAGGGGCGTGGCTTCGCTGTGGTGGCCACCGAGGTGCGCGCGCTGGCTCAGCGTTCGGGGCAGGCGTCCAAGGAGATCCGCACGCTGATCGGTGACAGCGTCGGTCGCATCGACGCGGGCAGCGAGCAAGGCGCTCAAGCTGCAGCGAGCATGCAGGAGATGGTGTCGGCCATCCAGAACGTGTCGACCCTGATCGCCGAGGTCAGTGTCGCAGCGCGCGAACAGAGCTCCGGTGTCGCGCAAGCGGGTGATGCGGTGACGCAGATGGACCAGATGACCCAGCAAAATGCGGCCATGGTGGAGCAAAGCGCCGCTGCGGCGCAGACGCTGGCCGCGCAGGCGCGCGAGCTGAACGAGTCGGTGGCAGCGTTCCGGCTGTAGATTGGGGCCCGGCCCGGCCAGCTGAGGAGTCCATCACCGCTGATGATCGACGCGCGGGCCGCGCACAAGGTAAGCGCTTGCGGCGACAATCACGGGCATGGCGACCAAGAAATCCAAAGGCCTGGGCATGGGCCTGGAGGCCCTGCTGGGCCCCAAAGTCAGCGACACCCCTTCGAGCAGCGCATCGGGCGACGGCACACCCTCGACCTTGCGGCTCGACCTCATGCAGCCCGGCAAGTACCAGCCGCGCACGCGCATGGACGAGGGCTCGCTCTACGAGCTGGCCGAGAGCATCAAGGCCCAGGGCATCATGCAGCCCATCCTGGTGCGCCCGGTGGGCGGTGGCCGCTACGAGATCATCGCCGGTGAGCGCCGCTCGCGCGCCGCCAAGCTGGCTGGCCTGACCGAGGTGCCCGTGCTCGTCAAGGACGTGCCCGACGAGGCCGCCGCGGCCATGGCCCTGATCGAGAACATCCAGCGCGAAGACCTCAACCCGCTGGAGGAGGCCCAGGGCCTGCAACGCCTGACCGCCGAGTTCGGCCTCACGCACGAGCAGGCCGCCCAGGCGGTGGGCCGCTCGCGCAGCGCCGCCAGCAACCTGCTGCGCCTGCTCAACCTGGCCGAGCCCGTGCAGTCCATGCTGATGGCCGGTGACCTGGACATGGGCCACGCCCGCGCGCTGCTGCCCCTGGACAAGGCCGTGCAGATCACCACCGCCAACGAGGTGGTGGCCAAGAAACTCAACGTGCGCGAGACCGAAAAGCTCGTCGCCAAGACCCAGGGTCAGGGCCGCCAGTCCCCGCTGCTGCGCGTCAAGAGCGAGAAGACGCGGGACCTGCTGCGGCTGGAAGAGGAGCTCTCTGACTTGCTCACCGCGCAAGTGGGCATTCACATTCGTCGCAAGACGCTGCGGGGCGAGCAAGGCGAGCTGACGATCCAGTTCGGCAGCCTTGACGAGCTCAACGGCCTGCTCGACAAGCTGCGCCAGGCCGGTGGCGGCGAGGCGGCCTGAGCCGACGGCGGGTGACCCACCTGCTCGCCAAGGCCCTGAACTGGCCCGTGCCGGCTGTGCTGACCTGGCTGGCAGCCTGGGCCCTGGCCTGGGCATTGCGGGCCGCTGGCGCCCCGCTGTGGGCCGCCCTGGTGCTGCCGACCGCGCTGGGGGCCTGCGCGGCCTTGCTGCCCTTTGTGGCCACCACCGCCTGGCGGCGCGTGTTCGTGGCGGCGGGCTTTCCGATGAGCGTGCTGGCGCTGGGCCTGACCAGCGGCTCAGGCGCGCCAGGCGGGCAGGGTGGGGCGGCCATGGCTTGGTGGTGGCTCGCGCCCCTGGCCCTGCTGCTGCTGGCCTACCCGCGCCGCGCCTGGCGTGACGCGCCCGTCTTCCCGACCCCGCGCGGCGCTTTGCTCGAGCTACCGAAGCACGTGCGGTTGCCGGCAGGCGCGCGCGTGCTCGACGCCGGCTGTGGCATGGGCGACGGCCTCATCGAGCTGCGCCGCGCCTTGCCCGAGGCCCGCCTCGAAGGCGTCGAGTGGAGCGCCCTGTGGCGTGCCGTCAGCGCCTGGCGTTGCCCCTGGGCCACCGTGCGCCGAGGTGACATGTGGGCCGACGATTGGTCGGCCTTCGACCTCGTCTACCTCTTCCAGCGACCGGAGTCCATGCCGCGCGCCATGGACAAGGCCCGACGCGAGATGCGCCCGGGCAGCTGGCTGGTCAGCCTGGAATTCGAGGCGCGCGACGCCGAGGGGCGGGCCTGGACGCCGGCGGCGCGCTGGGACCTGGCGGGCGAGCGCCCGGTGTGGGTCTACTGCATCCCCCGGCGATGAGGCGCACCGTAATAGTCCGACGACCACCCTCTTGCCGAGTTGAGATGGCGGCATGAAGATCGCGTCCACTATGAAGATGGTGGACGCGATCGTAAAACAAGAGCCTGGCGCCAAGTCACGCTCTACGGGG
>Ga0180008_1000346_pt1 | contig 42432 bp, 33 predicted proteins | sample MM_PW_MetaG_FD_121121 | JGI IMG/M metagenome (GOLD analysis project Ga0180008, IMG submission 121121) | Groundwater microbial communities from the Aspo Hard Rock Laboratory (HRL) deep subsurface site, Sweden - MM_PW_MetaG | ecosystem: Environmental > Aquatic > Deep subsurface > Groundwater... | reverse complement strand
TGGTTGGTCGGCAGGTATTCGTCTTTGTCACCCAAGTGGTTCTTGCCGAACTGGCCGGTGGCATAGCCCAGTGACTTGAGGGCCTGGGCGATGGTGATATCGCGTTTTTGCAGGCCCACCGATGCGCCCGGTGCGCCGACCTTCGACAAGCCAGTGCGCAACGGCGTCTGGCCAGTGATAAAGGATGAGCGCCCGGCGGTGCAACTGTTCTCGGCGTAGTAATCGGTGAACATCATGCCTTCTTTGGCGATGCGGTCGATGTTCGGGGTCTTGTAGCCCACCACGCCCATGGAATAGGCGCTGATGTTGGTTTGCCCGATGTCATCGCCGAATATCACCAGGATATTCGGTTTTTCGGCGGCCAAGGCAGTTGCCCCGGCCCCCATTACTGAAACCGCCACCAAGGCCAGTTTCGGTAGCCACTTGCGTAGGCGAGTCATAAGAGCTGCTCCTTTATCGGCTTGAGCCGCAGTACCTGCGACCAACGTTTATTACAGTCCATCGCGACGTCTTTTCTTATTGCACCTGCTGTTGCACCACCGGATCGAAAGGGTAGATACGGCGCCATTCGGCGGCCATATCCACCACCGTCCAACCCTGGGTATTTGCCTCATCCAGCGCCTTGTCCAGGCGCCCGACGGAAGATGTGCGGTCATAGGCCCACTCGCGTGCAGCGTCGGTGTGGTGCACCAGCCCCATCAAGCGCTTGCCTTTGCCGGCTGCCGTCCATTGCAGCATCGGCAAGTCGCCGTCGGAGTTGCCGAAGGCCAGGATCGGGCGCCGGCCGATGATTGCGTCGATGCTTTCCGGCTTGCCCGGGCCATCGTCGTTATGGGCCAGCTTGGCCGTGCGCAGGATGCTGGGGATGCCGTCGGTGATCTGGAACTGGGTGACGAAGGTGCTGCCGATCACCTGCTGCGGCGGCACGCCGTAGACCACTTCGGCAAAGGCGCGCATAAACGCGGTGTCGCCACCGGAGACGATGTAGGTCTTGAATTGCTGGCTGCGCAGGTAGTCGAGCATTTCCAGCATCGGCTGGTAGATCATCTCGGTATAGGGCTTGCCGGTTTTGGGATGACGGGCCTGGGTCAGCCAGGCTTTGGCGTTGGCGATAAAGGTCTCGGTACTGATGCCGGTGTGGGTGGCGCCGATGATTTGCAGCAAGCCGTCCATACCGCTCTGGGCCAAGGCCTGGTGGTCGTTTTCCAGTACCGCTTTGAACGGCTGGGTGGTTTGCCACTGCGGATGCTGGGGCGCCAGGCGTTTGATTTCGTCGAACGCAAACAGCACCTGGAAGTACGCCGGTTGCTCGGTCCACAGGGTGCCGTCGTTGTCGAACACCGCGATGCGTTCGGCCGGCTTGACATAGTCGGTGGAGCCCTCGGTGGTCACGGCCTGGACAAATTCGATGATGTGCTTCTTGCTCGGCCCTTCGTTCCATGAGGGCAGCGGGTCGGCGGCGAGTGCCGGGAAGGTCAGCAAGAGCAACAGGGGCAGGGCGCAGCGCAGAGACGTCATGGGAAATCCTTTTCGCGACGTGGGTTCAGTGGTTGCAAGCGTAGTTGACGCCAGACCCAACGCAATGTGCTGCGGGCGCGTCGCCACAGCGGCGGTAGCCGTGGCCACAGCACGCCGATCAGGTAGCCGGCGAGTACCAGCGCTGCCAGCGCCGCGCTCCAGGCCAGGCCGTGGCGCGACAGTTGCCAGCGGCTGTGTTGGCCGAGGTCCCTGAGGTCCTGGGCGATGGAAAAGGTCGGGTGGTAGGCAGTCCCGGCCAAGGCCTCGACGCTGATGGCCGGCAGTTGCGCCACTTGCAGGCGATGGTTGCGGCTGTCCCACCATTTCACCTGGATCGCAGGCAGTTGGTAATGACCCGCGTGCTCGACCCGGTACACCCAACGATCCACCCGCTGCCCGCCGGTGACGGTGCCGCGCCCGTCATCCAGGTTGCTGACCAGGGGCGATTGCGGGTAGGCCCGCAGGCCGTCAATCGCAGCCTGGGGCGGCGCGGCCAAGGACAGCGCCGGGGTATTGTCGGCTTGCAGGGTGAGGGTGCGGGTCAGGCTGTCGCCGACGTGCAAGGGGGCCGCCGAGGCGCTCAAGATTTGTGTCAGGCGCAAGGCGTCAGCCACCAGCAGGTACTCGCCGGGAGCGAAACCGGGTGGCAGCGTGGCCTTGAAGCTCAGTGGCGCGCTGTGGACGCTCAAGGGCGCGCTGGCCTGGCCGGGTTGGGCACTGATGGCCAGGGACGGCACATTGAAGCGCTGCGCCACGCTGGGGGTAATCCGGTAGCGGTAGCGCATGCCATAGAACATCTGGCCGTCGATCACCTGGGTCAGGTGCTCGGACTCGCCGCCCGGCGCCTCCACCCGTGCGCCCGGCAATTGCAGGGCTGGCAGGTTGGCGGCGGCGGTGAACCAGGTGTCGGTGAGGACATCGACCTGCAACTGCAGTTGCTCGCCCACCACGACCTGCGGCCCCGGCAACAACTGCACCTGGACCTTGAGTTGCGGCGCGCTGGCCCAGAGTGGCGCGCAGAACAGCAGGCCGAGCAGGGCGTACTTATTCATGGCCGGCACCCTGGTCTTGCAGGCTGAACTTGCGCCGCAGGAAGTTGGCAGGCGAAGTGCTCAGGTTCTGCAACCACAGGGCGTCATTGCTGGCCTGTTCGGTCTGCACGGCCTTGGTCTGGCCCTTGCCGGGAGTCTTGTCGAACTTGATCGCGTCAGGCTTGACCTCGGGGGCGTTGTCGGCTGCGCCTTCGGTGTCTTTTTTCAGGGCCATGGCCAGGGCCAGGTTGGCGCTCGCTTCGGCAAAGTGAGGCTGGTGCTGCAAGGCTTGCTGGTAGGCGCTGATGGCCTGGTCGAACTGGAAGCGGCGCACGTAGATGTTGCCCAGATAAAACGCGGCCTGCGCCGTGTCGAGCTGAGCGAAGGTGGCCAGGGCCAGGTCATAGTCGGCGGCGTTATAGGCGGCGATGCCTTTCCAGTAGGGGTCGACAAACAGCTGGGCGGCGGCGGGATAGTGATGGTGCTCAAAGGCCCAGCGCCCCTGTTGATCGGCGCTAAGGAACGCGTCGGCCAGGGCATTGGCCTGGGCCGGCGGCGTCGGCAGGAACAGGCCCACCAGCAACACGCCAGCCCAGTTCAGGCTCCAGCCACGACGGATGCACAGCAACGCCAGCAGTAACAACGGCCAGCACAGCCAGTAGCCGGCGTCTTTCCATTGCAGGGCGCGCTGTTGTTCATCGGCATTCTGAAAGTGCTGTTGGGCGTGCAGTTCTACCCAGTCCAGGTCGTCGTCATTGAGGGTCAGGCTCCCCAGCGGTGCGTCGGTGGCGGCGGCCAGTTGCCGCAGGGCCGGGGCGTCGAAACTGCCGGGGTTGCTGCCGACGGCCAGTACCAGCACTTGCAGCGGGCTGTCGCTCAACAATGCCTTGAGCTGGGGCAGTTGGGCCAGATCTGCGCCGTCGCTGACCAGTAGCAGGCTGCCGGGGGCTTTTTCTGCCGCCAGCAGGCGCTTGGCTTGCACGATAACGGCGGCCACGTCCTTGCCTGGCCGGGTGAGCAAGTCGCTGCTCAAGGCCTGGATAAAACTGTCCAGCAGCGCCGGATCGTCAGTGGGCGGCAACACCAGGTGCGCACTGCCGGCGTAGACGATCAGTGCAGTGCGTGCGCCGCTGCGACGTGCAATCAGGTCATGCAACTTGTGCTTGGCCGCTTCCAGGCGGGTGGGCGGCACATCAAGGGCGTCCATGGACGGCGAGAGGTCGAGGGCAATGATCAAGGGCGCACGGTTCTCCAGGAAGCCCGGTCGGTCCTGTTCCCAGGTCGGTCCGGCAGCGGCGAGGGCGCCGAGCACCAACAGCGCGCTGGCCAGGTGCACGGGCCGCAGGCGATGGGGGTCGCTGGGCGTGAGCAACAGGTGCGGCAACAGATGGGGGGCGATATTGCCGCGCAGGCGTCGTTGCAGGTCGCGGCTACGGCGCCAGAGCAAGGGCAGCAGCACGCCGACCAGCGCCAGCAATAGCCAGGCCGGGCGCAACACGTGCAGGTCATTGAGGTTGAACGCCATCAGCGGCCTCCCGTCTTGGGCGGTGTGGCCATGCCGCCGCGAGCAGGTGATACAGCGCCAACAGGCTCAGGGCTGCGGCCAGCGGCAGCCAGAACAGATCGCGCTTGGGCTGGTGGCTGAGGGTTTTGACTTGATGGGGGGTGAGTCGGTCCAGGGTGGCGTAGACCTGGTCCAGGGTGTCTGTGTTTTCAGCACGCAAGTAACGCCCGCCCGTGGCCTGGGCAATCTGCTGCAAGGCACTGAGGTTGACCTTGTCTTCGCCCGACGCGCTGGGGTCGCCAATGCCGATGGTATGGATCACCACGCCTCTGGCCGCTGCCATGCTGGCCGCGTGGTCGGGGGTGATGGCGCTGCTGGTGTCGTTGCCGTCGGTGAGCAGGATCAGCACTTTTTCCTGTTCGTGGGCGGCGTCCAGCAGTTTCAGGCTCAGGCCGATGGCATCGCCAATGGCGGTATTGGGCCCGGCCATGCCGATGCCGCTGTCATCGAGCAGCAGCGCCAGGCTGGCATGGTCCAGGGTCAGTGGCGCCTGGGGGTAGGCGCCGCTGCCGAACAGGATCAGGCCCAGGCGGTCATCCTTGCGGCGCTGGATAAACCCATGCACCACCTGCTTGACCGCGGTCAGGCGGTCGATTTTCTGGCCGCTGGCGTCAGTGAAGTCCTGGGTCTGCATGGACTGGGAGATATCGATGGCGAGCATCAGGTCACGCACCGGCTGTTGGCGTTCGATGGGTTTTTCCACCCACACCGGACGGGCGATGGCCAGCACCAGCAAGCCCCACACCAGCAGATTGAGCAGCAACTGCGCGCGATTGTTCTGGCTGCCACTGGCCGCAGGCTGCTGCCCCACTGCGCGACTCATGCCAGCAAAAAACGGCACACGCACGGCGCTACGGGCCTCGCGGTAGTCGGGCAGGTAACGCCAGGCCAGCCAGGGTAACGGCAGCAGGAGTAACAACCAGGGGTAGTCAAGCTGCCACATGGTGACCCTCCACCCAGGATCGGCACTGGGCCAGTAGCCATGTGCGTTGTTCCGGCGAAAGGGCGTCGGCCGGGGCGTAAGCCAGCTCGGCCAGTTGCCGGCTGAGGTCTGCCGGCACGGGAGCGCCGGCATGACGTTGCAGGAAAGCTTGCCACTGGGCGCCACTCAAGGTCGGGATGTGTTGTCGTTCCGCGGGCGCCAGGGGCATCGACAGCGCCACGCGCTTGAGCAGCACCGGCAACTCGCGCATATCCTCCAGGGCGTCCAGTCGCGCCAGGGCTTCACGGCGATAGGCATTGCGCCGCCATTTCAACCAGGACCGTGCCGCCCACACCAGCAGGACCAGGATCAGCAGCCCCAGCAGGGCCCACCAGCCCCAGGTCTGTGGCCAATAGCTGACGGGCGCAGGCAAGCCCAGCTCTTGCAGCTGTTCGATGCTCGGCACCTGGCTGTTCAACGACGCCTGCCCAGTTCGTCACACAATTGATCGGCGGCGGGCAGTGCGGTGCTGAACATCAGCAACGGCACCTGGCTGCGGCGCAACAGGCTGGCGACATCCTTCAGGCGCCCGCCCAGAAAATCTCCCAAGGGCTGGCGCACCTGCTGTTTTTGCACCGCCAGTTCCACTTGCAGCTGGCCCTGGGTCACGCGCAATTGGCCGGTTCTGGGCACGTTGAGGGCCAGTGGATCGTAGACTTGCAGCGCGATCACATCGTTGTGGGCCGACAGTTGCCGCAGCCGTTGCAAGGTGCCTGGCCCGGCGCCGGCAAAGTCGCTGACGATGCAGATCAAATGGTCATGCCCGGCCAGGGCCAGGCACTGCTGCAAGACCTTGTCCAGTTGCCCATCGCCTTCATGGTCGGGATTGTTGGCGTTGAGCGCCTGGTTATGCTGCACGATGCGGCTGCACAGGGCCTCGACCCGTTTGCGACTGCGCAGCGGGGCCACGACGTCGATGCGCTCATCGTTGAAGACCACGCCGCCAACCCGGTCGCCCGCGTTGAACACTATCCAGGCGGCCAATGCACCGAGTTCAGCGGCAACCGCCGATTTGAAGCTGCGCACCGAGCCAAAGAACATTGACATGCGTTGGTCGACCACGATCAAGGCCGGGCGGTCGCGCTCTTCGGTAAAGGCGCGCACCACCGGCTTGCCGGTGCGCAGGGAGGCGCGCCAGTCCAGGTGGCGCAGGTCGTCACCGGGTTGGTAGCGCCGCAGTTCGTCGAAGTTCAGGCCGCGCCCACGCAGCCGTGAGGCGTGGTTACCCGCCAGGATGCTGCCCTGGGGTTGGCGGGCAATAAAGCTCAGGCCCCGGGCCTGGAATTGCAGGGCCATCAGTTGCCCGAGGGACACGTAAACCTGGCCGTCAGCGTTCATGCCGGGATCGCCACGTTGGCCAGGAGTCGGTCCAGTACCTGATCGGCGCCGACCCCATCAGCCACGGCGTCGTAGCTCAGTTGCAGGCGGTGGCGCAATACCGGATGGGCCACCGCCTGCACGTTGGCCGGGGTGACGAATGCCTGGCCCTGCAACCAGGCGTCGGCGCGGGCGCAGCGGTCCAGGCCGATGCCGCCCCGGAGGCTGGCGCCGAGGCTGATCCAGCGTGCCAGGTCCGCGTCGTAATCGCCGGGATGGCGGGTGGCGTTGATCAAGTCGATCAGGTAGCGGTCGATGGCGGGTGAAACCTGCACCGCGCTGACTTCCTTGCGGGCGGCGAAGATGACCTCCTGCGCCAGGTTAAAGCCTGAGGTGGCTGCGCTGTCGGTGGTCTGTTCTTCGGCACGCAGCAGGCGCAGCACTTGGCTTTCATCGGCGGCGCTGGGGTAGTCGAGGAGGATTTTCATCACGAACCGGTCCATCTGCGCTTCCGGCAGCGGGTAGGTGCCTTCCTGCTCGATGGGGTTCTGGGTCGCGACCACGATAAACAGTTCGGGCAGTGCATGACTGGCGCCGGCCACGGTGATTTGCCGCTCTTCCATGGCTTCGAGCAAGGCGGCCTGGACCTTGGCCGGGGCGCGGTTGATTTCATCGGCCAGGATCAGGTTGCCGAACAAGGGGCCTGGCTGGAAGCGGATCTGGTTCTGCCCATCCACCTGGTGCAGCACCTCGGCCCCGGTGATGTCCGATGGCAGCAGGTCGGGGGTGAACTGGATGCGGCTCATCCTGGCGTCCAGGTGCCTGGCCAGGGCCTTGACCGTGCGAGTCTTGGCCAGCCCCGGCAGGCTTTCCAGCAGCAGGTGACCGTTGGCCAGCAGGCCCAGGAGGATCTGCCGGATAACCTGGTCCTGGCCCAGCACGCTTTCGCCGATGCTGGCTTGCAGGGCGTTTAGATCGTTGAGCGCTGTCATCACAATCGTCCTTGAAACGTTGGATCACCAGGGGGCGGCGACCACGATGTATTGCACGCTACTGCCGACGTAATGGGGCTGGTACCAGGTCGGCCCGCAATGCTGGTAGGCCACGCCATTGGCGATGACCGACACACAGTCCACCGGCACACTGTTGACCCGTGTGCCGATGGCCAGGACTGTCGCGGTCGTGGCACCGATCACGGCGGCCGTGGCCCATGGGTGATACCAGTCATCCGGCGGTGGAGGTGGAGGCGGCGGTGGTGGCATCGGGTAGGGATGCGGCCCGGGATAAGGCTGCGGATGTGGACCGGGCGGTGGCAGCGGATGGGGCGGTGGCCCTGGATACGGATGGGGCCCCGGCTGCGGGTGTGGCTCGGGATGCGGCGGGATTGGCCGGGGCGCCGGCATGGGGTGGGGCGGCGGGGGATGGAAACCGCCACCGCCATGGGGCACCACAAAGGTCCGGGCGCCGCCGCCGCCGCGTATCTGCCAGGCCTGGGCGGCCAGCGGATCGAGCAGGCTCAGCAGCAAACTGGCGGTGAGCAGCGTCGCCGTGGGCTTCATGGCAGGGCTCCTGCGGGGGCCAGGGGGATTGCCCGGGCACCGGCCGGCGGGGTGAACTCAAAATCACGATCGACGCTTGGGGCATCCAGTTGCCAGCGGTAATCGACACTGTGGCGTGGCCGTTCGGCGCTGTCGCGGCGGCTGATGACGAGGCGGCAAGGCAACGGTTGCGAGCCCTGGCGAATCCACAGTTGCCAGTCGATCTCCGGCTGGCGGAAGGCGTAGTGGTCGCATACCTGGCCGTCGAGGGTCTGGCTGTCGATCCACAGGGCATCGCTCAGGCCTGCGGCCTTGGCGGTGCTGGCGTCCCAGCGGAACAGGTCGGCCAGGGGCAGTTCGATGCCGTAGCGCTCGTTCAATTGCGCGAGCAGGCTGGCGATATCCGTGGGAGCGGCCTGTTCGGTGAAGTAGCCGCTGCGACTGTCGTACAGGGTAAAGCGCTGGCCGTTGTAGAACAGGCTGCGGCGCTGGCCATTGCGTTCGACCTGGACCCGCAGTTTGTCGGGACGCCTGGCCTGCAAGTGGGTCTGGTGCTGGAACTCGATGACCTGGCCGTTTTCCAGCACCTGGTCGGTGCGGCTGTCGGTGTCGAGCCGCAACTGCTGCAAACCGCGCAGGTAGCTGCCCATCTGCTCCAGGGCGGTCACGGCCCTGGGCTCCAGTTCGCCGCCCACGGCACCGCCGCTGACGATCAGCAAGCCAAGGAGTAACCCGCGTATGCGATAAAAACCCAACATGGCGTACCTCGCGGGTGGGGTCACCAGACGTATTGCATGCGCAAGGTCCAGGTGTTCACGTCCGGTGAACCGCGTCGCTCGGCAATCGTGTCGGAATAGGCCAGCAGCCCGCCAAACTGCGGTGTGAGCATAAAGCCGAGGCTGGCGCCCAACAGGCCGTTTTCCTGCTTGTTGTCCTGCCAGACGCCGTCGATCTTGCTTTCACCGCCCCGACTGTAGGTGGCATCCAGCGAAGCCCAGAGGGCGCGGTTGAGGGTGTAGCTGTAGTGGCCCTCGATGGCGTACAGCGGCTTTTGTTCCAGCTTGCTGTTGCCGTGGTACTCGTCATTGTCGCCAAACAGCGAGACCCAGGTATTGATTTCCAGCCAGGTTGGGCCAAACGGCGTGCCGAAACCCAGTTCCGGCTTGACCACCCAGCGGTTGGCGCCGATGTTGATCACGCGGTCCTTGTCATAGTCGCCGGTAGGCACGGTGAGCCACAGCGCGCCGGTGAGAAAGGTCTCGGGTTTCCAACTGGCGAACTCCTCGGCGGTCAGTGCCGGGCCGCCGAAGATGTTATGCGCGAACACCACCTGGGCATCGCCCATGCCGCCGTTGTGCTTGGTGCCATCGAAAAAGCGCGCGTTATCGAAGGAGGCCGATACATCGGCGTAGGGCTGGATAAGCTGGAGGGCGCTGTTGCGCCCGTCGATGCCGAATGAGCGGGCGTAGCGCAACAGGTACACGTCGGCGTTGAGCGACAGCCCATCGATGGGCAGCGTGGTGTCGATGGGCGTGTTGGTATCGACCCGGTTGTAGTACCCGAACAGCATGTTCAGGTCGGTGGGCGTGTTTTGCCAATCCCTGGCGTTGTCGGCAAGACTCATCCCCGGCATCAGCGCCAGCGTGGCGGTAGCGAATGCACTCAATTGACTGCGTGAAACCATGGCTCTACTCCTTGTTTGCCCGATGTCAGGGGATCTGGTCGGTTATTTCACCGGGGTCAGCGCCGGCAGTTTCCACTGGCCGTTACCCACTTCAGGCTTGGGCAGGTAAATGCGCAGCACGGCGTAGAACGGACCCGGTGGGGCTGGCAGCCAGTTGCTTTGTTCGGCTTTCGGTGGCTCGTGGTGCTGGACCTTGAGCGTCAAGCCGCCGTCGGCGTCGAGTTTCAGTTCGGGCAACATCCGTGAATTGATCAGGTAGCGTTTCTTGTGGTTGGCCACCAGCAGCTTGTTTTTGCCGTTGTACATGGTCAGCGACCAGAACGCGTCGGCCGGCGGCAGTTGGTCCTTGGCGAAATGCAGGGTGTAGCTGTGCTTGGCGCCGTTGGCCGGCTTGCCCTCGCTGTCGACGAAGTAGCCCATGTAGGCCGCTTCATCGGTAGAGTTGCCAAAAATCCCCATGTCGGCGCCGGCGTAGCGGTAGAGGTAGTTGTTTTTTAGGTGCTCGCGACTGCCAAACAAATCGCCGCTGCTCACCTGGTGGGTGTCGACCTTGTCTTTCTTGAAGGTGGCGAACTCGGCCTTGCCGTCGGCGATGCCGTCCTCCAGGGCCTTGCGTTGCTCGGCGCTCAGTTGCGCGACCTTGAAGGGCGCACCGGGTGCGATGCCGATCTTGGCAAAGCGCGCCAGCAGCTCTTTTTCACTGTCCTGGGGTGCAGCGAAGGCCAGCATGAAGTTCAGGTAGCGGAACAGCTGCGGGCTGTCGCTCATATCGGCGACCGGTTTGGGCCATTCGATCTTTGGCGTCTTGGCAGGCGCGGCCTGTTTGACGTAGCTGCTCAGGGGCTGGACTTTGTAGCCGCCCTGGATCTGCTTGACCTTGGCCAGGTCCTTGTCGTCGAACAGTTGGGTGCGGTACAGGGCGTAGGCGATGTTGCTTTCGCTGTAGACCACGCGATCCACATCCACCGGTTGCTGGCCCTTCCAATCGGGCCCGGCGACCATATAGTGCCCGCCATTGTTGCCGGTGCTGCGGGTGCCCAGGTAGGCGAAGTTCTGTGTATAGAGGTCGATCAGTTGCACGGAGTAGTAACGGCTGTCCTCGATTTTCGGCAGGGTCAGCACAATCGGCTCGCGGCGCAGATCCAGCCAGACGAAGGAGTAGGGCGTGTCCGAATTGGGGGTGACGAATGCCGTGTCCTTGGGGGTGAAGACCTTGGCGGTGTTGCCGATTTTGTTGAACGGCGCCTTGAAGTTGGCGCCGCCCTTGTCCACCGCCTGGGTGTAGAGGGTCTTGTACATTTCCACCACCGGGAAGCCATACAGGTAGGCTTCCTTGGCAATGGCCCGGGCTTCGCCGGGGGAGGCGGTAAAGTCTGCCCAGGCACCGCTGCACAGCAGTATCGAGAGGCTCGCCAGCAGCAGGCGCGTCGGTTTTGCAATCATGTGGGTGTGTCCTTCCTGCAATGCGTCAGGGAGCAAGGGTGATGTCGTCGAGTTTCCAGCGCTTGTCGAAGTACGCCTCGGTGGGCGCGTACAGTCGAAAATAGCTGAACCAGTGTTTGCCCGGCAGAGTCTGCACCCAGTTGTTCTCGAAGTCTTTTGGCGCGGTGGGGCCGAAGTACAAGTCCACCGAGCCGTCGGGGTTTTTCTTCAGGTCCTGGCGTGAGGACAGGTCGGCCTTGCGTTGGGGGTTATCGATCAGGCAGCGGCTGTCGATGTCGTACACGGTCATCGACCAGAACTGCTTGGCCGGTGGGTTGGCGCCCACATGCAATGTGTAATGCTTGGCGCCGTCCAGCCATTGGCCTTTTTGGTCGGTGTAGGCGCCGAGGTAGGTCTGGCCCAGGCCAGGGGTTTTCGAGACCATGCCTTTGGTGTTGGTCACGGCCTCATAAAACCAGGCGCTGCGCTCCCACAGTTGGTCGTAGAAAGCCACGCGCTGAGAGGGTTCGGCGATGTTCAGCACGGTGTCCCACTGGCGGTCCGGCCAGTACCGGGCCTGGGGAAAACGTTTGGCGAAGGTGTTGGCCTTGGCGATCAGTTCGCCCATTTGCGCACCTTGCTCCAGGGCCTGGCGCTGATGTTCATTGGGGTTGAACGGCTTGCCTTTCTCGATGCCGAGACTGGCGAGCATGGCCATGTAGAAACGATCACGCTCGTTGACCGGTTCCTCCTGGATGATGGCGTGCAGGCGCTCCCAGTACGCCATGCCACGGGGCTGGGTGCCGGACCAGGGTTTGCCGCCGGGCGACAGCAGGCGGGTCTTGCCAGGGGCGGCGCGCTGGGCATAGGGGTACATCTTGAATTGCTCGACCAGGGCCTTGCCCTTGGCGGGGTCGGGGTCGAGCACACGAAAGCCTACCAGCACGTTCATGGTTTCAGACTTGGCCAGGTAATACTTGCCCGCATCGACCGGTGGCTCGTGACCCGGTGGTAGGACCAGGTACTTGCCGCCCTTGCCCTGGTCCGGGCCTGTCTGGCCCATATCGATAATTGCCCGTTGCCAGAAGTCGCCGATGCCGCCGGCGGTAGGCCCGGGCGGCAGCTCGATCACCAGCGGGCCCGTCTGGTTGAGGTCGACAAAACCGAGGATGTACGGGGTGGTCGCATTGGCGGTGATCACGCCGAGCTTGTCTTCGTAAGTGTTGAGCACCATCAGGTCGCCACTGCGCGCGTCCAGTTTGGTGCTGAATTCGTTCTGCCATTGGGCGTAGGACACCAGTGGCAGGGCCCAGAGAAAACTCATGGTGGCCTGTTGGAAGTCCAGTTCGCCATACAGCTTGGCGATCTCGCTGTGGGCCGGCAGCTCGCCCTCCATGGCGATTGGGCCGATGCGGGTGTCCAGGGGCTGGGCGTGCACGCCCTGGCTGATGGCCAGGGCGAGCAGGCTGACAACGGTGCTACGAAGCAACAGACCCATGGTAAATATCCTTATTTGCCGAAAGTGACGTTGACGCCCGCAAACAGCGTGAACTGCGGCAGGCCATCGCCTTTGCGCGCCACCGTCCACTGCGGTTCGATAAACGCGTTGAGAATATTGCCGCCGGCTTTCCAGGCCTTGCCTGCACCCAGGCCGATGGGGATGTAGTGGGTGTCGTTCTTCAGGTCGAAGGTCCAGGTGCCGGTGGAGCGCAGGTACCAGCCCTTGGGCAGGTTGTGGATGATGAAGGGCTGGAACGTCGCACTTTCCACGTGTGCCCGGTCGCGGTCGCCGGCAAACGAACTTTGATACTGCACCAGGGCACCCAGCAGGCCGCGGGGCGAGGCATCGATGGCAATGGCGGCCAGGCCGGCCTGCCACTTGCCGGTGCCCAATTCATCGTGTTCGGCGGTGGGCGCGGTGATCTGCGGGCCGATGCCCAGCTGCACGCCTTCGGTCTTGAGCAGGAAGATGTCGAACAGGTTCAGGTCACCGATGCCGGTGCTGTAGCCGCTGTGGGGGTCGGGCCGGGTACTCAGGGGCAGGGTGGCGCGCAGCAGTTGTGGCACGCCGATAAAGTCCGACGGGGCAATCGGCAAGGTGCCGCGCAGCAACAGGTCATTGGTGTGGGCGTCGCTGTCGTACAACCTGGGGGTGTAATAGTCCTGCAGGCTGGCCCCCGGCGCCAGGTTGAGCGGGTTGTTGCTCTTGTTGGCGGTCTCGGCGTTGTCGGCCTGGGCGCAAAACGTGGGCAACAGTAGGGCGGCCAACATAAATGTCGGAATGCGCGGTGGCGTGGACATGATGGTTCCCCAGTTCCTTGGTCACTGACCCGATAGCGCTTCGTGCCGGCTAGCGGTGGTCCTTATTCGAAAACGTTGTAGGACATGTCGTTTGAAGCTAGCAGTTAAATTCAGACTCGCTAGTCATTCGGACGAATTAATGACGTTGTGTGGGGGCAATCACGGTTTTTGGGAGGGGGGGCAGCCAGGCAGCGTCATCGTTAACGATCATCGCGAGCAAGCCCGCTCCCGCAGGAGTACGCGTAGCGCCGCGTTGTGTGTTTGATCGTGGGGGCAGCTATCAGCGACTCCCCAGCATGGCTTTGACTTTGTCGCGCAGTTGATCGATGGAGAACGGCTTGGCAATCATCTGCACACCGGCAGGCAGCTCGATGTTTTCGGCATAGCCGCTGGCAAGCAGGATGGGCAGGGCTGGGCGCACGTCGCGGGTCTTTTGCGCCAGTTCCTTGCCATTCATGCCCGGCAAGCCCCAGTCGGTCATCATCAGGTCGATCACATGGGCGTGGTCTTCTATAAATGTCAGCGCCGCTTCGGCGTGTTCTGCCTCAAGTACCTTGAACGCCAGTTCTTCGAGCACATCGACGATCAACATGCGCACGATGGCATCGTCTTCGACTACAAGGATGGTGGAGGCAGCGGACATAGTGAGGGTTCCCAGGTGGTGGAGGTACAGGTCTTGAGCAATTGAAAGACCATCCTCTAGTGAGTCGCGTCGATCCCGGCAAGTTCCCCGAACGGGGCAGGCATTGTGCAGATAATCAGGTTCAATGTCCCGGATGTGTCGTTGAAGTACGGCAGAAACATAGCCGTCGTCGTCGATTTTCGGGCAAACTCCCGGTTTTTCCGCACTCGGCCAAGGCACGCCCATGACTCCCGCTTCGTCAGTCGATGAAAACAGTTTCCGCAAACTCCTGAGCCGCAACGTGGCTTTGCCATTGGGTGTGGGCGTGCTCAGCGCGGTGTTCTTTGTGTGCCTGATCACCTACCTGCTGTCGGTGATCCAATGGGTGGAGCACACGGACCGGGTGATCAATAACCTCAATGAAACCGCAAAACTGACGGTAGACCAGGAAACCGGCATGCGCGGCTTCCTGATTACCGGGGACGAGCATTTCCTCGACCCCTACGAAGTGGCCAAGCCACGGATCATTTCCGACCTGCACAACTTGCAGGCGCTCGTTGCCGACAACCCGCAGCAAGTGGACCGGCTCAAGCGCCTGGAGGCGCTGCAACTGGAGTGGAACCGCTACGCCCGGGCGATGATTGACCTGCAACGGCAAAATGGGGATTACCGTGCTGCGGTGAAGGCCGGGCGGGGCAAGCGCCTGACTGACGAAATCCGCAAGGAGTTCGATGCCGCGGTTGCGATGGAGCAGCAGTTCCGGCTCGATCGTAATGCCGATGTGACCCGCACCACGGTGCTGAGCGTGACCCTCTACCTGCTGTTTGTCCTGGGCCTGAGCGGTTTCCTGGCGTATGCCGGCAGAAAGAACCTGCTGGTGCTTTCAGACAGCTACAGCGCCAACCTGGCCTCGCAAATGAAGATCGCCAAGCGCCTGGAACAACAGGCCTGGCTGCGCAACGGCCAGACCGAGTTGGCCGAGCAGGTGCTGGGCCAACTGACCCTGAACCTGCTGGGGCGCAATATCCTGCAATTCTGTGCCCAGTACATGGGCTCGGTGGTGGCCGCGCTGTACGTGCGCGAAGAACACGGAGGCCTCAAGCGTGTGGCCGCCTATGGCTTCTCCCGCGAGCAGGAGCAGCAGGAACAGGCGATCTACCGCGATGAGGGGATTGTCGGCCAGGCTGCCCAGCAGCATCGTCTGATTCGCCTGGATGATGTGCCGGTGGACTACTTCAAGGTCAGCTCCGGCCTGGGCGATGGCGCGCCCCGCAGCGTGCTGGTGGTGCCTACCAGCGACGATGATCGGGTCAACGGGGTGATTGAGCTGGGTTTCCTGCGCCCTCTGGAGGAGCGCGATGTTGAGCTGCTGGAGCTGATCGCCGGCAATATCGGCACTTCCATCGAAGCGGCGCGCTACCGCCAGCGTTTGCAGGAAGTGCTGGCCGAGACCCAGCAGCTCAATGAAGAGCTGCAAGTGCAGCAGGAGGAACTCAAGACCGCCAACGAGGAGCTGGAGGAGCAGTCACGCATCCTCAAAGAGTCCCAGGCCTACCTGGAAACCCAGCAGGCGGAGCTGGAACAGACCAACGAGCAATTGGCCGAGCAAACCCAGGTCCTGGCCGACCAGCGCGACGCCATGGATCGCAAGAACGTCGAGCTCAATCGCGTCCAGGTCGAACTGGAGGACCGCGCCGATGAGTTGCTGCGCTCCAGCAAGTACAAGTCCGAGTTCCTTGCCAACATGTCCCACGAGTTGCGCACCCCGCTCAACAGTTCGCTGATCCTGGCCAAGTTGCTGGCAGAGAACTCCGAGGAAAACCTCAGTGCCGAACAGGTCAAGTTTGCCGAGTCGATCTACTCGGCGGGCAATGACTTGCTCAACCTGATCAACGATATCCTCGACATTGCCAAGGTCGAGGCCGGCAAGCTCGATATGCGCCCTGAGAACACCAGCGTGGCGCGCCTGGCAGAGGGCTTGCGCGGGATGTTCGAGCCGTTGGCCAGCGACCGCAAGCTGGGCTTCCAGGTAGAGGTGCAGGCCGGCGCGCCGCTGATGCTGTTCACCGACCGCCAGCGCCTGGAGCAGATCCTCAAGAACCTGCTGTCCAACGCGGTCAAGTTCACCGAGAAGGGGCAGGTGAGCCTGACCATTTCCCGCCAGCCGGGGGAGGGCATTGCCTTTACCGTGCGTGACTCGGGGATCGGAATCGCGCCGGACCAGCAGGAAAGTATCTTCGAAGCCTTCCGCCAGGCCGATGGCACCACCAACCGCCGTTACGGCGGCACCGGCCTGGGGCTGTCGATTTCCCGCGACCTGGCCACCTTGCTGGGCGGCTACATCCATGTCACCAGTGAGCCGGGCCAGGGCAGCATCTTTACCCTGGTGCTGCCGGAACAGTACGTCGAGCGTGATGAAGACGCGCCAGCCATCGAACACCCGCGGGCCGTGGTACCTGCCCCGGCACCCGTGGCGCCCGTGAAGGTTTCGCCACTGCCGGTGGCGGATGAAGCGCTGATCCCGCGCTTTGCCGACGACCGCGAGCAGGCCCCCTTTGCTACCCGCTGCATCCTGGTGGTGGAAGACGAGCCGAACTTTGCACGGATCCTCTTCGACCTGGCCCATGAGCTGGGCTATCACTGCCTGGTGGCCCATGGTGCGGATGAGGGCTACACCCTGGCCGAACAGTACCTGCCCGATGCGATCCTGCTGGACATGCGCTTGCCCGATCACTCCGGGCTGACCGTGCTGCAACGCCTCAAGGAACATGCCGAGACCCGGCATATCCCGGTGCATGTGATCTCTGTCGAGGATCGTGTGGAAGCGGCCATGCACATGGGCGCCATCGGCTATGCGGTCAAACCTACCACCCGCGAAGAGCTCAAGGACGTGTTTGCGCGCCTGGAGGCCAAGCTGACGCAGAAGGTCAAGCGCATCCTGCTGGTGGAAGACGATGACTTGCAGCGCGACAGTATTGCCCGCCTGATCGGCGACGATGACATTGAGATCACTGCCGTTGGCTTCGCCCAGGAGGCCCTGGACCTGCTGCGCAGCACGGTCTACGACTGTATGATCATCGACCTCAAGTTGCCGGACATGCTCGGCAACGAGTTGCTCAAGCGCATGGCCACCGAGGATATCTGCTCGTTCCCGCCGGTGATTGTCTACACCGGGCGCAACCTGACCCGGGACGAAGAGGCGGAACTGCGCAAGTATTCGCGCTCGATCATCATTAAGGGCGCCCGCTCGCCGGAACGCTTGCTGGACGAAGTGACACTCTTTTTGCATAAAGTCGAATCCCAGCTGTCCCAGGAGCGGCAGAAGATGCTCAAGACCGCCCGCAGCCGCGACAAGGTCTTCGAGGGCCGCAAGGTGCTGCTGGTGGACGATGATGTACGCAACATCTTCGCCCTCACCAGCGCCCTGGAACACAAGGGGGCGATTGTGGTTATTGGCCGTAATGGCCGTGAGGCAATCGAGAGACTCAATGAGGTCGAGGACATCGACCTGGTGTTGATGGACGTGATGATGCCGGAGATGGACGGCTACGAAGCCACCGCGTTGATCCGCCAGGACCCGCGCTGGCGCAAGTTGCCGATCATTGCGGTGACGGCCAAGGCCATGAAGGACGACCAGGAGCGCTGCCTGGCAGCGGGCTCCAACGATTACCTGGCCAAGCCCATTGACCTGGATCGGCTGTTTTCGCTGATCCGCGTGTGGTTGCCGAAGATGGAACGCATTTAAGTGGAAATACACTAAGTGGATCGAAGTACTGATATTGAACTGCGCTTGCTGATCGAGGCGATCTATCTCAAGTACAGCTATGACTTTCGCGACTACTCCGGGGCTTCGGTCAAGCGCCGCGTGGCCCATGCCTTGCGCCAGTTCGACTGCAAGACCATCTCGGCCTTGCAGGAGCGGGTGTTGCACGATCCCACGGCATTCATGCAGTTGCTGCAGTTCCTGACCATCCCGGTCAGCGAGATGTTTCGTGACCCGTCGCACTTCCTGGCGATCCGCCGGGAAGTGGTGCCATTGCTCAAGACCTACCCCTCGATCAAGATCTGGATCGCGGGTTGCAGCACCGGGGAGGAGGTGTATTCCATGGCGATTCTGCTGCGCGAGGAGGGGTTGCTCGAGCGCACGATCATCTATGCCACGGATATCAACCCCCACTCCCTGGAAAAGGCCAAGCAGGGGATCTTTTCCCTGGAGAGCGTCCGTGCCTACACCCACAACTACCAGCAGGCCGGTGGGCAGCGTTCATTTGCCGACTACTACACGGCGGCCTACGATTACGCGATCTTCGACAAGACGCTGCGGGAAAACGTAACGTTCGCCGACCACAGCCTGGCGACTGACAGTGTGTTTTCGGAAACGCAATTGATTTCATGCCGTAACGTACTGATTTATTTCAATAAAAAGTTGCAGGATCGGGCATTTGGGCTGTTTCATGAGTCGCTGTGTCATCGCGGCTTCCTGGTGCTGGGCAGCAAGGAAACCCTGGATTTCTCTGCCTACAGCAAGCAGTTCGAACCCCTGGTCAAGCAAGAACGGATCTACCGCAAATCATGAATGAAGCTGCTGCCAGCCCGGCGCCTGTATCGGGTGTCCAAGCCATTGTCGTGGGGGCTTCCGCCGGTGGGGTCGAGGCTCTATTGAGCATTTTCGGTGCCTTGGTGCCAGGGTTCAGCCTGCCGATCATTGTCGTGCTGCACCTGCCGGATGAGCGCCGCAGCCAGTTGGCCGAGGTGTTCGGCCGACGCGTGGCAATGACGGTGGTGGAGGCGCGGGACAAGGAGATGATCCAGCCCGCTACCCTGTATTTTGCAGGGCCGGGCTATCACTTGTCGGTGGAGCACGACCTCAGCCTGTCCTTGAGCCAGGAAGAGCGCGTCCATCATTCCCGCCCGGCCATTGATTATCTGTTTGAGTCGGCCGCCGACGCCTATGGCCCGAATTTGCTGGCGATCCTGCTCACAGGCGCCAACCAGGACGGTGCGCGTGGCCTGGCCCATGTCAAGCAACGCGGCGGCATCACCGTGGTCCAGGATCCGGAGCAGGCCCGAGTGGCCGTGATGCCCAGGGCGGCCCTGGCGCTGCATACACCTGACCATATCCTTACCTTGAGCCGCATTGGCGATTTGCTGGCCTCCCTGGAATCTTCCCCATGCTGAGTACTATCCAGGCCAAACTGCTGATCGTCGACGATCTGCCGGAAAACCTGTTGGCCCTTGAGGCGCTGATCAAGCGCGAGGACCGCCAGGTCTACAAGGCACTGAGTGCCGACGAGGCGTTGTCGCTGTTGTTGGAGCACGAGTTCGCCATGGCGATTCTCGACGTGCAGATGCCGGGCATGAATGGCTTCGAGCTGGCCGAGATGATGCGCGGCACCGAAAAGACCAAGAACATCCCCATCGTGTTTGTCAGCGCCGCAGGCCGGGAGCTCAACTACGCCTTCACAGGCTACGAGAGCGGCGCGGTGGACTTCCTGCACAAGCCGCTGGATATCCATGCGGTCAAGAGCAAGGTCAATGTGTTCGTCGACCTGTATCGCCAGAGCAAGGCCATGAAGCTGCAGGTCGAGGCCCTGGAGCACAGTCGCCGTGAGCAGGAGCAGTTGCTCAACCGCCTGCAGGCGACCCAGGCGGAGCTGGAGCAGGCGGTGCGCATGCGGGATGACTTCATGTCCATCGTTGCCCACGAGGTGCGCACCCCGCTCAACGGCCTGATCCTGGAAACCCAGCTGCGCAAGATGCACCTGGCCCGGGACAACGCGGCCGCCTTTACCCTGGACAAGATGCACGCCATGGTCGACCGCGATGAGCGCCAGATCCAGAGCCTGATCCGTTTGATCGAAGACATGCTCGATGTGTCGCGGATCCGCACCGGCAAGCTGTCGATCCGCCCTGGGCCGTTCGACCTGGCGCAGCTGGTGCGCAACTTGCTGGAGAACTTTGCCCCGCAAGTGGCGGCGGCCGAGTCGACGGTGCAACTGCAGGCGCCGCAGCCGGTGGAGGGCAAGTGGGATGAGTTTCGCATTGAGCAGGTGGTGTCCAACTTGCTGACCAACGCCCTGCGCTACGGTGCCAAGAGCCCGGTAGCGGTGCGTGTGTATGCCGAGCACGGCGAGGCCAGGGTTGAAGTGCAGGACCACGGGATCGGTATCAGCGAAGACAACCAGAAGCGGATTTTCCAGCAGTTCGAGCGCGTGTCTGCCAACCATGCGGTGTCAGGGCTTGGCCTGGGGCTGTTTATCTCCGAGCAGATCGTTGCGGCCCACGGCGGTACCATTGAGGTCGAGAGTCGGATAGGAGAGGGCGCGTTGTTCCGGGTGTGCCTGCCCTTGGGAGGCGGGTCTGAAAACTAACGCAAATCTGACGCAACCTCTGCGTGACCCGATGGTCGTATCAGCAGCAATTGACCGGACAAAGGCTTCCCATGAGTGAAGATGCGCAAGATGTTGTACTGATCGTCGAAGATGATGAATCGATCATGTTCGTGTTGGGCGAGTACCTTTCGGGCCTGGGCTATCGGGTACTCAAGGCGGTCGACGGCGAGCAGGCCTTTGAAATCCTCTCGTCCAAGCCGCATCTGGACCTGATGGTCACCGACTATCGTTTGCCTGGCGGGATTTCCGGCGTGCAGATCGCCGAGCCGGCGATCAAGCTGCGGCCGGAATTGAAGGTGATCTTTATCAGCGGGTATCCGCAGGAGATCCTGGAATGCAACAGCCCGATCACACGCAATGCGCCGATCCTGGCCAAGCCGTTTGATCTGGATACGTTGCAGGAGCATATCCAGAAGTTATTGGCCTGAATGATTCTTGGCTGAGGACTGGCCACCTGCATCAAGGGACTTTCTGGCCAAGTAGTACGCGCTACCCGCACATTTCGGTTACCCACATCCACATAAGGGAACCTTCCGATCGAGACAGACCAATTAACGACTGACAGATGTACGTTTTAAGTCGTTGTTTAAAGTCCGTTTCTTATCAGAGGGTAACCTATGTCTTTGTCCGGGATTTCCACCCAGCACTATTTTCCCCATCACCTCAACAACCCGATGACTGTTGAGAGCACAGAGGCTGTGCCTCAATCGTTACGGAATATGGAGGGGACTGGGGACCGGCAGCTGCTTGCACTCTACGCCAACGCTATAAGGCAAGCGACGCAGACAAACACCGGGGAGGAAATTCTTGGGGGGATTCCGGGGGATTCAAAGTTTGGGGAGTGGTGGCAGCAGTTGTTCAGCGCGGCGCACAGCCCGATGTTCCTGGCGTGGGCAAAATCGAAGAACATCGATACATCACAGCCCATGACGTTCGACCCTTACAGAAGCACTTTGACTGTCACGATCAACGGCAAGCGCACTGTATTAAAGGGAGAGGAACAAGGCCAGGATTGGGAGGGCGTCATGGCCCCGATCAAGGCCGCTGCGAAGGCATTTACGCATTCGACCTTGGACCTGCCAACCGACCCTGGTCAAGCACCGCTCATTTTGGTTGCACGGTTCCATGGGGAGTTCCTGCTCCCTTACAGGAAAGAAGAGACGTTGGCCCGAGCAACCCAGCTTGAACACAATCAGGCTTTCGATGTGTTGGGAGCTGATACCTACGTTGAGGTGGAGGCCCAATCACCTGATGCGCTCGCACAGCAAAAAGGCGCACTGGGCGATAGCATCGATAAGTTTACTGTGTTGCAGGCACTTCAAAAGTATGACCGCTCATGGTCACCGACCCTTTCGAGATGGTTGGCTACCACGCAAATACCTCTTCATCCGGGCTCTTCCTACGGGCAAGACACCCAGCGGGCCAAAGCCAGCCTGGAAGACCTGCTAAACGCGGGTGGCTGGCACATGCCTAAGGATCTTGACGAGCTGGATAATCTGATACGCGCCCTCGCTGCCCCGGCGTTGCCCGTGCCTGTTTACGGCGATTTTGGAGGAGCGCTGGCATGGCCGGAGCCTATGTCGCAGGAAGACCAAGGCAGACTGTTTGGCATTGTGGCGGATAACCAACCGCCATTGCCCGGCCTGGATAGCGATGCTGTATTGGGCAGTACTGATGTGCTGGGGGCCCTGATGAAAAGGATACCTGAAAGCACTAAACGAGACCCCGTTGCCACCTTGCAAGCGATTTTCTATTCCAACGGCGCAGAAAATTTGGGCCAAGAGCTGAAAAAGCGAATGGGTGACGTGGCCGAACAATCTTCTCCCCTTGAGATGCTGATGACCGCCTTGTGGGCCACTCTGGACGCCAAGGGGTTGGACGATCCCAAAGCGGGCTACGTGGCGGGTTTCGATCTGGCTGCACAGGAGCACAATAGGCAACCCTTGTCTGTTATCAAACAACGACTGATCGAACACCTGAAAAAATTCCATATCACCACCGCAGAGGCCGCTCCTGTCGCTGCGGTGTTCTTGCTTCGCCGTGCCGCGCCAGAGCTACTGGTTAGTGGCGTTCCACCATCCATCACATACGGGACGCTGGCTTGGCTCACCTTCAAGAACGCGGTAGATCGGATTGAAGCGACGAGCCCTGGAGCCACTGCAAGTATGAGCTTTACCCAAATCGTTGCGTTCGATTCCATTGCCCCTGTGACGGACCAAGAGCAAGACATTCAGGAGCAATCCTCACAGCAGGGGATCATGGCGTGGGGAGCGATCAACGGCATACTGCCTCCTGAAGGGCCATATACGGAGGCCCAACTTGCACAAGCCCGTCGGGCAGCCAGTCTGCAACAGCAGCAAATGATGGATGCTGTGTCGGGGCTTACCGCTTCGGTCCCAACGCAACGCTCTATCGCATTGGCAGAACTCAAGGCTCGATTCGGCGAAGGCTTTCCTTTCGAAGAAAAAAGTATTCGTAGCCATAGAACAACAACAGACAGTTATAAATTAACCCCCTCGATCACGACTGATCCTGTGGGTAGTTATTCGTTGCTAGATCTCTATCTGTCGAAAAACGCTGGGCAGAGTGTTGGCTGGCACTCCTCCAACCCTAGGATTACCGAAGCAGTCATCCGGGAAGTCAGCGCCCTGACGGACCCTATCGTCAAACATGAAGCAGCGTTCGACTTGTACAAAGGCAACCTGTCGCAAGCCTGGAGTGCGGTGACTAGAAGCCTGATTGCCAACCTGCCTTTGGAGGATCGGAAAAACATCGAATGGGGCCAATTGACGGTCTATCAGTCCGGCATATCAGAGCGCGTGAACGTCATAGTAAAGAACGGATCACATTGGGGCGACAGGAACTTTTCTCCAAAAGTCGATGACAGGTCGTTGATTATCAAAACCGAACGTAACGGTTCAACGACGTACTACGAATTTGACCCCCAGCATAACGCGATTCGCAGGCGAGATGACTGGAAGGACAGCTTCAAGGAAGGGCTGCAAGGCAGCGAGGTCAGAACAACTCGATATCTAAGTGAATACTTCACGGCGCCTGAAATCCGGCGACTCAGCCCAAGTGATGATGACGTGAGCAGGCAGTTGGGTCGCAATGACGGTGTAGGTCAGCCCAACTCGTTCTCCAGTAACAGAAGCGTCTACCTGGGCCAGATGCTCTCGGATAACATCATTAAGTCTTATCGTTGGGACGATATAAAAGCCTCGACACGTGAAATCACGACGTTTGATGAAGAAAAAGCGCAAGGCGAATTTATGCGCAATCTGATCCTGGCGCCGATCCCGGGAGGGACAGCCCTATGGAACCTGGCACAAGGTAATTACCAAGGTGCGCTGGCTGACGTGATTTTTGACCTTGTCATGTACGCCACCACTGCAGGGTTTGGCAACGTTGGCGGGGCTGCTAAAGGGATATCTAAAGCGTCCAAGCCGTTGGGACAGTCATTACTCAGGAGCGTGGGGCAGGGCGCGCGGTCTGGCGCGAGCAGGGGAACCTCTATCATTAATAGTGCCTATCAACGTATTCGTTCACGGGTCAAGGGCGACTTTACACAGTCCGGGGTGCGAATGAATCAGCAGCAAGCCCGCCTGGTCGACGCTCGCACAGACCTGTTTGAGGGCACAGCGAAAGCCACTGAGAGTGGCGCCTACTTCCAGACGATCGCACGCTACGACGCTGGTAAACGTGGCTGGTACGCCTACAATCCCACGACAAACACGTCTTATGGCAAGCCACTCGCAGAGTTCAAGCCAGTCACCTCCACCAATCTGGATACGAAGTGGCAAAACCTGACGAGAAAAGCTGAAAATGGGCCTCAAAGTGCCGCATTTCGTGATGGCTACCTCAATGGCGATCCCGCTAGTATTCCGGGATACTTCTCAGGCATGACTTCTTCGCAGGTAAAGAAATTAACAGTCAGTTCTAAAAAACTCTCGCCCAAGCAAATGGGTATTTTGGCTCGTCAGCATGAGCGACTTGCCGTTCAACATGGCTTGAATGGGGTCAATATGTTCAATGACACCGTGCGTTCAGCAGGTGGCAGTGTGACACCGATGCCGCAGATTTTTTATCTGAGCCAAACACAGCCTTTGTCTAAAGGGCAGTGTGCAGCGCTCTCACACCTGCTGGTAGAAGCTACCCGCAACGGCAAGGTCAACACACTGATCAACAACTTTTACCAAGCCGCTGCAACTCCGAAAGCGGCATCTTCCAGGAAATTTATCCAGACCCTGACAGATTTGCAAAAAAAAGTCGAAACGCCAACAGGCTTTCATGGCGTAAGTTCGAGTCAGGTAAATTCAGTACCCTATACAAAAATTGCTGATGATCTGGGCCAAAGCCCTGGGACGAAAATACTGATGTTGGGTGACGACGGGCATGCGATGAGTGCTGGTGTACTAGTCGATGGTAATAAACGAAGCTATTTCTTTTTTGACCCCAATTATGGTTTGGCAAGTTTTCCGTCGATAGACAGCTTTCGCAATGGCTTAACGAATGTTTTTAACAACAAGAACTTTGCTCGGCCCTATAAAACAACAGGCCCGGCAAACGAAGTTTTGGAAGTTAAAATGTCCACGAATGACGGCAGTTTCCTCTTGAGAGACGACATCGACAAGTCGGCAGTTATCAATGCATTTTCCGCCCCCCTGGAATAAGGAGCTCAATCCCTGGGGGGCGTATGAATCATCTCCCGCACCTTCGCCGTCAACAGCTCAAACGTAAATGGCTTGGTGATCAACTGCATCCCAGGGTCCAGGAACCCTCCGCGCACTGCCGCATGCTCGGCATACCCGGTAATAAACAACACCTTCAAGTCCGGGCGCATCTGTCGGCCAATTTCCGCCAGTTGCCGCCCGTTCATTCCCGGCAAACCCACATCACTGATCAGCAGATCAATGCGCTGGCTGGATTCGATAATCGGCAGCGCGCTGTTGGCATCCGCAGCTTCGACAAAGGCGTAGCCCAGCTCGCTCAACACTTGGCTCACCAACACCCGCACCGCAGGGTCGTCTTCGATGATCAGCACGGTCTCACCGGCCTTGGCGGAGGGCAACAGGGTAGGGTTGAGGGGGGTATCGGCGGCGACTTCACCGATGAATCGCGGCAGGAACAGGCTTACCGTAGTGCCCTTGCCGACTTCACTGTGGATGTTCACATGGCCATGGGACTGGCGGGCAAAGCCGTAGATCATCGACAACCCCAGGCCAGTACCCTGGCCAATGGGCTTGGTGGTGAAGAAGGGGTCGAAGGCGCGGTTGATCACGTTGTCCGGCATGCCGCATCCGTTGTCGCTGACGCTCAGTTCCACGTAGTCACCTGGGGTCAGGGTGCCGTAGGCGGCGGTGAATACGCTGTCGAGGTGACGATTGCGGGTCTCCACCACCAGCCGGCCGCCATCCGGCATGGCGTCCCGGGCATTCAGGGCCAGGTTGAGCAGGGCGCTTTCCAGTTGATTGGGGTCGGCTTCGGCGGTCCATAACTGCCCGCTCAGTTGCATCTCCAACACGATGCTTTCGTTGAGGCTGCGTTGCAGCAATTCGCCCATGGACGTTACCAACTGGTTGATCTGCACCGGCTTGGAGTCCAGTGACTGGCGGCGGGAGAACGCCAGCAGGCGGTGGGTCAGGCCGGCGGCACGGTTGGCCGAGGTCACGCCGAGGTCGATCAGGCTGTCGAGGTCATCCAGGCGTCCCCGTGCCAGGCGCCGACGCAGCAGTTCCAGGCTACCGATGATGCCAGTGAGCATATTGTTGAAGTCGTGGGCGATGCCGCCGGTCAATTGGCCGACCGCTTCCATTTTTTGCGACTGACGCAACGCTTCTTCGTTACTGCGCAGTTGCGCGGTGCGTTCTTCGACTTGCTGCTCAAGGGTTTCCAGGGTGCGTTGCAGGCGCAGTTCGCTCTGGCTCAGGTCTATCAAGCGATCCCGGGCTTCATATTGCCGTCGGCGGCCGCGCAGGGCAGTGGTCACCAGGCTGATCAGCGTGACCGGATGAAACGGTCGCTCCAGCAAGGTGATGTTGCCCAGGCTGGCGCTCAGGTGCGTGGAGGCATTCTGTTCGGCACCGCCATGGTGGGTCATCAACACAATGGGCAGGTCCGACCAGGCCGGTTGCTGGTGCAGATAGTCCAAAAGCGGTTCCAGCCCGACCCCGAGCAACGCCTCGGCGGCGATGATCAGCAGCCCCGCGCCTTGTTCCAGCTCGTCGCAGAGCATCGGCAGGCTGGTGGCGGCAATGCCACAGAAACCTGCCTCGTTAAGCATCATCAGCGCCAGCGAGCTGTCCCGCCCCAAGGGCGCGAGAATAATCGCGCGCTCGGATACGGCTGGCAGGCTACTCACAAGCTCTCTTCCTTGAGCAACGGGTTGTCGGCGCCCATGTAGGTGGGCACCCCGCGCAGCACACCCTGGAACGCTTCGAGGGGTTCGCCGATGGTTATGCCCTGGCTGGCGATGCGGTACTCGCGAATGGTCGACTCATGGCTGCCGGTGCGCTTCTTGATGATGGAAATGGCTCGCCGCACCTTGCCCAGCGCCTCGAAGTAGCGCAGCAGGATCACGGTGTCGGCCAGGTAGGTGATATCCACCGGGGCTTGCATATCGCCCACCAGGCCGTGTTGGGCGACGGTCATGAAGGTCGCCGCGCCTCGGCGGTTGAGGTACAGCAACAGCTCGTGCATGTGCAGCACCAGGGCGTTTTCCTCAGGCATGGCCGCCTGATAGCCGTTGATGCTGTCGATGACCACGGTCTTGATCTGGCGCTCATCCACGCAACGCCGCACCCGGTGGGAGAACTCGCCGGGCGACAGCTCGGCGGCATCCACCTGTTCGATCAACAGATTGCCAGTGGCTTGCAGCGCGGCGAGGTCGATGCCCATGTTTTTCATGCGGTCGAACAACAGGCCCAACTCTTCATCGAAGATAAACAACGCAGCTTTCTCGCCACGGGCCACTGCGGCGGCGGCGAAAATCATTGAAATCAACGATTTACCGGTGCCAGCAGGGCCGAGGATCAGGGTGCTGGAGCCCGTCTCGATACCGCCACCGAGCAGCGCGTCCATCTCGCGAATGCCGCTGGTCAGGGTCTGTCGGTTGTAGCCGCCGCGGTGCTCGGCCGCCACCAGGCGTGGGAACACGTGAATACCGCCCTGCATGATGGTGAAGTCGTGGAAACCACCCCGGTACTTCTGGCCTCGGTACTTCACTACCCGTACACGGCGTCGTTCCGCACCGTAGTTGGGGGTCAGTTCTTCCAGGCGGATCACCCCGTGGGCCACGCTGTGCACGGTCTTATCCAGGGATTCGGTGGTCAGGTCATCGAGCAGCAGCACGGTGGTTTCGTAGCGCACGAAGTAGTGCTTGATCGCCAGGATCTGCCGGCGATAGCGCAACGAGCTTTGTGCCAGCAGGCGGATTTCCGAGAGGCTGTCGATCACCACGCGGGCGGGCTTGATCCGTTCCACCACTTCAAAGATCTGGCGGGTGGCTTCACCCAGTTCCAGGTCGGAGGAATACAGCAGGCTTTGCTGATGCTCGGCATTGAGCAGGCTTTCAGGTGGGGTCAGTTCAAAGATATGGATATGCTCATCCAGCTCCCAGCCGTGGGACCCGGCGCCCTGGCGCAGTTCGCGCTCGGTTTCCGACAGGGTGATGTACAGCGATCGTTCCCCGGCCTCGGCCCCGGCCTGGAGAAAATGCAGGGCCACGGTGGTCTTGCCGGTGCCGGGCTCACCTTCGAGCAGGAACAGATGGCTACGCGATAGCCCCCCGCTGAGGATGTCGTCAAGACCTTCAATGCCGGTGGCGGCCTTTGCTGTGAACAGCTCTTTGGATGTAGACAAGAAGTGCCCTCGGGTCACGTATGAGTGGAGGGGCGTGCCGGCTGAGGCGCGCCATATTCACTTGACCGTTGGGCTGTAGGGGCGGTTCAACGTTTTCTCGTTTTTGTGCACGCTCGTGCACGGATTTTTGCTTCAGAGACCTTGCTGCAGTGCCGGATCGTCCGGGTTTTGCTGCTCCAGCTGCGCCAGCAGCACCTGCACGTTCTGCAACTGGCCGCTTTCCTTCCAATAGTTGATCAACAGCACCCGTGCCTTGCGGTTGGCGGGATGACGCTGGACGATTTCTTCGAGTTGGCGCTGGGCGGCTTCCAGTTCTTCCTGGTCGTGCAGGGTGGTGGCCAGGTCATAACGGTAGTCCTGGTTGTCGGGCTCCAGTTCCACTGCCTTGGACAGGCCCAGCAACGCGTATTCACGCTCGCCATGGTGCAGCAGCCACATGCCCAGGGCATGTTGCAGGTAGGCCGACTCGGGGTGGGCTTGCAGTTGGGTGGCCAGCACCTGGCGCGAGTCATCGACCTTGCCTTGTTTGTCCAGCAGCTCGATGCGCGCCACCACCGCCGGCAGGTTTTCCGGGTCCAGGCGCAATGCCTGTTCCAGCGCATGTTGTGCCTCGGGTAACAGGGCGCTGTGGATGTACAGGCGTGCCAGCTGGATCCAGCCTTCGGGGCTTTCAGGTTGGGCCTTGAGGTACTTTACGTATTCATCCAGCACTTGCTGCAGGGGGCCGAAGTACAGGCCCAGGGTATCGGGAGACAGTCCCAGCAGGGCGTTGGCCGCGGCAAACCGCACACTTTGCTGGTTATCGTCGAGCAAGGGGCCGAGTAACAGGGTGCGTTGGCCGCTGGGTACCAGGCCGACGATGCTGCCAATGGCCGCCTGGCGAACCAGCGGCGATTCGTGGCTCAAGTCCTTGTCCGCCAGCTTCAATGCCTGGGGGCTTGGGTAGTTGTGCAGCTCGCTGTGCAGGGCGGCCCGGCGCACGTCGGACAGGTCCGGTCTGGCCAATTGCTGATACAGCACCCGCGCCGCACCTGGCTCGCCGTTGTGCGCCTGTTTCAGTGCCTTGGAGTAACCGTGGGCAATCGCCGGCGGGACAGACACGCTGGGGGTGCGGGAGAAATACCAAGTAATCAGTACGACAAACAACAGGGCGCTCAGGCCGATGATCGAGTAACGGCGTGACTTTGACATGCAGGCGTCCGAAAGCTGGGCAGCTAGTGCAAAGTGATCAGCTTCGGCCAGACACCGGCGGGTGTCAAACCTGTGTCACGTCAATATGTAGTCCACCGGCTCCAGGGGCGCAGGCAGGTCTGTTTCGCCCAGCGCTGCAAGGATTTCCCGTTCCAGGGTGCGCACGATGGCATTGCAGGGCAGATCGTTCTCGTCGAAGCCGAACGGGTCTTCCAGATCGTCGCCGATTTCATCCAGGCCAAAGAAGGTGTAGCTGACGATTGCGGTGAAAATCGGTGTCAGCCAGCCCAACGGCTCGGCCATGGCAAAGGGCAGGAGGATGCAGAACAGATAGATGGTGCGGTGCAGCAGCAAGGTGTAGGGGAAGGGCAGCGGCGTGCTCTTGATCCGTTCGCAGGCCGCTTGTACCTGGCTCAGGCCGACCAGCCGGGTTTCCAGCTGGGTGTAGCGCCAGTCGCTGATCCGGCCCTGTTGCGCGGCGTCCGAGCAGTGGGCACCGAGGGTTTGCAGGACACGGTCAGGCAGGTTCGGGTGGCTGGCCCCCACGTTGATCCAGGGCTTGATGGCACGGGCTTCGTCTTCCAGGCGCAAGCGTGCAACCAAGCCGTGGGCAAAGCCGCACAGGCCGCGCAACAGGCCTTCGCGCTCGGCGGGCTGGGTGAAGATGTGGCTCTCGCGGATCAGCGAGCGGATTTCAATGACCATCTGCCCCAATTGCTTGCGGCCTTCCCACCAGCGGTCGTAGCAGGCGTTGTTGCGAAAACTCATGAAAATCGACAGCGACAGCCCCAGCAGGGTGAACGGTGTGGCGTTGACTTTGGAGAAATAGGCCGGGTGCAGGGTTTCCACCAGCACGATCACCGAGGCCAGCAGCGTGACCAGCAGGCTGCGCAGGGCAATGCGCTTGGCAATCGAACCCTTGAGGGAGAACAGGATGCCGAACAGGTTGGGTTTGGGGCGAACAATCATCGAGGGGCTTCTTCGGTGGCGCAGGCCCTCAGATTAGAAGCTGGCGGGCAGGGCGTCCAATCGCTTGCGTTGACTGGCCGATTGCCCGGCTCTATGGGGGACAGGTGCCCCGCATGATCGTTGACTATCTTCGCCGCATACGTCGCACCATTGGCCAAACCAGTCAGCCATATTGAAAGCTTTGACCATTGTCCCTGCGCCGCTCTGGCGCCACTATTTGCGCAGGTTCACCCCGCAAAAGCACGCCCCCAAAAACAACAAAAGACACAGGGATTTGCCACGATGCGCGATTATTTGGCGGCTACCGCCCAGTTCAACTACCAACACACTGTCGAGGCCACACTGGCCGGCCACCTGCAAGGGCTCAATGCCTGCGTCGAATGCTGCGACCGGCACGCGCTGCCGGGCCGTATTGCGTTGTTCTGGGAGGGCAAGGACGGTCGCAGCGCCACCGTAACCTTCAGTGAATTGCAGGATCAGGCGGCGCGTTTGGCCAACTTCCTTCTGGCCCAGGGCGTCAAGCGTGGCGACAAGGTCGCCGGCCTGCTGCCACGCACCGCCGAATTGTTGGTGACAGTGCTCGCCACCTGGCGCATTGGCGCGGTCTATCAACCCCTGTTCACCGCGTTCGGCCCCAAGGCCATCGAGCACCGTCTGAACAGTTCCGGCGCAGCGCTGGTGGTGACCGATGCGGTCAACCGCAGCAAGCTGGCCGAAGTCGCCGATTGCCCGACCATTGTCACGGTAGCCGGCGCCAAGGGCGAAGGCATTGTGCGTGGCGATTTCAGCTTCTGGGCCGAGCTGCCCAACTATTCCAATGTCTGCGAGCCGGTGCTGCTGGGCGCCGATGATCCGTTCCTGCTGATGTTCACCTCCGGCACCACCGGCCCGTCGAAAGCCCTGGCCGTGCCGCTCAAGGCCCTGGTCGCGTTCCAGAGCTACACCCGTGACGCCGTGGACTTGCGCCCCGAGGATGCGTTCTGGAACGTCGCCGATCCGGGCTGGGCCTATGGCATTTATTTCGGGGTGACCGGGCCCTTGTCCATGGGCCATCCGATCACTTTCTACGATGGCCCGTTTACCCTGGAAAGCACCTGCCGGGTCATCAATAAGTACGGGATCACCAACCTTACCGGGTCACCTACGGCCTACCGCCTGTTGATCGCCGGTGGCGAGCAGTTCGCCCGCTCGATCAAGGGCCGGCTGCGCATTGTCAGCAGCGCCGGCGAGCCGCTGAACCCCGAAGTGATCCGCTGGTTCGCCGATAACCTGGGCGTGACGATCCATGACCATTACGGCCAGACCGAACTGGGCATGGTCCTGTGCAATCACCATGGCCTGGAGCACCCGGTGCATGTCGGCTCTGCGGGCTTTGCCTCGCCGGGGCACCGCATCGTGGTGCTGGACGACAACCACCAGGAATTGCCAGCTGGCCAGCCCGGCATCCTCGCCATCGACCGCGAGCAGTCGCCGATGTGCTGGTTTGCCGGTTACGAGGGGGTCAAGACCAAGGCCTTCGTCGGCAAGTACTACTTGAGTGGCGACACGGTGGAGCTGAACCCCAATGGCAGCATCAGTTTTGTCGGGCGCAGTGATGATGTGATCACCACTTCGGGCTACCGCGTGGGGCCATTCGATGTGGAAAGCGCCTTGGTCGAACACCCAGCGGTGATCGAAGCCGCGGTGGTCGGCAAGCCGGACGCGGAGCGCACCGAACTGGTCAAGGCGTTCGTGGTGATCAATAGCCAGTACCGCGCCGATGCCGAGCTGGCCGAGGAATTGCGCCAGCATGTACGCAAGCGCCTGGCCGCCCATGCCTACCCGCGGGAAATCGAATTTGTCAGCGACTTGCCCAAGACCCCCAGCGGCAAGCTGCAACGGTTTATTTTGCGTAACCAGGAAATCGCCAAGGTCCAGGCAGCGACCACGGCTTGATCCCTCTTCAAGGAAACAATGATGCAGATTCAGAACAAGGTCTTTATGGTCAGCGGCGGCGCTTCGGGACTCGGCGCGGCCACCGCCGAAATGTTGGTGGCGGCGGGTGCCAAGGTGATGCTGGTGGACCTGAATGCCGACGCCGTGGCGGCCCAGGCCACAAGGCTGGGCGCACAGGCGCGCAGTGTCGTGGCCGATATCAGCCAGGAAGCGGCCGCCGAAGCGGCAGTGCAGGCGACCGTTGCGGCGTTTGGTGCGCTGCATGGGCTGATCAACTGCGCAGGTGTGGTGCGTGGCGAAAAAATCCTCGGCAAGAATGGGCCCCATGCCTTGGCCAGCTTCGCCCAGGTGATCAACGTCAACCTGGTCGGCAGCTTCAATCTGTTGCGCCTGGCTGCGGCAGCCATTGCTGAAACCGCAGCCGATGCCGACGGTGAGCGTGGCGTGATCATCAATACCGCCTCAGTGGCCGCCTTTGACGGCCAGATCGGTCAGGCGGCCTACGCGGCCTCCAAGGGCGCGATTGCCAGCTTGACCTTGCCCGCTGCACGGGAGCTGGCGCGTTTCGGTATCCGTGTCATGACGATCGCACCGGGGATTTTTGAAACCCCGATGATGGCTGGCATGACCCCGCAGGTTCGCGAATCCCTGGCCGCCGGCGTGCCGTTCCCGCCACGCCTGGGCAAACCGGCTGAATACGCCGCCCTGGCCCGGCATATCATTGAAAACAGCATGCTCAATGGCGAGGTGATCCGTCTTGACGGTGCCTTGCGTATGGCGGCCAAGTAAGGAGGATTTGCCATGACTCAGCTTCACGATCCGATTGTGATTGTCAGCGCCGTGCGCACGCCCATGGGCGGGTTCCAGGGCGATCTCAAGGGCTTGACCGCGCCGCAACTGGGGGCCTGTGCGATTCGGGCGGCTGTCGAGCGCGCCGGGATTGCCAGCGACGGGGTAGACGAAGTGCTGTTCGGCTGCGTACTGCCGGCCGGGCTCGGCCAGGCCCCGGCGCGCCAGGCTGCGTTGGGCGCCGGCCTGGATAAATCGACGCGCTGCACCACCCTGAACAAGATGTGCGGTTCGGGCATGGAGGCGGCGATTCTTGCCCATGACTCGCTGCTGGCCGGCAGTGTGCAGGTGGTGATCGCCGGTGGCATGGAAAGCATGTCCAACGCCCCGTACCTGTTGGATCGGGCGCGCAGCGGCTACCGCATGGGCCATGGCCGGGTCCTTGACCATATGTTCCTCGACGGCCTGGAAGACGCTTATGACAAGGGCCGCCTGATGGGCACCTTTGCTGAGGATTGCGCCGAAGCCAACGGCTTCAATCGTGAGAGCCAGGATGCATTTGCCATCGCCTCGCTGACCCGCGCCCAGCAGGCAATCAGTGCCGGCAACTTCAGCGCCGAAATCGTCCCGGTGCAGGTCACCGTGGGCAAGGAACAAAAGACCATCACCGATGACGAGCAGCCGCCCAAGGCGCGCCTGGACAAGATCGCCACCCTCAAGCCGGCGTTTCGCGAAGGTGGCACGGTGACGGCGGCCAACTCCAGTTCGATCTCCGACGGCGCGGCAGCCTTGCTGATGATGCGCCAGAGCCAAGCGCAAAAGCGCGGGCTCAAGCCTCTGGCCGTGATCCATGGCCACGCGGCTTTTGCCGATGAGCCTGGGCTGTTTCCGGTGGCGCCCGTGGGGGCGATCCGCAAACTGTTGAGCAAGACTGGCTGGGATCTAGGGGATGTCGATCTGTTCGAGATCAACGAAGCGTTTGCCGTGGTCAGCCTGGTGACCATGGCCAAACTGGAGATCCCCCACGACAAGGTCAACGTCCACGGCGGCGCGTGCGCGCTCGGGCACCCGATTGGCGCGTCCGGTGCGCGCATTCTCGTGACCCTGCTCTCGGCACTGCGCCAAAGGGGGCTCAAGCGCGGTATCGCGGCCATCTGCATCGGTGGCGGCGAAGCCACCGCAATGGCCGTCGAGTGCCTGGAGTAAGGAATCTATATGTTGCCCAATGACGAACAACTGCAAATCAGCGAGGCGGCCCGGCAATTTGCCCAGGAACGGCTCAAGCCGTTCGCCGCCGAGTGGGACCGCGAGCATCGCTTCCCCAGGGAGGCCATTGGTGAAATGGCCGAACTGGGCTTTTTCGGCATGCTCGTGCCGGAACAGTGGGGCGGCTGTGACACCGGTTACCTGGCCTATGCCATGGCCCTGGAAGAGGTCGCGGCCGGTGATGGCGCCTGCTCGACGATCATGAGCGTGCACAACTCAGTAGGTTGCGTGCCCATCCTCAAGTTCGGCAATGACCAGCAGAAAGAGCAATTCCTCAAGCCTTTGGCCAGTGGCGCGATGCTCGGGGCGTTTGCCTTGACCGAGCCCCAGGCCGGCTCCGATGCCAGCAGCCTGAAAACCCGCGCGCGCCTTGCGGGTGATCACTACGTGCTCAATGGCTGCAAGCAGTTCATCACATCCGGGCAGAACGCCGGGGTGGTGATTGTATTTGCCGTGACGGATCCGGCCGCCGGCAAGCGTGGGATCAGCGCGTTTATCGTGCCCACCGACTCGCCTGGCTACAAGGTGGCACGGGTCGAGGACAAGCTTGGCCAGCATGCCTCCGATACCTGTCAGATTCTGTTTGAAGACGTGAAGGTGCCAGTGGCCAACCGTCTGGGCGAGGAGGGCGAGGGTTATCGGATTGCCCTGGCCAACCTGGAAGGCGGCCGCGTAGGGATTGCCTCGCAGTCGGTGGGCATGGCCCGCGCGGCGTTTGAAGCCGCCCGTGATTACGCGCGCGAGCGTGAGAGTTTTGGCAAGGCGTTGATTGAACATCAGGCCGTGGCGTTTCGCCTGGCGGATATGGCTACCCAGATCGCCGTGGCCCGGCAGATGGTGCATTACGCCGCTGCCCTGCGCGACAGCGGCAAGCCAGCTCTGGTGGAGGCGTCCATGGCCAAGCTGTTCGCCTCGGAAATGGCCGAGAAAGTCTGTTCTGCCGCCTTGCAAACCCTGGGCGGATACGGTTACCTGAGCGACTTCCCGCTGGAGCGGATTTACCGCGATGTGCGGGTCTGCCAGATTTATGAAGGCACCAGTGATATTCAGCGCATGGTCATTTCGCGCAATCTTTGAAGAGGAACGGAACGATGAGTTACCAAACCATTTTGCTGGAAGTCCAAGGCCGCGTCGGGCTGATTACCCTCAATCGTCCCGAGGCGCTGAACGCCTTGAACGCGCAACTGGTCAGCGAAGTGAACCAGGCCCTGGACAGCCTGGAAGCCAATCCCGAGATCGGCTGCATTGTGTTGACCGGCTCGAAGAAAGCCTTTGCCGCTGGCGCCGACATCAAGGAAATGGCCGAGCTGACGTACCCGCAGATCTATCTCGATGACCTGTTCAGCGACAGTGACCGTGTGGCCAACCGTCGTAAGCCGATCATTGCCGCCGTCAACGGCTTTGCCCTGGGAGGCGGCTGCGAGCTGGCGCTGATGTGCGACTTTATCCTGGCTGGCGACAATGCCAAGTTTGGCCAGCCGGAAGTCAACCTCGGCGTGCTGCCGGGTATGGGCGGCACCCAGCGCCTGACCCGCGCGGTGGGCAAGGCCAAGGCCATGGAAATGTGCCTGACCGGGCGTTTTATCGATGCGGTGGAGGCTGAGCGTTGCGGCATCGTTGCGCGGATCGTGCCATCGGACGGGCTGCTGGACGAGGCGCTCAAGGTGGCGGCGCTGATTGCCAGCAAGTCGGTACCGATCAGCATGATGGTCAAGGAAAGCGTCAACCGCGCCTTTGAAGTCAGCCTGTCGGAAGGTGTGCGCTTTGAGCGCCGGGTGTTCCACGCCGCCTTTGCCACCCAGGATCAGAAGGAAGGCATGGCCGCGTTCGTGGCCAAGCGTGCGCCCGAATTCAAAGACCGGTAAATCCCTTGTAGGAGCCGGCTTGCCGGCGATGGCGTGCTGTCTGATCCAGCGCTATCGCCGGCAAGCCGGCTCCTACGTTGGGTGTGGCGGATGCCAAAGCGCGTTATCGCCTGTAACATGCGCTCCTGATACGCCCTAGGCACAATTTTCAGGTTTCAGGAACCCGTCATGACCCAGAAGCAACGCTTGATTTACTCGATTCTGATTTCCCTGGTCGTCCTCGGCACGATGTTCGGCCTGTCCTATTTGCAGAATATCGGCGCCATCAGTGAGAAGACGTTCCAGTACATCGCCATTGCCGTGGCGGTGATTGTGGTGGTGATCAACGGCATCATGCGCCGTAAGGTCAAGCCTAATCGTTGAGTTCGGCGCCTGCGGCCAGGACTTTGGCAGCCTCTTCATGGAGGCTGTAGCTTTTATCGCTGTTGAGGGTGATCACACCCTCGCTGCACAGGCGCTTGAGCACCTCGCGCACACTGAGAAACGATAGCGGGATGCCCAGCTCCAGCAAATGGCTGTGCACACCCCGTACGCCCAGTGAGCGGCCGTTGTCGGCAGCGGTGAGCAGGGCGTCGATGACTTTCAGCCGGATCAGGCTGGTGCGCAATCCAAAACACTTGAGCAGATGCCGGATGCGCTGGTTGCCTTGATGCTCGGGAGCCTTGTCGAAGGCGATAGCCGGGCTGTAAGCGACGTCATGTGCCATAGAATGTCCGTCCGTGGGCAGTTGCCGGTTGTGCATGCAAAAACTCCTTATCAGAGCCTGATCAGGAAAATGATGGTGCTCTTGGTTAATAAGACGTATGAGCAGCGCAAATCATGAAGTCCAACCCGTGTAAATTTTGTCAGTATCACTTCTGTCACCTTCCTGGCGCCGGTAAATAAGCCGCGCGCGGCCTAAATTTCTGCAGTTTTCTACGTCTTATCCATGGGCTGGCGTTGGCGAGTCGGCCCCGCCTTGGGCGTTCAATTTGGCTTGACGATGGGGTCTGCGTGATTATTTCCAACGGGTTGTCCAGGGTTTGTGTGGCGGGTGTGTTGCTGGGGGTAAGCCTGTGCGCGACGGCCCGGCAGGTGAGTGACGCCGAGGCGGGGGCGATGAGTGCCGATATCCGCCGCACCGGGTTTGGTATCCCGCATATTCGCGCCAACGATGAGCGCGGCCTGGGGTATGGCATCGGCTATGCCTATGCGCAGGACAACCTGTGCCTGCTGGCCAACGAAGTGGTGACTGTGAACGGTCAGCGCGCCCGCTATTTCGGCGCCGAGCAGGCGACCCTGGAGGAACGCAACAACCTGACCAGCGATGTGTTTTTTACCTGGCTCAACACGCCTGAAGCGGTGGCGGCTTTCTGGAACGCGCAGACTCCACAGATGCAGCAGCGCCTTGAAGGGTATGTGGCAGGTTACAACCGTTACCTGCAAGAACGTGGGGCAAAGGGGCGGCCCGTGCAGTGCCAGGGGGCCTGGGTGCGGCCGATCCATACCGACGACCTGGTCAAGCTGACCCGGCGGCTGCTGGTGGAAGGCGGTGTCGGGCAATTCGCCGAGGCGCTGGTGGGGGCCGCACCGCCGCAGCCAGGTGTGGCGGTGCGCAGTCGTGCGCGGGCTTTTGAGGTCGCCACGCTGAATCAGCAGCGCTTCAGCCTGGATCGTGGCAGCAATGCTGTGGCGGTGGGCGGTGAGCGTTCGTTCAACGGGCGCGGCATGTTGTTGGCCAACCCCCATTTCCCGTGGATTGGCGGCATGCGCTTTTATCAGATGCACCTGACCATTCCTGGCCAGTTGGATGTGATGGGTGTCGCCTTGCCGGGTCTGCCGGTGGTCAATATTGGCTTCAACCAGCATGTGGCCTGGACACATACGGTTGATACGTCCAAGCACTTCACCCTGTATCGCTTGACCCTGGACCCGCAAGACTCGACGCGCTACCTGCTGGACGGCAAGTCGATACCTATGGAAAAAACCCAGGTGAGCGTACAGGTCAAGGGCGCCGCGGCCCACACGCAAACGGTCTACAGCTCGCAGTTCGGGCCGGTGGTGCAATGGCCGGGCAAGCTCGACTGGAACGGGCAATACGCCTTCAGTCTGCGCGATGCCAACCTGGGCAACGACCGTGTACTGCACCAGTGGTATGCGATGAACCAGGCCCGCAGCCTCAAGGACCTACAGGCCTCGGTGCATACCCTGCAAGGCATTCCATGGGTCAATACCCTGGCAGCGGACGATCAGGGGCAGAGCCTGTATATGAACCTGTCGGTGGTGCCCAACGTCAGTGCGAAAAAACTCGAGCAATGCAGCGACCCGCGTGCCGGCCTGCAGATGATCATGCTTGACGGTGCCCACAGTGCCTGTGCCTGGGATATCGATCCACGTGCGGCGCAGCCGGGGATTTTCCCCGCAGACCAACTGCCGCAACTGGAGCGCAGAGACTATGTGCAGCACTCCAATGACTCGGCCTGGATGGCCAACCCCAAGGCGCCGCTGGCCGGTTATTCACCGGTCGTCAGCCAGGACCCTATCGTCCTGGGCGCGCGCGCGCGTTTTGCCTTGCAGCGCTTGCAGGACCTGGACAAACAGCCAATCACCCTTGCCGACCTTCAGCACATGGTGCTGGACAACCAGGTGTATCTGGCCGGCCAAGTGATGCCGGACCTGCTCAAGTTCTGTGCGCAACAGGCGGATGACGCCTTGGGAACTCTGTGTACCCGCCTCAAAAAATGGGATCGCAAAGCCAACCTCGACAGTGGCCTGGGCCTGGTGCACTTCATTGATGTCATGGAGCACATGCAGCAAATACCGGATGTGTGGCGTGTTGCATTCGACCCGAGCCAGGCGCAAACCACCCCCCGTGGGCTGGCCATCGAGCAGCCGGAGGTGGCCAAGGCGTTGCGTGAGGCGATGCTGGCGTCCATGGCGCAGGTGAGCGAGTCGGGCGTGAAGGAGGGCATGCAGTGGGGCGATATCCAAGTGTCGGGCACTACCCCGATGCATGGCGGGCCGCAGGAGCTTGGTATCTACAACGCCATGCAAAGTGTGCCGAGAGCGGATGGCAAGCGCGAGGTGGTCAGCGGCAGCAGTTACCTGCAAATCGTGACCTTTGACGACAAGGGGCCGAAGGCTGAAGGGGTGTTGGCGTTCTCGTTGTCCAGCGATCCGGCGTCCCTCCACTTCAAGGACCAGACCCAGGCGTTTTCCGCGAAAAAGCTCAGCCCGTTACCGTTTACCGAACAGCAGATCCAGGCGGATCTGCAGTCTCAGGTGCAGTTGATCAGCGAGAAGCGCTAACGCCCTGTAGGAGCCGGCTTGCCGACGATAACAATTGCAAGCGTTATCGCCGGCAAGCCGGCTCCTACGGGGTCAGTGGTTGCTGAGCAGTTGGGTAACGGCGGCAAAGGCCTGGTCATGCCGGGCCTGCCAATCTCCGCCAATCACCCTGAACGGCTGGTGATGCTGCTCCAGCCAGTCGCGGCTGGCCTGGAAGAAGGCCTGGCGGTCAGCCAGGTCTGGCTGGCAGCGCTGACCATCGGCGGTCCAGCCGATACCGTCGGGTGACAGCAGCAGGTGCAGGTCGTAGTGGCGGGCCAGCAACGCCTCGTCGAGCCAGGCGGGGGCGGCGCCAAATAGCGTCAGGCTCCATAGCTTGTTGGTCAGCAGGTGGGTGTCGAGGATCAACAGTTGGGGCTGTCGGGCGCGACCGGCATCCTCCCAGGCCAGTTGACCCCGGGCGATGTCCGGGATATCGGCCAGGGTCGTATCACGCTGATAGTGGTCGATGAAATAGCGCACGTATTCCCCCACCAACACCGCGCCGAAATGCGCCTGCAACTGCTCGGCCAGCCAGCTTTTACCGCTGGACTCAGGGCCTGCCATGACCAGCACCTTCATGCGCGCAACGCCGGATCGGCGCGCCATTCGCGCCAGCCCTGCACGGCAATCACGGTGAACAAGGCATAGAGTGCGGCGGTCAGGTACAACCCTTTGTAGACAAACAGGCCGACGAAAATCACGTCGACCACAATCCACAGGGCCCAGCACTGCACGCGTTTTTGCGCCATCCACATCTGCGCCACCAGGCTGAAGCCGGTCAACGCAGCATCCAGCCAGGGTTGCGCGGCGTCGGTCCAGTGTGCCATGGCAGCGCCCAGCAGCAGGCTGCCTGTTGCGCCAATGGCCAGGCTCAAGAGGATGGACGGGGTACCGAGGCTGGTCACTTGCCGGCCTTGCTTGATCTCTCCGGCGCGGGTCCATTGCCACCAACCGTAGACTTGCAGGCCGGCATAGACCACTTGCAGCAACATGTCGGAATACAGCTTCACCTCGAAGAACACCCAGGTGTACAGCAACACCATGACCAGGCCGATCGGCCAGCACCACGGGTTCTGTTTGACCGTCAGCCAGACGGCAATCACCCCCAGCGCGGCGGCAAACAGTTCAAGCCCGGACATGGGATTCCTTGGAAGAGTCGAAGAGGAGGGCGATTGTAACCAACCTCCCAGGCAAAATGCAGAACCCTTGTAGGAGCTGGCTTACCAGTGATGGCGGCATGTCAGTGAGTGATGGAGCAACTGACAGCCCGCTATCGCTGGCAAGCCAGCGCCTACAGGGTGTGGTCAGACCTTGAATTGGCGCAGCAGGCCATTGAGCTCTTCGCTCAAGTCCTTCAAATGCACGCTGGCCACGCTCGATTGCTGCGCTGCCAGCGCAGTGCTGTGGGACAGGCCGGCTGCCTGGGTCACGTTCTGGTTGATGTCTTCCACCACATGGGCCTGTTGCAGGGTCGCGCTGGCAATCGAGGCGTTCAGGCCGTTGAGGTTGCGCAGGGCCTGGCCGATAGCGGTGAGGCTGGCACCCGCCTGGCCGGCTTGTTCGATGGTCAGTTGCGAGGCCTGGTGGCTGTCGCTGATGACCTTGACTGCCGCTTCGGAATGCCCTTGCAGGCGTTCGATCATGCTCTGGATTTCGGCGGTGGATTTTTGTGTGCGCTGGGCCAGCAGGCGCACCTCGTCGGCCACCACCGCAAAACCACGGCCCTGTTCTCCGGCGCGGGCCGCTTCGATGGCGGCGTTGAGGGCCAGCAGGTTGGTCTGGTCGGCAATCGAGCGAATCACCTCCAGTACCCCGCCAATCTGCGTGCTTTCGCCGGACAGGGTGCGAATCACTTCCACTGCCTGGCTGATGGTGCCAGACAGCGCATCGATCTGTTGCAGGCTGCCGTCGATATTGACCTGGCCCTGTTCGGCCTGGATCTGGGCATCGCGCATTTCGCTGGCGGCGTGTTCGGCATTCTTGGCCACGTCCTGCACGCCGTAGGTCACTTCATTGATGGCGGTGGCCACCAGCTCCATCTGCTGGGACTGCTGCTGGCTGCGGTCGTGGGCCTGGCTGGCGTTGCTGCCCAGTTCGGCGGAAGACTGGCCCAGGGCATTGGCGCAGACCTGTAACTGGCTGATCACCTGGCGCAGTTTGGCGGTGAAGGTGTTGAAGTGCCGGGACAGTTGCGTGACCTCGTCCTGACCGTGGGTGTCGAGGCTGCGGGTCAGGTCGCTTTCGCCGCTGGCAATATTGGCCATGGCATGCACTGCTTCCTGCAACGGGCGCACGATGCTGCGGGCGATCAGCACCACCAGCAAGGCCATGATCAGCGCGATGCCCAGGCCGATCAGCGAGGCTTCCCAGACCTGGCCACGGAACTGCGCCTGTACATCATCCACATAGACGCCGGAGCCGATGATCCAGCCCCAGGGTTCGAACAGCTGGATATAGGAGGTCTTGGCCACCGGCGCCGCCGCCCCGGGTTTCGGCCAACGGTAATCGACCATGCCGGCACCCTTGGCCTTGGCCAGGGTGACAAATTCGTTGAACACCGCAAAGCCGTCGGGGTCGCGGATGGCCGAGAGGTTCTGGCCGTCTAGCTTGGGGTTGGCCGGGTGCATGATCATTACCGGCGTCAGGTCATTGATCCAGAAGTAGTCGTCCTGGTCGTAGCGCAGGCCGCGCACTACGCTCAGGGCTTGTTTCTGCGCCGCTTCGCGGGTCAGTACGCCGGTGGTTTCGAGGCCATGATAAAAATTCAGAATCCCGCTGGCGGTCTGCACCACATGCTGGGTCTGCTGGCTCTTGGCCTGGTAGAGATCGTCGTGGATCTGCTTGAGCATCAGCAAACCCAGGGTCAGCAACATCAAC
>Ga0180008_1000343_pt1 | contig 42636 bp, 35 predicted proteins | sample MM_PW_MetaG_FD_121121 | JGI IMG/M metagenome (GOLD analysis project Ga0180008, IMG submission 121121) | Groundwater microbial communities from the Aspo Hard Rock Laboratory (HRL) deep subsurface site, Sweden - MM_PW_MetaG | ecosystem: Environmental > Aquatic > Deep subsurface > Groundwater... | reverse complement strand
TGCCTGAGCCCCGGCTGCCCGAGTCCCCTCTCTCGGCGGTGGAGCTGGCCGCCAAGACCCTGCGGGAATCGGAGAGGCCGGTGACGCTGGTGCCCACCGGCGCCCTGACTAACGTGGCGGCCCTGCTATTGGCCCACCCCGAGCTGAAGGCCAGGATAGAGCGCGTCAGCCTGATGGGCGGCTCCGCCGTAGGCGGCAACTGGACCCCGGCCGCCGAGTTCAACATCCTCGTCGACCCCGAGGCCGCGCATATAGTATTCAACAGCGGCCTCCCGGTGACGATGTGCGGCCTGGACGTGACCCACCAGGCCCTGGTGACCAGGGCCGACACCGAGCGCTTCCGCTCCATCGGCAAGCGCTGCTCCACCATGGTCGCGGAGCTCATGGACTTCTTCGTGAAATTCCACGAGGCCAACTTCAGCTTCGGCGGCAGCCCCCTCCACGACCCCTGCGCCGTGGCGTGGCTCATAGACCCTAGCATCTTCGTCTCGAGGAAGGCGCACGTAGACGTGGAGTGCCGCGGCAGGCTGACCACGGGGGCCACGGTGGCCGACTTCACGGGCAGGTCTGGGGAGCTGAACGTGGACCTGGTGACGGGCCTCGACAGGGAGCGGTTCATAGAGCTGCTAGACGGCGCCTTGCGGCGGCTCGATTAAGGACGGCGCGATGAAACGAACGATACTCATAGACTGCGACCCCGGCATAGACGACGCGATAGCCATAATGATGGCGCTCGCCGCCCCGGAGCTGGAGGTCGTCGGGATAACGACGGTGGGCGGGAACGTCGGCGCGGAGGCGACGACGAGGAACGCCCTGGCGCTGGCTACGCTGGCCGGGCGGAGGGTTCCCGTCGCCCGCGGCAGGGACGCGGCCCTCGTTGCGGAGACAAAGCGGGCCGAATCCGTCCACGGCCTGGACGGCCTGGGAGGCGCGCGGCTGCCCGCGCCGGCGTACGCCGAGGAGAAGGCCCCGGCCTGGGAGTTCATCAGGGACATGGCGGCCCGGTACCCGGGCCAGCTCGAGATCGCGGCGATAGGACCGCTCTCCAATATAGCGATGGCCTTATCCGCCTACCCGGAGACGAGGAGCCGCATCAAGGGCATCCACCTCATGGGCGGCTCCATAGCCTACGGCAACGCCACGCCCGCGGCCGAATTCAACATCCTCGCGGACCCCCACGCGGCCGCGGCGGTATTCCAGTCGGGCGTGCCCATAACGATGCTCGGCCTCGACGTGACCAACCGCGCCTCCCTCTCGGCCCGGGGGCTCGAGGACCTGAGGACCGTCGGGGGCAGGGTCCTGACTCCCTGCTGCTCGATGCTCGACCACTACCTGGCCGCGTACAGGACCTTCGGCCGGGACAGCCTGGCGCTGCACGATCCCCTCGTGATCGCCTGGCTCCTCGACCCCGCCCTCGTGACCCTCGAGCCCTACTACGTCGCCGTAGAGACGGACGGGCAGTACGCCACGGGCAAGACCGTCGTCGATATCCATAGCGTGGCCAAGCGCCCGCCAAACGCGCTCGTCGGCGTAGAGCTCGATCCCGACGGCTTCGTCGCCCTGATGACGCGGCTCCTCCGCTCGTACGACGCCCCCGGCGCGCCGGGCCCGCTCCAGGGGCTCGAATGAGCCGCGTAATCCTACGAGACGCCACCGTCCTAGGCCGCGACGGAGCCGTCTCCGGCCCTAAGACGGTCATCGTCGAGAACGGCCTGATTTCGGCGGTCGTGAGCGGTCTGGCCGCCGACGGTCAGCACGCAGTCGGCCGAGCCGCCGGCGAGCCGCTACGGCCGCTCCCGGGAGACGAGGTCGTAGACTGCTCGAGGCTGGTCCTCTCGCCCGGGCTCGTGAACCTCCACACCCACTCGCCCATGAACATATTCAAGGGCATAGCCGAGGACGCGACGCCCGATCGCTGGTTCAACGAGGAGATCTGGCCCTACGAGAGCAAGATGGACGGCGACGACGTGGAGGCGGGAGCCGCGCTCGCCATAGCGGAGATGCTCGACAACGGCGTGACCGCCTACGCCGACCACTACTTCTCGGCCGAGCGCGTCTGCTCGGCCGTCGAGAAGAGCGGGATACGGGCCGACGTCGCGCCCACACTGTTCGGCATGGCCGGGGACTTCGAGGGCCAGCTGGCCCGGGCCGCCGACCTGGTCCGCGAGTGGAACGGCCGGGCAGGCAGGATCTCCATGCGGCTCGGCCCCCACTCGCCGTACACCTGCTCCCCGGAGGAGCTGGCCGAGTGCGCGAAGGCCGCCAGCGACCTCGGCGTCGGGACGCATATCCACGTGGAGGACTCGGAGCCGCAGATAGCCGCCAGCGTCGAGCGCTACGGCCGCACGCCCCTACGGGTAGTCGCCGACGCGGGGCTCACGTCCCTTCCCCTGATCATAGGCCACGGCTACTGGATAATGGACGAGGAACGCGAGCTCCTGCGCGAAGGCAACTGGATCGCCGTCTGCATGAAGACGTACATGAAGCTAGGCGAGGGCCCGGGGAGGGTCTGGCGCAGGCCCGACGAGCTGCCCCTGTGCATAGGCACGGACGGGGCCGCTAGCTCCAACACGCTCTCGCCCTTGGAGCAGGCGCGTATCCTGGCCCTCATGGGCAAGTACCAGGAGCGCGACGCCGAGGCCTTCCCGCTACGGTCGGCCTGGAAGACGCTCATGCGCGGCCACGACGCCCTGCCCTTCGGCTCGGGCCGGATAGAGGCGGGGGCTCCGGCCGACCTCGTGCTCTGGGACCTCCGCAGGCCCAATACCTTCCCCGCCTACGACCCGCTAGCGGCCCTCCTATACAGCGCGGACGCCTCCAACGCGAGGCACTCCATGGTCGCCGGGCGCTGGGTCAAGCGCGACGGGGAGCTCCTCCTCGACGTCGAGGCCATTGTCGCCCGGGCCGGGGAGCGGGCCGCGGGCATACTCCGCAAGGGGAAAGGAAAGACCGACCTTGCCTTCTAACGATACAAGGAAAAGCGTAGCCGTCGTCGGCAGCCTCAACTTCGACCTCGTCTGCGTGCTAGACCGCCTGCCCGGCCTCGGGGAGACGCTGACGGCCCGCTCCCACGTCACGGCCTTCGGCGGCAAGGGCGCCAACCAGGCGGTAGCCGCAGCCCGCCTCGGGGCGAGCGTCCGCATGATCGGCGCCGTCGGCTCCGACTCCACGGGGGAGGCCATGAGGCGCAACCTGGAGGACAACGGCGTCGACGCCTCGGGGCTCCTAGTCGCGGAAGGCCCGAGCGGCGTGGCCATGATCAGCATCGACGCGAACGGCGACAACACCATCGTCGTCTATCCAGGCGCCAACGCCGCCCTCGGCCCGGACTGGGTCAGGGCCAACGCGCGGGCCATAGAGGACGGCGATTGCCTGATGCTCCAGCTCGAGACCCCCCTGGAGTCCGCGCTCGAGGCCGCCCGCATAGCCGGGCGCGCAGGGGTGCCCGTACTCCTCAATCCCGCGCCGGCGCGGGCCCTGCCCGACGAGCTCCTGAGGCTCTGCTCGGCCGTGACTCCCAACGAGACGGAGCTGGCTATACTATCCGGCGTGCCGGGCATAGAGGACGGCGCCCGCGCGCTGCTGGCCAAGGGCGTCGGGGCCGTCGTCGTCACGCTCGGGAGCGCCGGCTGCCTCTACGTGGACGAGGTCGGGACGTTTACTGTACCATCGTACCGGATAGACGCCGTCGACGCGACGGCCGCCGGCGACAGCTTCAACGGAGCCCTGGCGACTAGGCTCGGAAGCGGGCGCGTAACCCCGGAGGACCTGGCCTTCTGCAACGCCGCCGGAGCCATCGCCGCCACCAGGCTGGGCGCCCAGCCTTCCATACCCACGATATCCGAAGTGGATCAATTCATGGCGCTACGGCGCCCATAAGGAGAAAGACCATGGCGACACCCCATAACGCGGCTAAGAAGGGCGACGTAGCCCAGACCGTGCTTCTTCCCGGAGACCCCTTGCGGGCGAAATTCATAGCGGAGACCTTCCTCGAGAACCCCGTCTGCTATAACACCGTCCGGAACATGTTCGGCTATACGGGCACCTACAAGGGCAGGCGCGTATCGGTCCAGGGCACCGGCATGGGCGTACCGTCCATATCGATATACGTCACCGAGCTCATAAACGAGTACGGCGCCGAGAACCTGATACGCATAGGCTCCTGCGGCTCCATGCAGCCGGAGATAAAGATACGCGACGTCATCATGGCCCAGGGCTCGTGCAGCGACTCTAACGTCAACCGCGTGCGCTTCAGGGGCCTGGACTACGCGCCCATAGCCGACTTCGGCCTCATGCAGAAGGCCTGGGGCGTAGCCGAGGCCAAGGGGATCGCCCTGAAGGTGGGCAACGTCCTTACCTCGGACACCTTCTACGGCGACGACCCGGACTCGTGGAAGATGTGGGCCGCCTACAACGTGCTGGCGGCCGAGATGGAGACGGCGGCCCTCTACACGATCGCCGCGAAGTACCGCAAGCGCGCGCTGACCCTCCTGACCGTCAGCGACAGCATAGTCACCCACGAGGAGACCACCCCCGAGGAGCGCCAGAACACGTTCAAGTCGATGATGGAGATAGCGCTCGAGCTGGCCTAGGGCCGGGAGCGCGCGACAGCATGAAGGTCTTGCGTGCCAGGACGCTAGGCTTCTGCCCCGGCGTCAGGAGGGCGGTCGAGGCCGCCGAGGCGGCCGCCGCCCGCGCCTCCGAATCGGGCGGGCGCGGCTTCGTGCTGGGGCAGATAGTCCATAACCCCCGCGTGTCCGCGCGGCTCACGGGACTGGGCATGGACCGCCTCGACGAGCCCCTCGACCTGGCGGCCGGCGAGCTAACGGGCGCCGTCGTCGTAATACGCTCCCACGGCGCGGCGCCGGAGGTCGTAGCCGGGCTACGGGCCGCCGGCGCCGATATCGTCGACGCGACCTGCCCGAGGGTCGCCGCCAACCAGAAGGCCGCCGCCTCGTACGCGGCGCGCGGCTACCTCGTCGTCATCGCCGGAGACAAGGGCCACGGCGAGACGCTCGGCGTCGCCGGGCACGCCCCGGGGGCTATCGTGGTATCCGATCCCGACGAGGCGCTGGCCGTCCCCGCCGACCGCCCCGTCGCCCTGATAGCGCAGACTACCATATCGGAATCGGAGTACGCCGCCATCCGTTCCGCCCTCCTATCGCGGAGGCCTGACCTCGCCGACTCCGGCGGCGTCTGCGGGGCCAGCCGCGAGCGCCAGGCCGCCATCGAGGACTTCCGCGGCCTGGTAGACGCCGTCGTCGTCGTGGGCGGCATGAACTCCGCCAACACGCGCCGCCTCGCCGAGCTCGCCCGCTCCCTGGGCGTCCCGGCCTGGCACGTGGAGAACGCGGCCGGCATCCCTCCCGAGCTAGGCTCGTACGCCTCAGTCGGCCTCTCCGCGGGCGCCTCGACCCCGGACGAGGATATAGACGAGGCGGAAGCCAGGCTCCTGGAGCTGGGCCTATCCCGGGCGGGCAGCTCGCGAGAACTGACCGGGGACTGACCGGGGACCGACCGACGCGCGGCGCGGCGGCGGTATACTGAAATACGCCGCCGTGCTATCCTGGCGACCATGGCAGAAGCAAAGCTGATAGGGATATGCGGCGGCTCGGGCTCGGGCAAGACGACCATAGTGCGCAAGATATCGGAGCTGGTCTCGGATTTCGTGTTCATCCCCCAGGACAACTACTACAAGTCCGCGGAGTACATCTCCAACTCCAACATCACGGCCTTCAACTTCGACCACCCGGAGGCCTTCGACAACGAGCTCCTATGGAGCCAGCTGGCCGCGCTCAAGAGGATGGAGCCGGTGGAGATGCCCACCTACGACTTCGTGCACCACCGCAGGGCCGAGGAGACCGTCAAGGTGACGCCGCGCAAGCTCGTCATCTTCGAGGGCATCATGGTATTCACGAACGAGAGGGTGCGAGACCTGATAGACCTGAAGATATTCGTGGACACCCCCGACGACATCCGGTTCATACGCAGGCTGTCGCGCGACATCAAGGAGCGCGGCCGCACGGTCGACTCGGTGATAGACCAGTACCTTAACGTCGTCAGGCCGGGCCACTACCAGTTCATCGAGCCGACGAAGCGCTACGCCGACATCATCATCCCCGAGGGCGGCGCCAACGAGAACGCGCTCCACGTCCTCGTCACCTTCATCAACACGATACTCAACGCCGATAGCTGAGCCGGCCCGCGGCTACGGCGAGGCCCGCGCCTTGGCCTCGTAGGGGAAGCGCAACTCGAAGCGGGCGCCGGCGCCGGGCAGCACGAGCAGCTCCCCGTGGAGCTGCTGGGCCAGGCCGGAGACGAGGCTCAGGCCTAGGGTCTGGCCGTCTTCGGAGCGCTCCATGGCTCCGGCCGGCAATCCGGGCCCGTCGTCCTCGACGAGTATGGCGCACAGCCCCGAGCCGAGGGCGGCCGTAACCGAGATGACGGCCGCCCTTCCCTTGCACGCGTACTTGAACGCGTTGGTCAGGAGCTCGTTGACCGCCAGGCCGCAGGGTATGGCGGTATCGAGGTCGAGGAGCACCGTGTCGGCCTCGACTGTAAGCGATACAGGCCCCCCGGAATGCTCCTCGACTACCCGCTCCGATAGCTCCTTGATGTACGCGCCGAGGTCGACCGCAGACGCCGAGTCCTGCTTGTAGAGCTGCTCGTGGACCATCGCCATCGACCTGATCCTACCCTGCGCCTCCTTGGCCGCGGCGGCGAAGCCGGGCTCGTCCGACTTCATCGCCTCGAGGTCCAGGAGGCTGGAAATAACCTGCATGTTATTCTTGACCCGGTGGTGCACTTCCTTGAGCAGGGCTTCCTTCTCTTGGAGGGAGCGGCGCAGGACCTCTTCCACCGTGACCCTATCGGTGATGTCCCTCGCGGCGGCGAAGATAGTCGCGCGATCGCCCGATATGGTAGAGCGCCACTCCATGCTCCGGTACGCGCCGCCCTTGGTGCGGTAGCGGTTCACGAAGCCCGCGACGTCGACGCCCGCCGAGAGCGTCGAGACGGCCTCGGTCGTGGCCGCCCTGTCGTCGGGATGCACGAAGTCGAGGAACCTCTGCCCCTGCAGCTCCTCGACAGAGTAGCCTAGGGCGCTCTCCCATTGGCGGTTGAGCCGCTTGAAGGTACCGTCGACGCCCGCCAACGCGAACAGGTCGAGGCTCGTCGTGAAGAACAACTCGAATTCGCCGCTCTTGGCGTCGGCGAGGGCCTCCGCCTTCGCCTTGGCCCTTACGAGGGACAGGACGAGGCCGCCCAGGGCGAGCGAGGCGACTATGCCGGCGACTGAGAAGTAAGCCGCGCTCTTATCCTCCTCAGCCCCGTACGCCGAGGACGGCCGGACCTCTACGATCCACGTCCTGTCCGCGAACGCCGCCGCTTGCGAATAGGCGAGGCCCGCGTTCCTATGGCCGCTCGGGACCGGCCCCCCGATTCGCGCGTCGTGAGCGTACGTCGAGGCGCCGGAGTCCGAGCCCGCTCCGGCGTCGCGGATCACGGTTGGGAGCCCCGCGGGCTCGCTGGACAGGATGGCCCGCTCCGAGACCGAGCTCAGGCACACGAGGCCTATCACGATCCCCACGCGCCGCGTTCCCGACTCGTCCGCGCCCCCGAATACCGGCCGGAAGACGGCGACGGCGGGTTGGGGCCGGCTCCACGGCAGCCGGGTTATGACCGAGGCCGCGGTCCTCCCGCTCGTCACGGCCTTGGCCGCCGCCCGCCTAAGCTCCTCCGTCCCGAGCACGGCCGGCAGCTCGCCCGTCGGCTCCAGGCTAGGCGCGAAATAGATCGCCTCCAGATCGACCGTCCCGTCCGGTTCGATCCGCTCCGAGCCGCCGGCCGGCGCGGCCCACAGGATGACGGAGAAACGATCGGAAGAGACCCAGGGGGTAACGAATCGAGAGAATTCATCGCGGCTGATCGCGCTCGAGTTCTCGAAAAAGCGGCCAATCGAATCGAGCGCGTCGACGAGCCCGGAGAACGCGTCCGAGACGCTCTCGGCCCGCAAAGTCGCGTCGAAATCGAAGTCGGCTTCGTGATGAGCGCGCCTATCGCCGGCGAGCAGGCGATAGGCTAAGCCGGTACACGCCAAGCCGAGGAAAATGACGGAGATAGGCAGTATCGCATCCCTATACCTGAACGGTCCGCGCGCCATCGATGTTTCCTTATTTCGCCGTTTCATCGGACATAATGGTAATCGATTCCAGGCTCGCGCGCCAGGATCGATAGCGTACCTTACATATAGTTAGATTTCAGTATTTTATTTCATTTTTCGACACTTCGTTTCATATTGACAGTTTATTGTCGGCGTGTTTCCATTAGCTCGCATCGGAGACACCACATGAACCGAATAACCAGCCATCCCGTGATAGACCAGCGCTCGACGAACGCGGCCGCGGCGTTCTCGTTCGACGGCGAGCCGCTGTCGGGCTACGAGGGCGAGGCGATCAGCTCAGCCCTGTTCGCGAACGGGATAAAGCGCTTCTCTGAGCATCGCAAGGGCGCGGCGCCGCAGGGCATATTCTGCGCCAACGGCCAATGCTCGCAGTGCAACGTGCTCGTCGACGGCATCGTGCGCAAGGCCTGCGTCACGGCGCTCGCGGCCGGCATGGACGTACGGACGGTCCGCGGCGTCCCGGCGCTGGTCGCCGACGACGACGCCGCGCGCGAGGCCCGCGTCGAGGCCATCAAGACCGAGGTCCTCGTCATAGGCGGCGGCCCCTCCGGCCTCGCCGCCGCCGCGGAGCTGGCCGAGCGGGGCTTCGACGTCGTGCTGGCCGACGACAAGGAGACCCTGGGCGGCAAGCTCGTCCTGCAGACCCATAAGTTCTTCGGTTCCGAGGAAGACTGCTACGCGGGGACCCGCGGCTACGACATCGCCGCGATCCTGGAAAAGAAGGTCAGGGCCTTCCCGAACGTGCGGGTGCTCGCGAACTCCCCGGTGCTAGCGATCTATAAGGACCGCAAGGCGGGCGTCTACGCCGGCTACGAGCGCTACGTCCTCGTCGATTTCCAGGCGGTGATAGTGGCCGCCGGGGCGCGGGAGCGCTCTATACTCTTCCCCGGCAACGACCTGCCGGGCGTCTACGGGGCTGGCGCGTTCCAGACCCTCGTAAACCGGGACCTCGTGAAGGCCGCGGACAGGGTCTTCGTCGTGGGTTCGGGCAACGTCGGCCTCATCGGCTCGTACCACGCCCTGCAGGCGGGCATACAGGTCGCGGGCATCTGCGAGATCCTGCCCAAGATCAACGGCTACAAGGTGCACGCGGACAAGATCATCCGCATGGGCGTGCCGGTGCACCTGAATACGACGGTCGTATCGGTGGAGGGCGAGGGCAAGGTCGAGCGCATCACCGTGGCCGAGGTCGACGAGGGATGGAGGCCCCTCCTCGGCACGGCCCGCACCTACGAGGTGGATACCGTGCTGATCGCCACCGGCCTGTCTCCCTGCGACGAGCTTTACAGGCAGGCCCTCGCGTTCGGCTTCCCCGCCGTCAAGGCCGGCGACGCCGAGGAGATAGCCGAGGCGTCGAGCGCGATGTTCGGCGGCCGCATAGCCGCCCTGTCGCTGGCCAAGCTCCTGGGTCGCAGGGTCGAGATAGACCGCGAATGGCTGGACAAGCGCGAGGTGCTCAAGAGCCGGCCGGGCGACGTCATAGGGCGCGAGCCCGTCGAGCCCGGCGCTACCTGGAAGCCGGTCTTCTTCTGCAACGAGGAGATACCCTGCAACCCCTGTACCACGGTCTGCCCCACAGAGTCCATCAGGCTCAGGCCCCGCAAGGGCTCGCTGCTTGACCTGCCGTACTTCGAGGGCTCCGACTGCAAGGGCTGCTCGGCCTGCGTCGCCGCCTGCCCGGGCCTCGCGGTCTCCCTCGTGCGCCGCGTCGGCGACGATCGGGCCGAGGCCCGCATCCCCTTCGAGTTCGACGCGAGCGGCTTAGGACTCGGCTCGACCCTGCCCGCCCTGGACCAGGACGGCCGCTTCGTCGCCGACGCCGAGCTCGTCGACAAGAAGTACTACAAGAAGCATAGGACCTGGGTGCTCACCCTGCGGGCGCGGGCGGAGGACGCCGTCCGCATCATAGGCGTCCGCGTCCAGGACGAGGCCGCGACCCGGCCCCTCCCGACGCCTCGCTACGACTATCTCCCCGACGACGCCATAGTCTGCCGTTGCGAGCGGATAAGCGTGGGCGAGATAGTGGGCTTCATTAAGGAAAACGAGATCCGCGACGTCAACCAGCTGAAGACGATCCGGGTGGGCATGGGCGCCTGCGGCTCCAAGACCTGCTCGGTGCTCCTTCCGCAGATATTCAAGAAGGCGGGGGTCGATCCCAAGGCGGTCGCGCCCGGCACGATCCGCCCCCTGACCCTCGAGGCGGCGCTCGGCGAGCTCGCGGGCCGTATCGGCGAGGCAGGCGGGCTAGCCGGCGACGACCGCGTAGCCGGCGACGACCGCGTAGCCGGCGACGACCGCGGAGCCGACGAAGTCCGAGTCGCCGCCGCCGAGCGCGAAGGAGGCCGAGCGTGAGGACTTGCGACGTACTTATAATCGGAGGAGGCTCCGTAGGCGTGCCCCTCGCCCTGTACTGCGCCGAGCGCGGCCTCTCCGTCGTCGTCATAGAGAAGAACGCCTCGTGGGGCCGCGGCCAGAACCGGGCCGCCATAGGCGGCATCAGGGCCACGCATTCCGATCCGGCCAAGATACGCATCTGCCAGGAATCGATACGCATCGTCTCCGGCCTCGAGGCCGAGCGCGGCATCGACGTCGAATGGCGCGCCGGCGGCTACCTCTTCGTCGCCTACGACGAGCGGCGGGAGAGCGCCTTCAGGGACCTCCTAGCGATCCAGAAGGAGGCCGGCCTCGGCATAGACTGGATAGGGCCCGAGCGCGTCGCCGAGCTGTGCCCCGGCATCAGGAAGGACGGCCTGCGCGGGGGGACCTTCAGCCCGGGGGACGGCTACGCCTCCCCGCTGATGACGAGCACGGCCTTTCATAGGCTCGCCAGGGCGGCCGGGGCGGAGTTCCGCTTCGGGGAGACCGTAGTCGCGATGAAGGCCGAGGGCGGGCGCGTCGTCTCGGTCCGCACCGACGCAGGCGAGTACGCCGCGGGCGCCGTCGTCAACGCGGCCGGCTCCGACGCCGCCGAGCTCGGCGGCCTCCTCGACCTCGACCTGCCGGTGCACCCGGACTGCCACGAGGCCGGGGTCACCGAGCCGTGCGAGCGGTTCATGGAGCCCATGCTCGTCGATATACGCCCTGACGAGGAATCGGGCAACTACTATTTCTACCAGACTACGACCGGGCAGGTGGTCTTCTGCATCACGCCCAAGCCGCAGATCTGGGGCAAGGACACCGACGCCACGTCGAGCTTCCTGCCGCTCGTCTCGAGGAGGATGACGGAGCTGTATCCGCGGCTCAAGAACCTCAAGGTCCGCCGCACCTGGCGGGGCATGTACCCGATGACCCCGGACGGCCTGCCTATAGTCGGCTATCCCAGGGAGTACTCTAACCTGCTGCTCGCCGTGGGTATGTGCGGCCAGGGCTTCATGCTCGGCCCGGGCCTCGGCAAGATTCTGGCGTCCGCAATAGTGGACGGCCCGGGCGTCGCGCCCCAGCTCTTCGAGGAGCTGTCCCTCTATAGGAAATTCGAGGGGATGGAGCTGCTCAAGTAGGCCTATCGGGGCCGGAACAAGTGAGCCGCGACGAAACGATCCCACGCGACGGCCCTGAGCCCCCGCTCGCGCGCGTAGAGGGCGAGGCGCGCGTCGTCGCTGACGAGCAGATCGCAGCGCGACGCGGCCGCCGCGGCTATCAGCCTATCCGCCTCGTGCCTATCCGCCTCCGCCGCGGGCCCCGACGGAGCCCCGCTGTCCGACGGCGGATCCCCGGCGACCGCCCCGGGAGTCCCATCGACCGCGGGGGGAACGCCGGCGGACGCGACGAAGCAGAGTCCGTCCGCGAGGGCCAGGAGACGGGCCCGCTTGGCCTCGTCGGGTATGCGCGACAGCTCGTCGAGCTGGACCGCGGTGACGTAGGCGCGTATATCCGGCCGGTTAGCCAGCTCCGAGACGGCCTCGGGGTCCGCGTCGAGCCTGTCGAAGACGTTAGAGTCGAGCATCGCCCGTATCGAGCGCGAGCGGCGGGTCATCGCCTTCCCGGAGCCAGCTCGTAGAGGAATACGGCGGCCGCCTGTGAGACGTTGAGGCTCTCCACGGAGCCGGCCCCGTCGATGCGCGCCAGCGTATCGCACGACGAGCGGGTCGCGGCCGAGAGCCCGGTCTCCTCGTTGCCCAGGAACAGCGCCGCGGCCCCGGCCGGGCGCCGCGCGTCGCGCACCGTGGCCGGGCCGCGGTGATCCGCGCCTATGGTCGGCAGGCGCCCGCGGCAGCGGGCGGCGAATCGGGCGGCCGACTCGTCGGAGAAGACGGGGATGCGCTCGAGGGCGCCACGGGCCACTCGGTAGGCGCTGGTCGACAGCCCCGCGGCCCCGTCGTCCCGGCCGACCACGAGGGCGGCCCAGCCGAAGAAGGCCGCCGAGCGCGCTATCGAGCCTAGGTTATGGTCGTCGCCGACGCGGTCGAGGGCGACGATGCGCGCGCCGGAGCGCGCCCACGCCTCGACGAGGGCGTCGTCGACCCATCGCGGCGGAATATCGTCGGCCATGGCGACCACGCCCTGGTGGTGGGCCGTGCCGGACAGCTTCTCCAGCTCGTCGGGGCCTACCAGCCTGTACGGCCTGCGGAGGCCAGCGAGACGCGAGCACAGCTGCCCGAATTCCCGCGCGCGCTCCTCTACGTAGAAGAAGCGCTTGATAGCGTCGGGGCGGACGGCGGCGAGGGCCTTGACCGATTCCAGCCCGCATATGGCGAGCTCGCGGCGTTGGGTATTCTTCACGGCGACAGGATACCGAAGCGCCGCCGTCGATACAAGATCGCGCGCGCCCCTAGGCTCACACGACGACGACGTCCCGGAGCCCCGCGCCGCGCGCTATCGCGGCCAGGGACGCCATGGTCGCGTCGTCGGGCGTCGGGATATCCCGCCACGCGGCGCGGACGCCCTGCGGCCGGAAGCGTATCAGCTTGTAGCGTACCGCCCTCCCCGAGGCCGCGACGATAGCGGAAACCCCGCCCACCGTCTCCTCCGCGTCGAGGAGGCCGGGGGCGACGACGGTCCTGACCTCGCTCAGCTTGCCAACGGAGAGGAGGAAGCGGAGGCTGGCGATGACGGCGCTATTTGAGACGCCGGTCAGGGCGCGATGCTCGGCTTCGTCCCAGGCCTTCACGTCCAGCATGAAGCCCTCGGCCGCCTCGACGAGGCCGGGGAGGGCCGCGTAGTCGGCGGAGCCGTTCGTGTCAACGAGCCCCGGCAGGCCGGCCGCCCGCGACTCCCGTAGCAGGGCCTCGAGGAATTCCGGCTGGAGCCCGCATTCTCCCCCGGTCACCGTGATCCCCGATAGGAAAGGCCTATAGCGAGAAAGGGCCGACAGGACCTCGGCCGGCTCCATGAGCCTCGCCTTCGGCGACGAATCATGGCGGCAGGCCGCGACGCAGGCCCCGCAGCCGGTGCAGCGCGCGGGGTCCCACGATACTAGGCCGGGGCCGGGCGCTATCGACAGCGCCCGGGCGGGGCAGGCGGGGACGCATTCGCCGCAATGGATGCAGGCGGCCCGGGTCTCGGGATTATGGCAGTAGCGGCAGTCGAAGTCGCAGCCCTGCAGGAACACCACGGCCCGGTTGCCAGGGCCGTCCACGGCGCTGAACGGCAGGATCTTCGCGACGACTCCGCGCGCGACGACATCTTCCGCGGCGGGATCGGGAATCACGAGCGGATACGGCGTTCGAGGACGCCGAGGTTATTGACCGCGTTGCGGCCCAGCGCCGTGGTGTCCTGTAGCGACTGCTCTCCTCGGCCGAGCCGCTCTATCTCCGAGCGCTTGACCAGGTAGCCGGTGATCCGCACGACGTCGGCGTCGGCCGCGTAGGCGCTAAAATAGCGGAGGCCGCTCGCCAGGGCTCCCTTGGCTATGTCGAGGAGGTGCCGGGGATTGGCCTTGGCCGTGGGCTCGAAGGCGAAGACGTCGCCTATTCCGCTCGGGAAGAACCTATGGAAGGGCGCGGAGCGGAGTATGTGCTCGGGCAGGTCCGGCTCCTCCCCTATTGGGATGCGGCATCCCGGGCTAACGCCCCGGTCGTCGTCTATCCCCACCTGGGCGTGGAGGAGGTAGGCCCCGCCGTTCGCGGCGAGGAGCGGCGTGCGGTGGGCCGCGACGAGGGCGGCGATGCGCTCGATTATCTCCAGGCCTAGGGCGTCGGCCTCGTCGGACTTCCCGAATCGGGCGCCGCCCGAGAACGCGTTGACGCACTCCGCGAGCCCGACGATGCCGAACATGGCGCTGAAGCGGTCGGCCCGTACGAGGCCCTCCTTGACGAGGAAGCTCGACTCGAAGAAGCCGGACTCCGCCACGAGGAAGCGCACGCGCTCGTCCATGTACTCGAGCTGGCGGGCGACGACGTCGGGGAGCACGCGGCTTGAGAAATCGGCCAAGCCCGCGGCTAGCGGCGCGGCCTTGGCGAGGTTGAGCCGTACCAGCGTGCACGAGCCGCCGCCCTTCGGCAGGCCGTTGTAGCACGACGCTATCGCGTAATCCCCCAGGCCCATGTCCCGGAACTCCCGGCCGAACATAGCGTGGTTGGCGAAGCTCGGCTTGGCCACCTCCAGGGCGACCGAGGCGGCGAGCGCGGCGAAGTCGTCGGGCGTACGCCCTGCCTCGTACTTGAGGCTGAGGTTGGGGACCGCGTTCTTCTGCTCTCGCGTCAATTCCAGGATAAGCCGCCCGGCTGCGGTCGCGTCCGGGCCTATGTCGGCATGGCAGAACGAGTCGTTGATGGTCCTGTCTATCGAGAGGAGGAATAGTCCTATGGCCTTGCGCGCCTCCGCCTCGTCGGCTACGAAGGGCTGGAGCAGGGCGTCTATGTCGCCCAGGTAGACGGGAAAGGTCGTGATGCTCGGAACGTGGCGATACAGCACGAGGAGGGCCGCGGTAGCCTCCCATATGTCGCGGGGAGGCTCGAGGCCCAGGAAGGCCGAGCCCCGGCTCATGAATCGCTCGTAGTCGGGCACTATATAGCGGGGCCTATACGGCGCGGAGCCCTCGTATAGGTCGCAGATAGCGCCGGCGTCGATATAGCGGCGTAGCTCGGGGCCTATGCGGAGCGGGCTTTCGGTGGATTCGCCGACGCGGGCGAGGCCGGCGACCTTCTGCTGGTACGTTAGCGTCCTGTCGGTGATCACGGCGAGGGCTGGGCTCATGGTTATACTCCCTGTAAGAGACGTTAGGCTCTGGAAGTTTAACCTCGCCGGTTTTGACGGGGGCCGTAGGCCCTCCGCTCTGGATTGCGCTCCCGCGCCTTCGGGCGCGCGTGCTAACCGGGGTTCTTTATCGCGACGACGCGCGATGTTAGCCTCAACTATACCTCTAGGCCGCGAACGTAGCAAGTATCAGATTCGGCCGCCTAGGCCAGCAGGCCCAGGCCCCGCGCGGCGTTCTCGGCGCAGCGCCGCTTAAGCTCCGATACCGAGCGCGCGGAGCGATAGGCCGAATGGTCCGTAAGGACGACGTTGGGGGCGGACAAGAGCGGATGCCCGGGACGGGGCGGCTCGGAGTCCAGCACGTCGAGGCCCGCCCCGGACAGGCGGCCGGAACGCAGGGCGCGGGCGAGGGCCGCGGAATCGACGAGGCCGCCGCGAGCGGTGTTGACGAGGATCGCGCCGGGTTTAGCGCGCGAGAAGGCCTCGTCGCCGAACAGGCCGGCCGTCTCGGGGACCAGGCGTAGGTGGATAGACAGGAAATCGGCTCCGGCCAGGAGCTCGTCGAAGCTAGCCGCGGCTATATCGACGCCGAGCGCGGCGGCCGCGGGCCCGAGCTCGGCCTCGAGCGCCTCGGGCGTAAGGCTAGGGCTCCATGCGATCAGCCTAGCGGGCCGGAGCCCGAGCGCGGCGCGGGCGAACGCCCTGCCCGAGCCGCCGAAGCCCGCGACGCCGACGACGGAGCCCGCGACCGAGCGCTGCGCGGAGGCTACGTTCCAGCCGCCCGTGCGGACGACGGCGTCGCGCTCCGGGATACCGCGGGCCAGGGCCAATATGAGGCCGAGCGCGTGCTCCGCCACCTCGGAGTCGCAGTAGCCGGGCACGTTGGCCACGGCTATGCCCCGGGCGGCGCAGGCCGCCACGTCGACGCTGTCGAGGCCTATGCCGTAGCGCGACACGACCCTGCAGCGCCGCATCCCCGCTACGGCCGCCGCGTCGACGGGAGCCGCGTTGGCCAGCACGGCGTCGGCGTCGGCGCAGGCCAGGGCCACTTCGGCCGACGTCGAGCACGACGCGACCCTCAGCTCGACGCCGAGCGGCCCGAGCACGGCCAGCTCCTCGTCGACGCGCCCGAACCGGTCGTCGGTGACGACGGCCAATAGCCTCCCGGGCATCAGGCCTTCCTGTCGAGGAGCGTGTCCAGGAATTCGTGGCTGGAGCGCAGCGCGCCGAACACGGCGTGCGTGTCCTTGGCGCTGGCCGATATTGACTCCAGGGAATGGAGGCCGTCGCCTAGGGCCTGGGTCTCCTCCTTAATCGCGCCCGATATCTGGGCGAGGAGCTGGCCGGCCTGACGGACGCTCTCGGCGTTCTCGCCGGAACTGGCCCGCACCTCGGCGAACGACTCCCGGAACCTGGTGAACAGCTCGACGAACTCGTCCATGCGCCCGGCTATGTCGCCGACAGCGCTCGACAGCTCGCCGATGCTCGCGTCGATCTGCTTGGCGAAGTCGCTCGTCTGGCCGGCCAGGGTACGCACCTCGTTGGCAATGATGCGGAAGCCCTTGCCGACCGAGCCGGCCCTCGCGGCCTCTATGGAGGCGTTGATGGCGAGGATGTTGGTACGGTCGGAGACGTCCTGTATGGCCCCGGTTATCCCGGCGACGCCGCTCGTCTTCGCCTTGAGCCCGGCGAACATGCCGCCGAGGTCCTTGGCGACGGAGACGCCGCGCTCGACGTCCTCCATGCGGGCCGATATGCCGGCCTCTATGCCGTCGTTGCCGCCGAGCACGTCGGCCATCATCGAGTCGATGCGCTCGGCGTTCGAGGCCGTGGAGGAGCTCGTCGCCTTTATCTCCTCGAAGGCGGTGACGACGGTGGAGAGCCCCGCCTCGATATGGCTCATGGAGTCGTCCAGGATCTCCAGCGAGTGCCTGGTCACGGAGGAGAGCACGAGCCCCTTATGGTATCCGACGACGAAATTATCGATGGCGTCGCCGTAGTTCGATTCGAGCTCGTCCATCCGCCTCGACTCGCCGGCGTCCGCGCCGGTCGCGATCGCGTCCATGCGCGTCACATCCGGTACAGCGCGTCGAGCTCGTCGACGCCGCAACGGAGGGCCGATAGCCAGTCCAGGAAGGCGCCGACGGAGTCTCCGCGGTACACGGCGCCGTGCTGGGGCGCTATCATCTTGGGACCGAGGCGCCTCGCGTTCTCGGCCCAGCGCTTAGCGACGGAATTGGAAGCGACGAGGCGCTTATGGAAGCCTTCTATGTACTTGAGGTGCGCCTTGAAGTCGTCTACGTAGGCCGTCTCCTCGCCGTCGGGGAAGACCGCGCCGCCGACGTCGCCGGAGAACAGGACGCCCGCGCGGGCGTCGAACAGGGAGAACGCGGCGGGCGAATGCATGTAATGGGTAGGCACGAAGGTCAGCTCGGCGCCCGAGCCCAGCCGGATGGACTTGCCAGAGCCCTCTATCGGGACGATGCGGCCCTGGTCGACGATGCCGAAATGCGGTATGAACCGTATCCACAGCTCGGCTATGTATATCTTCGCCGCCGTGACGCCGAGCCACAGCGCTATGCCGCTGGAGACGTCCGGATCCTGGTGCGAGAAGAAGATGGCGTCGATACGGTCTATGGATATATAGCGGCTCGCGGCCGCGACGACGCGGGGGAAAAGATGCACTCCGCCCGGATCGAGGAGCACGCCGCGGCCCTTGTCGATTATGAGGTACTGCATCGTCTGCACGACGCCCTTCTTGCCCCGGGCGTCGGCGCCTAGCCAAATAAAGCGATGGTCGCCGTCGTCGAAGAGGACGACGCCGCCTGAATCTCTGTCTTCAATCATGGATGCCCCGTTTCACGAGCGGTATAGGATTCCCTCGCCTTATAGTATACGTTCCCGTCGCGTTTTGACCAGGGACGTTTGTCGGGATATACTCGCGGATATAGCGACGGGAGGCACCATGATTCGAGGCGAGGACGGCTGGTTCGTAGACGGGGAGGGGCGCAGGCTGATCCTGCGGGGCTGCAACCTGGGGGGAGACTGCAAGACGCCCTATAGGCCGCGCAACGAGCTTCCGACGGCGCCGGAATTCTACGACTACGCCGGCGCGAGCTTCTCCGGCAGGCCCCTGCCGGAAGACGAGGCGCCCGAGCACCTGGACAGGCTCAAGCGATGGGGCTTCAACGTGGCGCGCTTCCTCGTCACCTGGGAGGGCATGGAGCCTACCGGCCCGGGCGTATACGACGAGGCGTACTACGACTACGTCGAGCGTATAGTCGCGATGGCCGCGGAGCGGGGCCTGAGGCTCTTCATAGACCCCCACCAGGACGTCTGGAGCCGTTGGACCGGCGGCGACGGGGCTCCGGCGTGGACCCTGGACGAGGTAGGCTTAGACCCCCGAGCGCTGCACCGGACGGGAGCGGCCTTCGTGCACGAGGAGGCGGGGGATCCCTACCCCAGGATGCTGTGGCCGGCCAACTATTCGCGCCTCGCCTGCCAGACTATGTTCACGCTCTTCTTCGCGGGCGACGATTTCGCGCCGGGGCTCAGGATAGGCGGGCAGGACTCCCGGAGCTTCCTGCAGGGCAGCTATATCGCCGCCGTGGCCAGGATGGCGGGCCGACTGGCGCGCTACGAGGCCGTCATAGGCGTGGATACGCTGAACGAGCCGAGCGACGGCTATATTGGCCTTGCGGACCTATCCCGGCTCGAGCGGGCGATGTCGAAGATCGGGCCGATGCCGAGCCCCTTCCAGGCCATGTCGGCCGGCTCGGGCTTCCCCGCCGAGGTAGACGTCTACGGGGTCAAGGGCCTGTCGCAGGGCGTCGTCGGGAAGGCGGTCCTAGGCGAGCACGGCCTGTCGGCGTGGAAGGAAGGGGCCGAGTGCGTCTGGAAGAAAGAAGGAGTCTGGGACGAGTCCTGCGGCAAGCCGGTCCTCAAGCGGCCGGACCACTTCGCCCGGGTACGGGGGTCGGCGCCGCATTTCGCCAAGGACTACCTCAGGCCGTTCGCCAGGCGCGTCGGCGAGGCCGTGTCCAAGGCGGCGGGAAGCGGCCGCTACTCGCTGTTCATTGAGAGCGTGCCCACGGTCGCGAGCCCCCACTGGGGAGCGGAGGATACGGCAGCCGCGGGCGTCGCCGGCGCGGCCAACGCGGGCCACTGGTACGACGGCCTGACGCTGTTCATGAAGCGGCGGTTCCCGTTCGCCGCCTACGACCAGGAGGAGGACCGTCTCGTCCTGGGCGGGAAGGCCGTCAAGCGCTACTTCTCCGAGCACCTGGGGAGGATCAAGGAACGCGGTATTGTCGACATGGACGGCGCGCCCACCCTGATAGGCGAATTCGGCCTGCCGTACGACATGAACGGCGCGAGGGCCTACCGCACGGGCGACTATAGGGCCCACGTCTCCGCGCTGTCCGACTACTACGACGCGATGGACGAGAATCTCCTATCGGCGACGATCTGGAACTATACGGCCAGCAATACGCACGCCAGGGGAGACGGCTGGAACGGCGAGGACCTGTCCGTATGGTGCAGGGACGACTACGAGGCGGGGCGCAGCGAGTCCGGCGAGCCCGAGGACCGCGGAGGCAGGGCCCTGGCCGGCTTCGTCAGGCCCTACGCGAGGGCGACCGCCGGGGCGCCCCTCCGCATGCGCTTCGACCGGAGATCCGGCCGCTTCGAGTTCGAGTTCAGGCCGGCGGCCTCGGGCGACACCGAGGTCTACGTGCCCGACATCCAGTACCCTAACGGCTTCTCGGTCGTCGCGAACGGCGGCGCGCACGAGGTCGAGGACGGGCCCGGATACTCGCTGGTCATCGTGAGGGCGGAGCCGGGGGCTACGTCCTGCAGGCTCGTCATCGAGCGGGTCCGGGCCTAGCCCGCTCCGCCGGGGCTAGCGGCCGCCCCGGGGCTTCGGGGGTCGGCTAGACGGCTTGCGGCCGCCCTTACGGTCGGGGGCGTTGGCGCTGGTCCTGTCCGATTGCCTGACCCCGTCCCGCGGGGCCTTAGGCCGAGCGGGCGCCTTGCCCGCCGGGCGCGCCGCGGGAGCGGAGCCCTCCGAGGCGCGCCTCTCCGCGAGCGCCACCTTCCAGGGCGGCCCCCCGCGGCCCGGCCTGTCGGGACGGCCGCGCTTCTGCCCCGCGGCCGGGGCTCCGGCCTTGGGGGCTCCGGCCGCGGGAACGCCTCCCTTGGCCGACGCCTTGCCGTAGGACTTAGGCGAGTCAGAGGCGCCGGCCTTATCGGCCCGGGGCCTATCGCCGAAAGGCCTCGGACGGTCGCCGGAATCGGCGGACTTCGAGGCGGGCCGCTCCTCCTCGGGGTTCCAGAAGCCGTCCTTCCAGTTGAAGCGCCCGGCGTCGGCCAGTACTAGCCCGTCGCGGGCCGCCGCCATGATTCGTTTGTATACCTGCTTCTTGAGGTCTATGAAGCTGAAATCCAGCATGAACTTCGTCGCGCCGTCCTTCCTGATGAAGGGTATGCGGTCGACGAGCGAGAACGGCTTGATGGGGATGACCACGGAGCCGTCGGGGGACGAGACGAGCTCGTAGTCGTCGCCCTCGCGATCGCGGAAGAAGCGCAGGTCGAAGCGCTCCCCGAGGTCGGCCCTGATAGTGAACAGCTGCGGGTACGCGAACACCGTCGGGAAGAGGCTCTTGCCCGGCACCGTCTCAGCGAGCTTCCCGAAGGCCTGCTTGGATATCTCCAGGGGCGGCACAATGAAGTCGGCCCCGTTCGACAGGATGAAGGCGGCCGCCCACGAGTTGAAGGCGTAGAGCCAGGGACCGGCTATCACGGTAACGTCGCGGCCCTTGAGAATGGCCAGGTGGCCCAGGTTATTGGCGACGAAGATACGCTGGCCCTTGCCCGTCCAGTAATCGAGCTCCCCCGACAGCCAGGCCGCGTCGGCCTGGGGAAAATACGGCTCCAGCCACAGTACGAGGGAATCGCGCTTGAACGGCGTTTCCTTCTCGTGGCGCCGCAGGAGCTCCGCGTTCTTCCGCGAGAGCCGCAGCACGGCGCGCTCCGGCCTGTCGGTCAGTATCGTGTGCAGGTCCTGCACGCGGCTGACCATGGCGTAGAGTCCGTCGGGCAGGGCGGCGAGCCGGTCCTTGGGTATGGCCGGGAATTCGGGCCTCGGCGCCTTGTCGTAGCTCGGGAAGCCGTGGTACTTGGCTAGCGACGAGGGCAGGACGGGCTTGTAGCGGCGCGTCATCGACTTGGTCTGCACGAGGTAGATCTCGTCCTCCGGCCCGAACTCCGCGTCGACCTGGATGAAGAGGCCCTCGGGCTTCTCCATGACCCCGCGCACGCGCGCCGTCGAGCGGCCGGCGTCGCCGTGGCTATGTATGCGTATCGAGTCGCCCTCGGCGATCCCCTCGAAACCGCGCACGAGCATCCAGCGCTTCTCCTCGAAGACGCGGACCACCTTGACCTTGCCAAGGGAGATGCCGGTGCCCCCGGCCTGGTCCGGCCGTATGAAGTCCGGCGCGGCGGAACCGTCGAACCAGAACGTCGTCTTGTGCCTGGCGAAGTCGCCCTGGAGCATGGACGCGGCCTTGGCCGAGGCCCGCTCGCGGTCGAAGCGCCAATTGTCGAGCATATAGCGGTACGCGGCGACTACGGAGCCGACGTACTCGGAGCTCTTCATCCGGCCCTCTATCTTGAAGGTATCGATGCCGGCCTCGACCAGCTCGGGCACCTTCTCCACCAGCTGGAGGTCGTCGGGGCTGAAGAAGTAGCCGTCGCGGCTCTCGTCGGCGAAGAGCCGGCGGCAGGCCTGGGTGCAGGCGCCCCGGTTGGCCGAGCGTCCGCCCAGGTAGCTGGAGAACGTGCAGACGCCGGAGGCGCTGACGCAGAGCGCGCCGTGCACGAAGGTCTCCAGCTCGACGTTCGTCTCCGCCCTGACCGACCGGAGCTCCTCTAACGACAGCTCCCGGGAGAGCACGACGCGCTTGAAGCCGGCCTTGGACAGGAAATTAGCCCCTGCCGCGGTGCCGACGTTCATCTGGGTGGACGCGTGCAGCTTGAGCCCCGGGAAATTCTCCTGCGCCATCTTCACGACCCCGAGGTCCTGCACGATGATGCCGTCGGGGCCGACGCGCTCCAGGTACTGGAGGAACTGGAACATCCTGTCGGCCTCGCGCTGCTCGAAGACCGTGTTCACGGTGACGTAGAGGCGCTTGCCAAGCTTGTGGAGCGACTCAACGGCCGCCTCGAACTGGCTATAGGCGAAGTTGCTGGTGCGCATGCGGGCGTTGAAGGTCTTGAGCCCCAGGTAGACGGCGTCGGCGCCTTCGCCTATGGCGGCGTCCAGGGCCTCGGGATTGCCCGCCGGGGCGAGCAGCTCGGCGGTTGTATACAGCATGGTATGGATCCTCTCGAACGTTCGGTACTCGGCCTTGCGCGCATCGACTTCGGTACGCTATCTCTTGGTGCGCGACGAGCGCCTCGCGGGGCGATCGCGGCGTTCCGCGGGCCTAGGGGCTCCGGCGGGCAGCATGACGGTCCCCGCTTGGGCGGGGCGGGCCGAGCGTAGAAGATACTACGATTGAGGCGGCAGTGTATAGCCGAGGACGGCGCTCATGACTTTAGTCATGGCCCCGTCCTGACTAAATATTGGGAGCGCGCGTGACCGATGGTACTTCATCCGGTACGGATAGCGCGCCTATGATGCCTGACCATCATTCGCTAGGAGCGCCGTACCATGAAGAAATTCGTAATAGCCGTCATCGCCTGCGCCGCCTTGTTCTCGTGCTCGTTCGGGGGCGTTAGCGGCAGCCTCATCCCAGCCGATACGTACACCTCGGTATCGGACTCCGGCGGGTACTCGTATAGGACCGTTGTGACGCTCGAGGAGGGACGGCTTCGCTACGAGCACTTCGAGGCCGACGTGAGCACGCAGTGGTTCGAGGCCGAGTTCGCCGCGCTAACCGACCTGGGGCTCAACACCTACGAGACGGCGCTCACGAAGCTCGCGTCCAACCAGAGCGGCGTCGCGCTGGTCACGGGCGTCGCCCAGCTAAAACTGACCTATAACAGCCCCGTTCTCACCGTCTCCATCGACGGGAACGGTTCGGGCAGCTTCACCGATTCGAGCGTCGATATAAGCGACCGCAGCTTCACGAAATAGCGCGTCCCTATCCCGCCACGCGGCCCGGCCCCCGCTCGCGGCGTAGCGGGTCGCGCTCACCCCCCAGCCGTCCTCGCTATCCTGAAACCCATGCCCGCGTCGGCCTGGGTCGGACGGTCGCAGCTACGCGCCCAGACCGCCGCGTGCTCGGCTGACTCGTGGTAGTTCCCGCCGCGCCTGACGCGCTTGGCGCCGTATCCGCCTGAAACGTCTTTGTAGGCGGCCCCGAGCGGGTCGACGGCGGGGCTCCTCGCGTAGTAGTCATCGCCGTACCAGTCGTTGCACCATTCCCAGACGTTGCCGCTCATGTCGTAGAGGCCGAGCGCGTTGGGAGCCTTGCCCTCGACGGGCCTCGGCGCGGCCAGGTCGCCGTACCAGGCGACCTCATCGGCCACGGCCGAGCCGGAATACGCCTGGCCTCCCGACGCGGGGCCGGTCCCCGCCGTCCCGGCGGGGCCTCCCCGCGCCGCGTATTCCCATTCGGCCTCGGTCTGCAGGCGGTACCCGTCGGCCTCCGCGTCGAACTCGAAGCCGGTGGAATTGTAGCATGGCCTCAGGCCCGCCGCCTCGCTGAGGAAATTGCAGAAGCGGGCGGCCGCGGCGTAGGAGACGTTGATGACCGGCATGGTCCCGCGGCCTCGCCCGTCGTCGCCGGGCTTGGGGACCCCGGACAGCTCGCAATACGCGTCGTACTCGTCGAAGGTGACCTCGTGCCTGAGTACCGCGAAGGGGCGCGACAGGGTCACCTCGTGGGGAGGCGACGCGTCGGGCGCCCCGGCCTCCGAGCCCATGACGAAGCTCCCGGCGGGCACGGTCACCATGGCGGCCTCGATACCGGCCACGAAATCCCGCGCCGGGTCGCCGCAGGCCAGCGCTATTATCGGTACGACGGCAAAGGCGAGCGCCGTAGCGATCTTCGGAAGGCACGAGCGGAATCGCATAGGACCTCCTTCGACGAGATTCATTATAGGATAGGCGATAGATGTTCGCGACATGACTCCGATACAGCGGACACCCATTCGATACGAGCCAGCATGATCTACACAACCATTTGACATTCAGTAAACTCGTGCTATTTTATATTGTTAATACAAAACTATAGCGAAAAGGAATTAACTATGCGACAAAATAAACAGCTGGCGATGAGCGCCATGGTAATCGCGGCCCTGCTGCTCTCGGGTTGCCAGAATCCCGCTACCGACCCAGGAACGCTTCCGGAAGAGAAACCGACGAAGAGAACGATTATCGCAGGCTACGTTATCGATGATCACGGATTATCTACGGCCGGGCATTGGGTCGATGATGCGTGGTTCTCCTATCAAGGCAACGACGCCAACGTTATAGGCGCGTTCGAGATAGGCGGCGACGTCTACGCCGGAGGAACGTCATACTCGATCGGCAACCGCTCCGTGCCGTGCGTTTGGAAGAACGGCGTCATCACCGAGATGGCGGAGCCGTCAGACGCGGATGACTACTATGTCTATAGCGCGAGCCTGATCGACGGGAAGGTCGCTATTGCGGGCACGGCGATCTACTGGAGCGGCGACAAGCTTCCGGGCTACTGGATTGACGGGTCGTGGAACGCGCTGGCCCTGCCCGCGGGAATAACTAGCTGCTACGCGACCGCCGTCGCCCAGAAGAACGGCGCGATCGTCGCGTGCGGATACTACGGCTCCTCGGTATACGTCTGGGAAAACGGCGCGGTCTCGACCTTCACGGCCCCTGACGGCTATGCTCGCGCGTATCCCCGGGCTATATCGCTCGACGGGGATACCACCTATCTAGTGGGATACGTCTACTCGAGCGTCGCGGATACCTACGCTCCCTGCACCTGGAAGAACGGCGTCCCGTCTATCATGGGAACGCCTCCCGATCCCTCGATTATCAAGCCTTACTCCGCGGCGTTCGTCGATGGTGAGCTCGTAGCGACAGGGCAATGCTACGTTAAAAACGGCGACGACGACGTACAAGTCGCCGGGTATTGGAAATCCGGCGCATGGATACCGCTCCCCATTCCTAGCGGCTCGACAGGGGCCCGAGCGTTCGGGACGACCCCCGACGCCAATGTCTTTACCGGGTACGCGACCCTGCAGAACGGCGCGACCCAACCTGGGTACTGGGAAGCCGGCGCGTGGCACGCGCTTTCCCTGCCGAACGGAGCGGCAGGCGGCTATGCGAGGGTTCCGCTCACTACCGAGGCGCGAACACCAGAGCCCGCCCGCGATTCGGGCAAGCTGGCTGTCTATACCGCCGGAGCGTTCGACAGTAACCGTCCCATCATGGACCAGAACGGCGCCCTTATGTACGACCAGTACGAGGCGGATTATACGACGGAGGTCGAGAGTTTCAAGGCGAGCTTCGCGACGTCGATATACCTGGATGGAAATGATATATTCTTCGCGGGAAATTCTACCGACGGAGGCGCCGCGTATTGGAAGAACGGCATACGCACCGATCTCGCCGTCCCGGCGGGCACCTTTAGCAGAACGGCGACCGATATCGCCGTCTCGGAATCGAACGTCTACGTAGCGGGGTATTTCAAGAAATCAAGCGCTGGCGAAATCCCGTGTCTATGGGTAAACGGAACGATTTCGGAGCTAGAGATCGGAGGGACGCTAGGAGGTGAAGCCAACAGGCTCGCCATCGTCGGTAGCGACGTCTACGTCTCCGGATACTACGTCGAGAAAGACGAAGCCGGCGCTGATAACGACACCTGGAAGATATGCTTCTGGAAGAACGGTATTAGAACTGATTTAGAGAGCGTTACCGGCCTTCCAAGTATCACGGTATTCGGGCTAGCGCAATCCGGGCCCGACGTGTATCTCTGCGGCTCCAGCGGAATCCCGGCGGACCCGGGAAGGTTCGCCCCGGCGTATTGGCTAGTCAGCGGCGCGACGCTCACGAAAACGACGCTCGATATAGGTAGCGCGGAAAAAGCCGGGCTCGTCGGCCTCGTCGTCGAGGGCTCGTCCGTCTACGCGACAGGCGCCTTCTACAATGCAGGAACGGGATGGATGCCGGCGATATGGAAGAACGGGCTCATGTCCGCCCTGGAAACCGACAATACTCAAACAAACAATTTCCAGACGGGGATCGCCGTCGCCGTGGACGGTTCGGACGTCTACGTCGCCGGCATGCGGAGCTATTCTTATAAGGGAGAAGTACCGACGCTCTGGAAGAACGGCGAAATCGTACCGCTCGCCGACGGCACTAGCTACGGCTCGATGATGGACGTAGCGATCAGGCGGTACTGACAGAGGACGGACTTGATCGGAACCACCCGCGGCGCCTAGGCTTTCGGCATGCAAGCGCAATGACGAACCGGAAGCTAGCCGCCGCCTTCAGGCTGACGATCGCGGCCTCGAGCCTAGCGGCGACTATCGCCCAATCATCGATGGCGAAGGATGTAGCGGCCGCGCTTAATCCGCACAGCTGCTTCACGATACAGTCAAACCTCATCGCGTCGGCCGCCCCGTTCGCGATGCTCGCAAACTGGATAGTCTTCGAGCAGAGGGGGCGGACGAGGCTACGGGACATCGGGTCCTGGCTAGCCTACCCTCTCGCCTACCCTCTCGCCTACCCGGCCGGCGACCGCGCGCTGGCCAGGGCGACGAGGGCCGGCGCGGCATCGGGTAGTATAGCGCCGCGATAGCTACCAGGCCCCGCCGCCGGGCGTCGCGCCAGGGAAGGGGGCGGCTCCCCGCGCCTTCGCATCCGCTACCTTTATCTTGCATGGATAGCGCTTTTCCGACTATAGTAGCGCCCGGAGCCACATCATGAACCTTACCACGACTAGGAATATCGGCATCATGGCGCACATCGACGCGGGCAAGACCACGACGACGGAGCGCATCCTCTATTACTCCGGCAAGACCTACAAGCTGGGCGAGGTCGACGACGGCGAGGCCGTCATGGACTGGATGGAGCAGGAGCAGGAACGCGGCATCACCATCCAGAGCGCGGCGACGACGACCTATTGGCGCGACCACCAGATCAATATCATCGATACGCCAGGGCACGTCGACTTCACCGCCGAGGTGGAGCGGTCCCTGCGCGTGCTCGACGGCGCCGTGGCGGTATTCTGCGCGGTCGGCGGCGTCGAGCCCCAGAGCGAGACGGTCTGGCACCAGGCCGACCGCTACAACGTGCCACGCGTGGCGTACATAAACAAGATGGACAGGCTCGGCGCCGACTTCTACGCCGCCGTCGAGGAGATCATAGAGAAGTTCGCCGCCGTCGCGGTTCCAATACAATTACCGATTGGCAAGGAAGGCGGCTTCGAGGGCGCCGTCGACCTCGTCACGATGGAGGAGCTGGGCTGGGACGCCGACCAGGGCGGCCAGAACGTCTCCAGGGGGCCGATACGGCCGGAGATGGCCGCGCTCGCCGCCGAGTGGCGAGATAAGATGGTGGACGCGCTCGCGTCCCATTCCGACGAGATCACCGAGCTGTACCTAGGCGGGGAGGCGATACCCGTCGGGCTACTGCGCTCCGCCCTGCGCGAGCAGACCATAGCCAGGAAGATAGTGCCGGTGCTTTGCGGCGCGTCCAGGCGCAACCTGGGCGTCCAGCCAGTCCTGGACGCCGTGGTGGACTACCTTCCCTCGCCGACCGACGTCCCGCCGGTGCAGGCCTATAACCCCAAGAAGGAAGAGCACTTCGAGCTGCCGTGCGACGCGGGCGGCAACCCGCTCGGGCTCGTATTCAAGGTCCAGTACGACCGAGAGGCCGGCCCGCTGTGCTACGTGCGCATGTACTCGGGAGTCGTCAAGACGGCCGGCGTGGTCTACAACATAGGCAAGAAGAAGCGCGAGCGCGTCACCCGAATCCTGCGCATGCACGCCAATAAGAGCGAGGCGATCGACGAGCTGCAGGCGGGCGACATAGCGGTCTTCGTCGGCATGAAGACGGCCCAGACGGGCGATACCGTAGGCTCCGAGGGCTGGCCGATGCTGCTCGAGCACATGCACTTCCCCGAGCCGGTGATCACCGTCGCCATCGAGCCCAAGACCGTGTCCGATAGGGACAAGCTCAAGGAGACCCTCGATATCCTGTCCAAGGAGGACCCCACCTTCCAGACCGGCGACGACGAGGAGACGGGCCAGCTCGTCATCAGGGGCATGGGCGAGCTACACCTCGACGTGCTCGTCACCCGCATCCTCAAGGATTTCAAGGTCGGCGCCAAGGTCGGCAACCCGCAGGTCTCGTACCGCGAGTCAATAACGAAGAAGGTCACGCACGCCGAGAGCTACGCCCGCGCCATGGCCGGCAAGGACGTGAAGGCCGGCGTTACTATAGAGGTCGAGCCGCTCGCCCGCGGCGAGGGGAACACCTATACCAAGGCGGTCAGGAACAACGCGGTACCCGAGGAGATATACGACGCCATCGAACGGGCGATCACCAACGCCTTCGGCGGCGGCATCGCGCTCGGGTATCCCTGCGTCGACATAGGGGCCAGGCTCGTGGGCATCGAGTACGACGAGCTGACCGCCACGCCCTTCGCCTTCGAGGCCTGCGCCTCCATGGCGTTCGACGAGGCCTGCCGCAAGGCCGGCCCGGTCCAGCTCGAGCCCGTGATGAAGGTGGACATCATGACCCCCAAGGACTACGTGGGCGAGGTGATGAGCCTCCTGTCTCAGCGCGGCGGCATGATACACGGCTCCGACTCCCGCGCCGCCATCGACATCGTGCACGCCCAGGCGCCGCTCGCGGTGATGTTCGGCTTCTCCACCAGCCTCCGCTCCGTCTCCCAAGGCCGCGCCAGTTTCAGCATGGAATTCTCCCACTTCGAGCAGAAACGGTAACTAGGCACGATACGTCGCGCGGCCTTGGCGCGAGCCAGGGATGGCGAGCCAAAACCCGGCCCGTCCGCTTCATCGGACGGGTCCGTCACGGACGACGAGCCGGCGCAGCGAAGCGAGCCGGTACGTCATGGACGACGGCACGGCGTAAATTTAATTTTGCCCGGCGGGGTTTAGCGTGTATACTTGGCCGGATGGGAAACAAAGCCGCGAGCGGCGCGTCCGAATACGAGTGCGTCGTGGTGGGAGCCGGGCTAGGCGGCCTGTGCGCGGCGTTCGAGCTCGCGCGGAACGGCGTCAGGGTACTCCTGCTAGAGCGGCACAACCTTCCCGGCGGCTTCGCTACGAGCTTCGTCCGCGGGAGGTTCGAGTTCGAGCCCTCGCTCCACGAGCTGCCCGACATGCGCTCGCTGTCCGAGGCCACCGGCGTGGTCAGGTACCTGCTCGACGACGCGGGCCTGGGCGTACGCTTCCTGCCGGTGCCCGAGGCGTACCGGGTCATCCTGAGCGAGCCGGGACTGGACGTCAGCGTGCCCTTCGGGGTCTCGGCCTGCGTCGACGCGATAGAGCGCGCCGTCCCGGGCAGCGCCTCCTCGGTCAGCGCCTATTTCGAGCTATGCGCCGAGGTACAGGCCGCCTTCAGGGACCTGAACGGTAACGACGGCAAGCCTGACTACCTCAGGGTCCTCCGCGAGCGGGGCAACTTCGTGCGCACCGCCTCGGCTACCGCCTCGGAGGTCGCCGAGGCGCTAGGGGTACCGGAGCGGGCCCACGATATACTATTCGCCTATTGGTGCTATTTAGGGGTCCCCGCCGAGAGCCTATCGTTCCCCATTTGGGCCTCCCTCCTCCATTCCTACGTATCGTCCGGAGCGGTCATCCCCGCGATGCGCTCCCACGAGATAGCGTGCGCCTTCGAGAAGGGCATCAGGGAGGCCGGCGGCGAGATACGCTATAATACGCCCGTCGAGGCCATACTCGCCGAGGGCGGCGCCGTCGTCGGCGTCAGGACCGCCTACGGCGAGACGATACGGGCTCGCGGCGTCGTTTCGAACGCCTCGCCCACCCTCGCCTTCAATACGCTCGTCAGCCCGCGCTCCCAGGTCCCCGCCCGGGCGACGATGACCTCCAACGCCCGCAGGCTGGGCTTCAGCGTCGTCGTCGTCTACCTCGGCCTGGACGCGGACATGGCGACGCTCGGCCTGAAGGAGTACAGCTACTTCATAGCCCCGCACATGAGGACGCGGGAACTGTACGACGGGCTCTACGACCTGGAGTCGGACGACGTGATGCAGGCCTCGGTATGCCTCAACGCGGCCAACCCCGGCTGTTCCCCGCCCGGCACGACCATCCTATCGATTACCGCCGGCACCCGCCCCGAGGCCTGGGCCGACGTCGCCCCCGAGGAGTACCACAGGGTCAAGGCGCGCGTAGCGGAACGCCTGATAGCGCAATTCGAGGCGGCGACGGGAGTAGACCTGAGGAGCCACATCGAGGAGCTGGAGGTGGCTACGCCGGAGACCTTCGCCCGCTACACGGGGGCCTGGAACGGCGTCGTCTACGGCTACGAGCCGGAGCCCTGGGACTCGGTCATCCCGCGCGCGCTCGCCGTCGACAAGGAGCGCTTCCTTGACGGCCTTGATTTCTGCGGGGGCTTCTCGTACCGCTGCCACGGCTACGGGAGTTCCATACTCTCCGGCAAGGCCGCCGCGGAACGCGTCCTCGGGCGCATGGCCGGAGGCGGGCGGTGATTATCACTATCCGCGGGCGCGTCCGCGACGCTATCTCGTTCGTGTCGCCGTTCAGGGAGCGCGCGCGGCGCATCGGGGCGGCGTCCCCCGTGCCGCCCGCGCCTCCGGCAGTGAACGCGCTCGCCGCTCGCCTGCACCCGACTGCCATGCGCCTCCGCGTCGAGTCTCGTACGGCGGAGGACGGCTCCACGGCGACCTTCCGCCTGGTGCCGGCGGTCTCGGGCGACGCTATTCCGCCGTTCAGGGCCGGCCAGTACGTCTCCGCGCGCATGCGGATAGGCGGCGTACCGGTCTCGAGGCCATTCTCCATCTCGTCAAGCCCCGACGAGGCCGCGCTAGGCTATATCGAGCTGACGGTACGGTCGAAGCCCGGAGGCTTCTGCGCGCCTCATATCATGGAGCATTGGGGCGAGGGAACCGAGGTCGCCTGCTCCGGCCCGGCGGGCGCCTTCTACCACGAGCCGCTCAGGGACGGGCCGCGCGTCGTCTGCATCGCGGGAGGCTCGGGCGTCACGCCGTTCAAGTCTATGATACCCGACTCCCTGGCCCATGACGATACCGAGCTCATCCTTATCCAGGCGGCCCGCCGCCCCGAGGAGCTCCTGTTCTCCGGCTTCTTCGAGCGGCTCGCCTCGGAGCGCCCGGACCGGTTCTCCTACGTCCGAGTCTGCGAAGAACCGCCAGGAGGGCGCGCCGCCGAAGGCCCCGAGGGCTTAGCTGGCCTCGAGCGGGGCCTCGTCACCGCGGAGCTCATATCGCGCCGCGTGAGCGGGTACCGGGACGCGACGTACATGATCTGCGGCCCCGACGCCATGAAGTCCCATATAGCCCGCGAGACGGCCTCGTGGAGCCTGCGGCCCAGGCAGCTGCGCGAGGAGAGCTTCTCGGAAGCGGCTTCCCCGTACGCGTACCCCGGATACCCGGCGGACGCGGCCCGAGGCCCGTTCTCTATCGAGGCGATGACCGACGGCGAGCTGGCCTCCGTCGCGGCCGACCCCGGGGAGACGGTACTGACGGCGCTCGAGAGGGCGGGACTGGCCCCTCCGTCGTCGTGCCGATCCGGCGACTGCGGCTGGTGCCGATCCAGGCTAGTCTCGGGCCGGGTCTTCACTCCGGATAGCGTACGCGGGCTCAGGGCCGCCGACGCCGCGCTAGGATACTTCCATCCGTGCCGATCGTATCCGCTTTCGGATATTGCCATAGAGGTACCCAGGAACCCCGATAACTCGAAGGAGGAAACGGAATGATCCTTATAGCCGACTCCGCGGTCCAGCTGAGCCCGGAAAGCCTCGACGAGCTCGGGGTCAACGTCGTCGAATACCCCATGTACCTGAACGGAGAGCCCTATCCCGTCTCGATCAGAATGGGCAAGGCCGAGAAGGACGCGCTCCGCGCCCTCCTCAAGGACAAGGATAACAAGGTCACGACCTCCGGCCTCAAGGAAGAGGAACTGCTGGAGCTCTACGGCCGGTTCCCGGGCGAGAGGATACTGTCGCTCCATCAGTCGGGCAAGGCGTCCACCGTCACGGCCGCCGTCATTAGGAAGATAGTCTCGGAGCATAAGGAACTCGACGTCACGTACCTCGATTCCCATCACCTGACCGCGGCCTATAGCGTCCTCGTGAAGGATACGGCCGAGGCGATCAAGGCCGGAGCCTCGTACGAGGACGTCATCGCCCGCTTCGATCGGGCCAGGGCCGCCACGAGGCACCTGGGCGTCGTATACGACCTGTTCTACCTCCATAGGACGGGCAGGATAGGGCTCGCCAAGGCCGTGCTCGGGACGGCGCTCAAGATAATCTCCATCCTCGGCTCGTCCGAGGAACCGGGCGTGCTCAAGTCGATAGGCAAGGTGAAGAACTACGCGCAGGCCAACCAGCGCTTCGCGGCCATCGTCAAGGAAGACATGGAGGCCAAGGGCGCCCGCCGTCTCTCGGCGGTGATAAGCGTCATAGGCCCGCACGAGGAAGAGGCCGAGCATTTGAGGAAGAGTATCCTGGATCTCGGCTACGACGCCTCGGTAGAGGTCTCGTATACCAACCACAGCAACATGCCGCACGCCGGACCGGACTTCTATGACATCGGCTACATCGCCTGGAATGACTGAGCCGGTCGACGCGGAGGGCCTGCGCGAGGCCCTCGTCAAGGGAGCGGAGTACCTGAGCAGGAACCAGCGCATCCTGGACAACCTCAACGTATTCCCCGTGCCCGACGGCGACACGGGAGCCAACATGGTCGCCACCCTCGATGCGGGTATCAGGGCCATAGGGGAAGGGCCGGTCTCGAGCATCGCCGAGCTATCGGAGAGGATGCGCGGCGAGCTCCTGCGCAACAGCAGGGGCAACTCCGGCTTCATAGTCGCCTGGTTCTTCTGCGGCTTCTTCGCCGCCGCCGAGCGCTACGATCACCTGACCGACGACTGCCTCCTCGAAGGATTCTCAAGCGGGGCCTACCGGGTCAACACGTCGCTATTCACCCCCGTTGAGGGCACGATGATCACGATCATTGCGGCCATGACCGAGGCGCTACGCGGATGCTCCGGCGACGACCCGGGCTCGTGCCTCAGGCGGGCCGTTTCCGCGGGCCGCGAGACGCTCTACAAGACGCCGAGCATGCTGCCCATGCTCGCGAAGGCCGGGGTCGTCGACGCGGGCGCCCTCGGGTTCATCTTCATAGTCGAGGGCATGCTGCGCAGCCTCACCAGGGAGGAGGTGCCCCTGGAATCGGAGGCCGATTACCGCTTCCAGCCCAACCCCCGGGCGATGCTCGACTGGACGCCCCTTCCGGAGTACCGGTACTGCACCGAGGTCTACGTCGAGAACCCGCGCGAATTCGACGACCGGGCCCTCCGCGTCTTCCTCGGCGAGAGGGGCAATAGCATAGCCCTCGTCATCGAGGGCGGCTTCATCAAGCTCCATATCCATACCGACCATCCCCACGATATCCTCGGCCGCCTGGAATCGCTCGGGACCGTCGCCAAGTCGAAGATCGAGGACATGCGCGAGCAGGTGGACCTGGTATCGAACGGCTCGAGGGACGACGGCTCGTGCGCGGTGCTCGCCTGCATCCCGGGCGAGGGCTTCGAGGAGGTCTTCGCGGGCCTCGGCGTCGCCGCCTGCCTCCTCTACCGCGGCGAGTTGCCGAGCGCGGGCGCCATACTCGACGCCCTGGCCGAGATAGACGCCCCTTCCGTCATCGTCCTCGCGAACAACGCCAACATCGTACCTGCGGCTATGGTCGCCAGGGATATCTGCGGCCGGGACGTCACTGTCGTGCCGACTCGGAACGTCGTCGAGGGCATAGCCGCCGCCTACGGCTACTCGGAGAACGACTCGATGCGCGAGAACGCGAAGAACATGCGGGACTGCGTCGGGCTGGCGGCCTGCCTCCGCGCCTACCGGAGCGCGACCGCGTCGACGTTCGGCGATACGCCCATTCCGGAAGGCTCCTTCTTCGTCATGGCCGGCGACGACGTGCTGGCGGTCCGGGACGACCTGGCCGACGCCGCGCTCGAGGCGATGAAGGCCTCCGGGGCCGAGGACAAGAGCGACGTCACCGTCTATACCGGTTACGGCTTCGACGACGCCGTACTGCCTCGGCTGAAGGCGGGCCTATCCGAGCTGAACCCGCGGCTCTCGGTGGAATATAGGCGCGGCGGGCAACCTAGGGAGCTGCTCATCATATCCATAGAATAAGGAAGGGCGCATGGAAATCGTCATCCTCCTGCTCGCCTCGGCGGCGAGCTACCTCTCCGGCTCGGTCAACTACGCGATCATCGTCACGAAGGCCGTCACGGGCAAGGACATACGTAAGCAAGGCAACCTCAACCCCGGCTGCTCCAACGTGCTAAGGACGGTCGGCAAGGGCTGGGGCGTGCTCGTTGGCTTCCTCGACGGGTTCAAGGGCATGGCGCCGCTCATCCTCGCCAAGCTGTTCCTCTACCCGCGGGACTCCGCGATCGACCTCGGCAGCCTCTACGTCATGGGCATAGCGGCGGTGGTCGGGCATTGCAGGCCTGTCTTCTACGGCTTCAAGGGCGGCGGCGGCATCGGCACCATGCTCGGCGTGTCGCTGTTCTTCGTGCCCGCGGAGTTCCTCTTCTCGATGCTGGCGGGCGGTCTCGTGTCTATACGCTTCTTCAAGGAGGCGGAGCACAAATTCGCCCAGTGGACGCCTATCATGTTCGTGACGCTCACGCCGTTCGTCACCATGGCGACGAGCGCCTTCCTGGATATACCGCTATTCGCCCACCTGTCCATAGGCGGGCACCCCTGGTCTGTCGTCGCGGGATGCCTCGCGCTATCGGTACTGCTCCTCTGGCTCAACCGCTCGTTCATGAAGAAGCGCGCCAAGGAATACGACGGCATCAAGGAGCGAGCATGACGCTAGAATTCGTCAGCCAGGCGAGCAAGGGCGGCGTCGGGCTCCGCGGGCTATCCGTGGTCGGGGAGGAGATAGCCTGGGCGAGCGGTACGGGCGGGTCGTTCGCCCGTACCGCCGACGGCGGGGCGTCCTGGTCGTGGGGCGCGATCCGGGGCTACGAGTCGCTAGACTTCAGGTCGATCAAGGCGTTCGACGACCGCAACGCGGTCGTAGCGAGCGCCGGCGCCCCGGCGACGATACTCCTGACGGACGACGGCGGGGCCAGCTGGCGCGAGGCTTTCCGCGACGCGACGGGGAGGATGTTCCTCGACGCGATGGCCTTCAGGGACAGGCGCTCGGGCCTGGCCCTCGGCGACCCGCTCGACGACGGCCGCTGCGTCCTCCGAACGCGCGACTCGGGCGCCTCCTGGTCGCGCGTGCCCCCGGAGGACCTGCCTGACGCGGTCGAGGGCGAGTCGCACTTCGCCGCGAGCGGAACCTGCCTCGCCGCGTTCGGGGACTCCGGCCTCTGCTTCGTCGGCGGCGGATCCGTCGCCAGGGCTTACTGGAGCGACGACGACGGGGCCTCCTGGCGCGCGTCGGACCTGCCCCTCATTAGAGGGAAGCCGTCGCGCGGCGCGTTCTCGGTCGCCGCCCTGGACGGGGCGCGAGCCTGCGTCGTCGGGGGGGACTACGCGTCGCCCGAGCTTTGCCGGGACACGGCCGCCTACACCGAGGACGGAGGGCGCTCCTGGAAGGCATCGGCCGCGTTCCCGCCCGGGGGCTATAACTCCTGCGTCGCGTACCTGCCGGGTACGGGCGGGAGAGTCGTCATCGCGACGGGCACCCAAGGCAGCCATCTATCCGAGGACGGCGGCATGACGTGGGCGAGCGTCGATCCGGCGCCGTTCAACGTCATAGCCTTCGCCGAATCGGGGGGCCGCGGCTGGGCCGCCGGGACCGACGGGCGCATCTGCGCGGTCGTCGCGCGCTAGGCGTCGTCGCGCGGCACAGGGCGGCGCGGGGAGAGCGCTATCGAGAAGCATAGCTCGGCCCCGCGGGCCTCGGAAAAAAAAGCCCGGCGGGCGAGCGCCTGCCGGGCCGAGTAGAGGCGGGAGCTGCCTACTTCTTCTCTACGTAGGCGTCCTTGAAGTACAGGTTGGCGAGGGCGGTAAGCGCCCAGTTCTTGACGTGCGGGGCCATCATGATCGTGTTGCTACGGCTATAGAGCGAGATGACCGGCTGGTCGCGGACGAAGATGTCCTCCGCCCGGTGCATCAGCTCCACCGCCTTGGCGGGGTCGGTCTCGACGATGGTCTTGGCTATCAGGTCGTCGTACTCCGGGTTCTTGTAGCCGACGAGGTTATTCGTGCTATTGGACGTGAACAGCTGGAGGAAGGTCATCGGGTGGAGGTAGTCGCCGCCCCAGCCCATGGCTCCGACGTCGTAGTTGAGCGCCTGGATATCGGCGTAGTATATCGCCCAGTCCTGGACCTTGATCTTCACCTTGATCCCGAGGTTCTTCTCCCACATCTGCTGCATCGCCTCGACCATCTTCTTGACGGTGGCGTTGGTGTAGTAGGACAGCTCCAGCACGGGGAAGCCCTTGCCGTCGGGATAGCCCGCCTCGGCGAGGAGCTTCCTGGCTCCCTCTACGTCGGCCTTGGAGCTGAATCCGTACTTCGCGTGGGCCGCCGTGAAGTCCGCGCCGCCGAAGACGTAGCCGGGGGCGACGAGGGCCAGCGTCGGGGTGCTGGGAGCCTGGAGCACGTTGTCTATGAGCTCGTCGCGGTCCAGGGCCAGGGCCAGGGCCTTGCGCACCCTCGCGTCGCTATAGGGCTTCTTCGTGGTGTTGACGTCGTAGAACGTGGTGCCGAAGGCGGGCAGGATGTGCAGCGAGTCGCTGCCGGTCCGTAGGCGCGGGATGTCGGAGGCGGGGACCTCCCGGAAGCCGTCGATCTCGCCCTTCTCGAAGGCGGACAGGGCGGTGGCGGGCTCCAGTATGAACCTGAAGTTTATCTCCGAGAGCTTGACGGAGGCGGCGTTCCAGTAGTTCTCGTTCTTCTGGAGCACGACGCCCTCGCCCAGCTTCATCGACGCTACCTTGAAGGGTCCGTTGCTTATGAAGGTAGCGGGATCCATGGTCCATCGCTCGGGGCTGGCCTCGACCGCTTCCTGGTAGACGGGGGAGTACACCCACATCGCGAGTATGCCGAGGTAGTACGGCGCCGGCTCCTTGAGCGTGATCTGGAGCGTCAGGTCGTCTACGGCCTTGACGGCGACGGCGTCCTTGGGCCCAGTTCCGGCGTAGTACTCCTCGGCGCCTACGATATACACGGTCAGCATGTCGGCGTAGCGGGCCCCGGTCTTGGGGTCGAGCACGCGCAGGAGGGAATACACGTAATCCTTGGCGGTCAAGGGCTTGCCGTTCGACCACTTGAGGCCCTTCCTGAGCTTGAACGCGTAGGTCTTGCCGTCCGGGGAGATGGTCCAGCTCTCCGCGTTGCCGGGGACTATCTCGCCCTTGGCGTCGTAGGTCACGAGGCCCTCGAACAGCTGCGTCATGAACGGGGAGGCGAACGAGTTGTTCGTGATCCCCGGATCGTAGCCGTCGGGCTCGCTCTGCAGGGCGAACACGATCTTGCCCGGCGCGACGGCCGCCTCCTTGGCGGCTCCGCCGCAGGCGGCGAGGAGCGCGGCGAGCGTCATCGTCGCCAACGCCGATAGCGGGAATTTCATTCGGAATTTCATATATCCTCCTTAACTTGGATACGCGATCAGAACAGGTGGCACGCGACCTCGTGCCCCGACTCGACCTGGCGCAGGACTGGTATAGCCTCCCTGCACGCCGCCTCGGCGTAACGGCACCTCGTATGGAAGGCGCAGCCCGGCGGCGGGGCGATCGGGCTGGGAATGTCGCCTTCAATCGACGGGGCGCGCTCGGCCCCCGGCTCCGGCGGCCTCGGCGACGGAGCGGAGGCCAGGAGGCCCTTCGTATACGGATGCAACGGCCTCCCGTATATCTCCTCGCTACGGCACCTCTCGACGATCCTGCCCAGGTACATGACGCCGACCGTATGCGAGACGTAGCGGACCATCGCCAGGTCGTGCGCTATGAACAGGTAGGAGATGCCGTTCTCCCGCTGGATCGACTTGAGGAGGTTGACCACCTGGGCCTGGATGGAGACGTCGAGGGCCGATATGGGCTCGTCGCATATCATCACCTTGGGGCCGAGGATCAGGGCGCGGGCGATGCCGATGCGCTGCCTCTGGCCGCCCGAGAACTCGTGGGGATAGCGGTTCATGTGCTGGCGCCCGAGACCGACGCGCTCGAGTATGGACGCGACGGCTTCCGTCGTCTCCGCCTGGCTGCCGAAGGCCCCGTGCGCGACGAGCGGCTCCGCGATTATGTCCCTGACCTTCATGCGCGCGTTGAGCGACGCGTAGGGGTCCTGGAAAATCATCTGGATCTTCTTGCGCCTCGTCTTGAGCTCGCGCTCGCGCATGCCGGTGATGTCCTCGCCGTCGAGCAGTATCGAGCCCGAGGTCGGCTCGTAAATGCGCATCGCGGTCCGCGCCACCGTCGACTTGCCGCAGCCGGACTCTCCGACCAGCCCGAGCGTCTCGCCGGGCGGTATTGAAAAGCTGACGCCCTCTACGGCGTGCACGACCCTGCGCCCCGGGCCCTTTACGGGGAAGCGCTTGACTATGTCCCTAAGCTCGAGCATAGGCCGCGCTCCTTTCCTTGAAGACGTTGCCCTCGACGGGCGCGTCGTCGGCCCAGAGCCAGCACCTCGAGCGGCGCGTCTTCGAGACCTCTCGGTACGGGGGAGGAGAGACCGCGCAGACGGCGCGGGCGTGGACGCAGCGGGCCACGAAGGGACAGCCGGGCGGCGGCGCGAGCATGTCGGGCGGCGAGCCGGGGATAGGCTCCAGGAGCGCGCCCTTGTCCTGGTCGATGACCGGTATCGAGCGCAGCAGCCCCATGGTGTACGGGTGCGCGGGCGACTCGAACAGCTCCCCTATGAGGGCTTCCTCCATTATCATGCCGCCGTACATCACGACGACCCGCTCGCACATGCTCGCTATGACGGCGAGGTCGTGGCTGATGAACACGATGGAGCTGTCGCTCTCGCGCTTGAGCTCCCTGAGGAGCCTGAGTATCTGGTCCTGGATGGTCACGTCCAGGGCCGTGGTCGGCTCGTCGGCTATGACGAGGGACGGGCCGCAGATGAGGGCCATGGCTATCACCACGCGCTGGCGCATGCCGCCAGAGAATTCGTGCGGGAACGAGTCGTAGCGCTTGGCGGCCTCGGGTATCCGGACCGCCTCGAGCATGCGGATAGCGCGTCGCCGTATCTCGGCTCGGCCGAGGCCGGTATGGACCTCGAGGGCCTCGGCCACCTGCTTGCCTATAGTCTTCAGGGGATTGAGGGACGACATCGGGTCCTGGAAGACCATGGCTATGTCCTTGCCCCGCACCTTCCTGAGCTCCTTCGCGCTGGAGGCCAGGAGGTCCCTGCCGTTGAACAGGGCCTGGCCGCCCTTCACCTTCCCCGAGGCCGCGAGCAGGCCCAGCGCCGACAGGAAGGTGACGCTCTTGCCGGAGCCCGACTCGCCGACTATGCCGAGGGTCTCTCCCCGGCGCAGCGAGAACGACACGTCGCGGACGGCCTGGACCTCGCCGTCCCGGGTGAAGAAGCTCGTCGAGAGGTTCTTGATCTCGAATACGTTATCGATGGGCATGGCCGCTTACTTTCTCATCTTCGGGTCTAGGGCGTCGCGCAGGCCGTCGCCTATGAAGTTGAACGAGAACATCGTGAGGCATATCGCCGTCGCCGGCGCGAAGAGCTGGTGCGGGGTGCTCTTCATGGTCTCGAGGGCGTCGTTGCACATGGTCCCCCAGCTAGCCATCGGCGCCGAAACGCCCAGCCCTATGAAGCTCATGAACGACTCGACGAAGATGGCCGTCGGTATGAGCATGGTCGCGGTGACGATGATGGGGCCGAGGCAGTTAGGTATGAGGTGCCTGGCGACTATGGCCAGGGGGGACGTGCCTATGGTCCTGGCGGCCAGCACGAATTCCTGCTCCTTGAGCGCCATGATCTGGCCCCGCACGACGCGCGCCATGCTCACCCAGTACACGGAGCTCAGCGCCACGATGATGCTCAGGAAGCCGGAGTCCAGTATCACCATGATCAGGATGACGTAGAGGGTCAGCGGTATCGTGCTGATGACGTCGACGACGCGCATCATGACGTTGTCGACGTTGCCTCCGAGGTAGCCGGAGACGCCCCCGTACAGTATCCCGATTATCAGGTTGATGAAGGCCGCGATGAACGCGACGGTAAGGGATATCCTGGCGCCGTACATCAGCCGCGTCAGCAGGTCGCGCCCGAGCGAATCGGTTCCCAGGAGATAGGAACGGTTCCATAGCCGCCTGGATCGCAGGATCGAGCCGTCGGGCCCGACCAGCCTGAGGCCCGCGGTCCGGTCGGAGTAGTCTATGGAAACGGGCGTCCCGGCGTAGTCGAAGATAATGAGCTTCCTCGAGAGGTCCTCCCGCGCGAACGGTATGGGCGCGAGGAGCCTGCCCTCCCCCGACAACTCGACGAGCTTGAGGTTCTGGGTCATGTAGGCGTACCGGCCCGAATCGCCGATGGCCCACGCGGTGAGGCGGGGCGGGATGTTGACGAAGGCGAGGTTCTGCTCGAAGTACGTATGCCCCGTGACGAAGGGCCCTAGCACCGCGAACAGCACGAGCGCGACGACCACGACGGCCCCGCCTAGCGCGCTCGGCCGCCTGGAGAAGCGGTACCAGACGTCCTGGGCGAAGCTCCGCTGCTCGCTCGCGATCGTCTCCATGGAGTCGTCGCCTATTTCCAGCCTATCCCAAGGGGAGCCGTTCGTATCCATGATAGCCCCCGTCCCTACTGCAGCTTGATTCGCGGGTCTATCATCACGTAGAAGATATCCACGATGAAGACCATGGCGACGAGTATCGTCGCGTAGAATATGGTGATGCCCATGATGGCCGTGTAGTCGCGGTTGGCTATGCTCGTGACGAAGTGTATGCCCATCCCCGGGAGCGCGAAGATCTTCTCTATGACGAACGACCCGGTGAGGAGGGACGCCAAGGTCGGCCCCAGTATCGTCACCACGGGCAGCAAGGCGTTGCGCATCGCGTGCTTCACCAATACGGCCGTCTCCGAGAGGCCCTTGGCGCGCGCCGTGCGAATATAATCCTGGCCCATGACCTCGAGGAGGCTGGAGCGCATGAGGCGCGTGATGAAGGCCAGGGAGTATCCGCTCAGGGCTATCACCGGGAGGACGTAGCCCTTGACGCTCGATACGCCGAAGACAGGGAGCCAGCCGAGCCGATAGGAGAACAAGTACATAAGCGCAGTCGCGATGACGAACGACGGTATCGTTATGCCGAGCGTCGCCAGGAACATGATCAGGAGGTCCTGCCATTTACCGCTTTTAATGGCCGATACGCACCCGAGCGGCAGGGCCAGGAACAGTATGAACACGATCGACATGAGCCCGAGCCGGCTCGAGAGGGGGAAGCCCTCGGCTATGAATTCGTTGACCGACCGCCCCTCGTACTTGAACGAGGGGCCGAGATCGAATACGAGAAGCCCGCGGACGTAGTCGATGAACTGCTCGTGGAGGGGGGCGTCCAGGTTGTACTTCTTGACGAGAGCCTGCTCGACAGCATCCGGGAGCTTTCGCTCGGCGGTGAAAGGACCGCCGGGGATGGAATGCATCAGCATGAACGTCAGGAGCACTACGGCGAAGAGCGTCGCGAACATCGTCGCGACTCGTTTTGCGACATACCAGGCCATTGCATCTCCGAATTTTACTATGATGCGGCCATTATGTTGACGGGCTAGTATACTGTCAATAGAAACGCCTCGCCGGGCGGCCCCTCGCGGAACGGGCCCGGCGCGCGGGGCGGGCGCTAGGCGAGCTTGATCTTGCGCTTCTCGGGGTCCGCGGCGGGCCGGTAGATGATGGCGACATGGCCTATGACGCGCACGAGGTCGGCGCCGGCCTTCTCCGCGAGCTCCCGGGCCAGCTCCTTGCGCTCGCCCTTGAAGTCGACGAAGCGGAGCTTGACGAGCTCGTGGTCGGAGAGCGCGCGGTCCAGCGCCTCGGAGACCCCCTCGGCGGCGCCGGCCTTGCCCAGGAACACGACGGGGTTGAGGTCGTTAGCCAGGGAGGAGAGCGCGGCCCTCTGTTTGGATGTCAGCATAGCGTTCCTTT
>Ga0180008_1000342_pt1 | contig 42795 bp, 39 predicted proteins | sample MM_PW_MetaG_FD_121121 | JGI IMG/M metagenome (GOLD analysis project Ga0180008, IMG submission 121121) | Groundwater microbial communities from the Aspo Hard Rock Laboratory (HRL) deep subsurface site, Sweden - MM_PW_MetaG | ecosystem: Environmental > Aquatic > Deep subsurface > Groundwater... | reverse complement strand
TGATACCAAGAAGCACTAAGTGGTATAATATGTTCCAAAGGGAACAATAAAAAGTTCTTGATATTCATTACAGAAAATAACTCGAGAAGCGGATAACTACTAAAGTTAAAAGTGTTGACTTATCTAATATTCTCTTTCAAAAATACTTCAAAATTTTAAATATTATTTTTTTAGAATAATCAAAAGATATCTCTTTATAGAAATTACTTATTTCAGATAAAGCGTTTCTTCTTAGATAAAGTGAAATACATCCTCCACAGGGATGATAACTTATTTGATAAAGTTAGATTAAAGGTTTGACTTTGATTTAATCCCATTTGTTTTGTATTAAACAAAAGCATTTGAGAAATATTTAAGATACAATGACTTAAAATTAGAATTTTTTTGTTTCGATTCATGAAAAACCTAAATAATAGTTTTCCGAATAAAGCAGTATAAGACAAGAGAAAAGCATAATTGTCATTCCAAGACTTGGAATTTGCTTAATTTTGGATTTGGATATTTTAATTACTTATTTCTTTCATAATACTTAAATGGTAAATCTTTTTTTACTAAATTTAAATATTCTTTAACATATAAAGATCTAGAAACTTAATAATAAATCTTCTTATACTTTGCACTTCCACTATGAAACTACAAATCTAATTATCATAAAATATAATTTAGATATAATCTAAATAAACAAATAATAAGGACTCTTTAATGAGCGATAAAATACATGAAATAATTGGTCAAGTAGCCGTAATACATGATACATTAATACAAACAAATAAAATAAATAATGCACAAGAGGTTTTTGATTTTATAGAAGATTATGATAGTGATATTCAAGAGCATTATTTAAATTTATTATTACAATATTATTTTCAACAAAATGATTTAGTTAATTTACAAGAGTTACTTTTAGTTGGTGCTAAATTTGATATGAGATTTGATGATGTTAAAGAAGCTTTTTTAAATATAAAATCAAATAATGAAAATGTAATAGAGTTTATGCAAGATAATGTTGTATTTGTAAAAGAGAATATTGATAATATTTCTTTAATTGCAATGTACGAATATTATATAAGTAATGAAAGTTTACAAAGTGCTTTAGAGCAATCAGTTGAGTTAATAAAAAAGAACAGATATGTATGTGCTTATTGTTATAGTAAGCAAGAAGATTATGCAAAATTCTTTTTAAATGAAGATTTATTAGAGTCTTTAAAAAGAGATTTACCTTATTTACTTAAATAGGTTTTTTAATGCCATCTTTAGAGTTTGTAATTCCTGATAGTTTTTTATTTATACCAGCAAATTTATCATTTATATCTTTTTGCTTTTTTGTGAGTTTCATAATTTCAAAAATATTAAAAAGTTCTTTGATATTTCTTGTTTTATTATTCTCATTATTAAGTATTGCTTATTATGATTTTTTTTTAAAGTTTGCTATAAGAAACTATTATGAGTTAACTCAAATGGATTCAAAAATATATAAATATCCCAGTAAAAATGAAGATGGAAAAATAGAAAGCTTATCAATGCTTGGTGTTTATGTTTATCCTTTGAAGTATTCAACAAGTTTAAGTTCAATTGAACGAAATGAGATATCAAGAGTTCATGAAAATTATGTGGATAAATTTATTGATATTTCAACTTATACATATAAATTTAATAAATATATTTATAATACTCAAAGAGTATATTTAAATGCATATAAATATAATGACTCTTTACTTGCTAATGACAATGAAGAAGCTAGATTTATGGTTTCAAAAAGATTAAAAGAGGGGTTCTTTTCAAAATATATTGAAAAATATGAGTTTAGATTTTTGGATAAACATACAAATACTATAATTGCAAGTGCATTTAAAATCTCTTTTTTAGTTGATAATAATAAGTTTAGAAATAAGTATTTATATTGGACAAAAGAAAAAGAAGAGGATTTCAACTTTTCTTCGGTTCAAAACTTTGATAAAATTTATACTAAATTATTTATTGACTAAATAAAACTTCCTAATTCATCACCTAAATATTCATCGATTTTTAAGATAAACTCTTCATAGCTTTTATCTCCTACTTTATTGAAAATAACGATTTCTTCTCCAAAGTCATCTTTTATAAAGTGATTAGTTTTTAATACTTTTTTATATAATTTTTGTAAATCTCTATCGCTTTCATCTTTATTGAATAAAAACCAATTTGCAACTGAATCTTCAATTCTTACAAGTCCATAAGTTTTATAATCATCAATATAATCTTGAATAGTTCCATTTTCAAATCTAGCACCAATAACTAAATCATTTTCATTTAGAATCATTTCCATATTTTCACCTTTTTTAATAGTAATGCGGATTATATATAAACTCTATTTAGTTATTCATTATATTTATCAAGTATTAGGTACAATTTCAAAATTCAAAAAAGGAAAATATTATAAAAAAATTTAAAAAAGTACATATAGAAATAACAAATATTTGTAATTTAAAATGTACATTTTGTCCTCCAAAAATCCTTCCAAATGGAACAATGAGCTTAGAAAAATTTGATGATATAAATGCACAGTTAAAACCATATACAAAAGAGTTAGCTTATCACATAGTTGGTGACCCTCTTGTTTTATCAAATTTACATGAGTATTTAAATATTAGTTTAAAACATGAATTAAAAGTAAATATCACAACAACAGCTAATAATATAAATAAAAAACACTATGAAGCTTTGATGAATCCAACAATAAAACAAATAAATTTTTCAATAAACTCATATAATGCGAATTCACATAAAAAATCTTTAGATGAGTATTTAAATCCTATTTTAGATTTTGTAAAGTTTGCACAAGAGCAAAAACATGAGTATTTTATAAATTTTAGAATCTGGAATTTAGATGAAGAAAAAAGTGCAAAAGAGTTTAATACAAAAGTCTTTGACAAAATAAATGAAACATTTAATACAAATATAAATATAGAAGAAGTTTATAAAGAACGTCCTAAAAATATAAGAATTGATAGAAAGATATTTTTTAACTTTGATGAGTATTTTAATTGGCCAAGTTTACAAAATGAAGTGCTAGGTACAAAAGGTTTTTGTTATGGTTTAGATTCACATTTTGGAGTACTTACAAATGGTGATGTAGTTCCTTGTTGTTTAGATCAAAATGCATGTATAAATCTTGGTAATACAAATAATACACAACTAAAGGATATATTGAGCTCCAAACGAGTAAGAGATATTCAATCAGGCTTTAGAAAAAGTATTGTAGTTGAAGAGTTATGTCAAAAGTGTGAATATAGAACACGATTTGATAAGTAAAGGATAAATATGAACGAAATAGAAATTATATTAAAAAGTATAAAGGATTTTTTTACAAGTTCAATGTTAAAAATTGCATTAGTTCCACTGATTGTAACAATGGTAATATTGTATATGCTATTTTTTGCAGCAGCTGATTTTGGAATTACTTCATTACAAGAAATAGCAGCAGCATCACAAAATGGACAAGAAGTAGTAATTGATGAAAATGCACCTTTTTATTTTGTATGGGCTACTTATTTTATAGTATTCTTATTCAAATATTCATTTACATCTTGGATAGCTGGATTCTTACTTTATACAATTGGAACGGTAATAGTACTTCAAGCATCTGTAATTTTATCAATAGTAGTAATTGGATTTTTAACTCCTATGATTTTGAGCATATTACATAAAAGATATTATTCACATCTAAAATTACATGGACATGGAAGTTTGTTATCACCTTTATGGGTAATGGTTAAAAGTGGACTTGTTATGATAGTTTTATTTATTGTTTTAATACCTATTTATTTTGTACCTGTGTTAAACATAATTGCATTTGCTTTACCTTTGTATTACTTTTTCCATAAACTTTTAAATTTTGATGTTAGTTCTACTATTCTAAGTAAAGAAGAGTATAAAGAGATATATTCAAAAGAGGGGAATAATTTTAGGTTAAGAACACTATTTTTGTATTTTATTTCAATGATTCCCTTTGCTACACTTTTTACAGCTGTTTATTATATTATTTATTTAGGACATGCTTATTTTATAAAACTTGATGAACTTAGTAAATCAGATATAAATAATGACTATAAAAAAGAAGAAAAAAAAGAGGATATAAAACTAATCTCTAACTAGTTTATATCCAACTCCTTGAATGTTCTTTAAACAATTTTCGGGGAGTTTCTTTCTAAAGTTTTTGATAAATAATCTCATGGCATTTGCAGTCATTACTGAGTCTTCATCCCAAATACTATTTTCTAATTCTTCATAACTAATAAGTCTATTTTTTGTAATAAGTAGCTTTAAAAAGGCATTCTCTTTTTTGGTTAAATTAAATACTTCATTTCCATTTGAAACAATAGCTTCTTTATAATCAAAAATCCAATTTAAAGATAGATTATATATTTTGTTTTCATCATAAGTATTTATAAAAGCTTCTAAAGCTTCCATAAGTTTATCTTGAGTCATAGGTTTTACTATATATTTTACTAAATGTAGTTCTGCTGCTTCTAGTAAATAGTTTAAATCTGTGTGTGCTGAGGTTATTATGATTCTTGTTTTTGAATCTGATTTTCTAATTTTCTTTATTAGCTCAATACCTGTTTCAGCTCCCATTTTAATATCTGTAATTATTAAATCAGGATTAAATTCTAGATATTTTATATAAGCTTCACTAGCATTTTTTGCACTATTTGTCTCTTTAAATAGATGTTGTAAAATTTGCTCAATATTATTTCTAATGCCATCTTCATCTTCCACGTATAAAACAGAAAATGCATTAAGTTTATTTATAAAATCATTTTGCATTATAGTTCGAATCCTTATGAAAATTTATGTTATGATAGCAAATTAAGGTTAAGAAAGGCCCATTTGAATCTAATAACAGAAAAAAATTTATCTAAAATAATAATATTTACATTTATAATAATTATGACATCAATGATATGTGCCATATCTTACTTTTACGTAAACAATACTTATGATAATTTTGACGTTGAAATGGATAAATTTGAAAGAGAATATTACTCAAATAAAAAAAAGACATTAAAAAAAGATGTAAATACTGTAATTGATATTTTAAATTATAATATAGCAAAATCAAATTTATCTGATGAAGAATTAAAATTAGATGCTGTTAGATTATTAAATAATATTACATTTGAAGAGAATAAAAGTAATTATTTCTTTGTATATGAAGTGAAAAATATGCAAGGTGGAGATAATTTTGCAAAATTAATGGTAAATCCAAATAGACCTGATTTAGTAGGAACTTTAATATCAACAGAGTATAAAGATGCTGATGGTAAAAAATTTAGAGAAGATTTCTTAAAGGATATTAGAATTCATAATGAATCCTTTACAAAGTATGCCTATAAAAAACCTGATTCAAACGATGTGAAGCAAAAACTATCTTATTTTAAGTATTATGAAAAATGGAATTGGATTATTGCCGTTGGTGTTTATACAGATGATATTGAAAATGAAATAGCTGTGAAAAAGAAAGATTTAAAAGTAAAAATCAAGAATCAAGTAGTTCAAAATGTAGTTTTATTTATTATGTTTTTATCCATTGCAATTTTAATTTCAATTGCAATTTCACAAAAAATTGATGAAGTTTTAAAAAGTTATGAAAATAAAGTAAAATCAAATGCAAAAGAGCTAGAAGAGCTAAATGAATCTTTAGAGATAAAAGTACAAAAAGAGATTGAAAAAAACAGAGAAAAAGAGCAATTACTTGTTCAAAAATCAAAATTTATAGCACTTGGTGAAATGATAAGTAATATTGCTCACCAATGGAGACAGCCTTTAAGTGAGTTATCTTCTATTCTTATGTATATAAAGTTTAAGCAAAGTATTAAAGCATTAGATGAAAATACTATGAATCAAAAGATTCAAGAAGCTGATAAAGTTTTAGATTTTATGTCTCATACTATTGATGATTTTAGAAATTTCTTTATGCCAAAAAAAGAGAAAGAGGAATTTTTATTATATAAAATAGTTGATATTGTAATCAATATTGTTTCTAGTACTTTAAAAAACTATGATATAAAACTTGAAAATCACATAGATAAAGAAATTATTTTAAAAACATATTTAAATGAATACGAACAAGTTTTACTAAATATTATAAACAATGCAAAAGATGTTTTAATAGAAAAAAAGATTAAAAATCCATGTATAAAAATAAAAGCATATGAAGAAGAAAATAGTGTGGTTTTAACAATAGAAGATAATGGTGGTGGAGTTTTAGTTGAACCAAAAGGAAAAATCTTCGAACCATATTTTACAACAAAAGAGCATAGTAATGGAACAGGAATAGGGCTTTATATGTCAAAAATTATTATTGATAAAAATATGAAAGGTAAACTAAGAGTTAGAAACACAAATGAAGGTGCAAAATTTATAGTATCAATTCTTAAAAATATAGAAAATAATGATGAGATCATCCATGATGAATTTGTTTGATAATAAATATATTGCACACAGAGGATTGCATGATGGCCGATTGATTCCTGAAAATTCTTTATTAGCTTTTGAAAAAGCTCTTGAAAGAAACTACTCAATTGAGTTTGATATAACAATTTCAAAAGATAATCAAATTATGGTTTTTCATGATGAAGGTTTATATAGATTATGTGGTATAAAAGAAAATATTGAAGATATGAATTACTCTTTTTTAAAAGAGTTAAAACTCTATGAAAGTAGTGAAAAAATACCTTTATTTAAAGAAGTTTTAGATTTAGTAAATGGAAAAATTCCATTAATAATAGAAATAAAAAATCATAAAAATATTGGAATATTAGAAAATAAACTTATGAATTTACTGCAAAACTACAAAGGAAAATATCTAATATGCTCTTTTGAAAAAAGTATATTATCTTGGTTTAAAAAAAATAAACCAAATTTAAAAAGAGGATTGATATTTGAATCTAGTCCCAAAAAATTTCAGAAATATAATAAAACACTTTTTTTATATAAATACTATAAAATAAAAGCAGATTTTATTTCATTGGATTATAAATTATTAAATAGCACAATTTATGATTTTTGTAAAAAAAATAGTTTAGAGTTAATAACTTGGACCATAAAAAACAAAGAAGATTATAAAAAAGTAGATTTAAAAGTAGATGCTGTTATTTTTGAGAATATTATTCTTTAGGTTCTTTGTTTTGAAGTTTTTGAGTAAAAAATGCTAAGAGTATTATAACAAAAGCGATAATTGTAAAAGAGAAGATTTCGGATTGTAAAGTAGTCATATAAGTAGCCTTTTTTGAAAGTCTATCTAAATAATAAAAAAAAAGTAAGAGATGAACTCTTACTTAATTTTCTCATCCATACATTAGGTTTGGTAACCATAACGAAATAGCAGGTATATAGGTTATAAGCATTAATCCTATAAGTAATATTCCTGTCATTGGTAATGAAGCAACAATAACTTGTTTTAAACTAAGTCCTGTTATTCCACTAGCTACGAATAAATTGAGTCCCACAGGCGGGGTTATCATTCCTATTTCCATATTTACAACCATAATAACACCTAAGTGAATTGGATCAATTCCAAGTGCAATACCAATTGGTAGTAAAAGTGGTACTGTAATCATTACCACAGAACTTGGTTCCATAAATTGTCCCATTAATAAAAGTAAAATATTTACAATTAATAAGAACGTTAAAGGACCAACATCTGCTGCAAGTATCATTTCTGTTATATGTTGAGGAATTTGCTCATCTGTTAAGAAGTGTGCAAATAACATCGCATTAGCGATAATAAAGAAAATCATAGAACTTGTTTGTGCTGAGTCTAAAATTATTTTATATAAATCTTTATATTTTGTATCTTTATAAACAAAAAATGAAATAAAGAAAGCATACATAACACTGAATGCTCCAGCTTCAGTTGGAGTAAAGATACCACCATAAATTCCACCAATTACAATAACAATAATTAATAAAGCCCAAAATGCATCTTTAAAAGCAGTGAATTGTTCTTTAAAACTAGCTCTTTTTGTTGATTTAAATCCACTTCTTTTAGCTAAAACATAAGTTGCAATCATCATCATTATACCAATCATAAGCCCAGGAATTACCCCTGCCATAAAAAGTCTTCCAATTGATTGATCCGCAGTTACCCCATACACGATAAATACGATTGAAGGAGGAATTAAAATACCTAATGTTCCTGATGTTGCAATTGTACCAATAGCAAATTGCTCATTATATCCAGCTTGCTTAATTGCTCCATACATAACAGAACCAATAGCTGCAACAGTTGCAGGAGAACTTCCACTAACAGCCGCAAAAATAATAGATGCAAGAATAGCTGCAATTGGAAGACCACCTGGAAGATGTCCTACTAAGCTTTTTGCAAAATTAATAATTCTCATTGCTGATGAACCACGTGAAAGTAGAGCTCCTGCTAAAATAAACATAGGAATTGCCATAAGTGTATACTTATTTAGTCCATCAAAAATTTTTGACGAAATTCCCATTAAATCCATATCTGTAAAAAGAAATGAAGTTATTAATGTTGTAGCCCCAAGTGAAACAGCAACTGGTACACCCACTAACATAAGGGCGAAAAGTAAAATAAATAAAGTAGCAATAACCATACTATTTTTCTCCTTGTGATTTAATTTCGTGTATTACAGCTTCATGCTCGTTGTACAATTTAATGTCTTTTGCATCTGTAAGATAAATTTCAACTAGTTTCTCAGCGCATCTATATGCAGCTAATGCAAAAGAAATAGGAAGAACTAAATGTGGAATCCATAAAGGAATACCTAAATCTACACTCATTTCACCAAAATCTTGTAATAAAAGAATTAATTCATACCCAAAGTATGAAATTAAACCAAGATAAGCAATAGATAGTAAATTTGCAAAGATTAAAAAAGCTTTGGTTATTTCAGGAGAGAATTTTTCAATAATTAAACTCACAGAAATATGCGCACCTTGTTTGAATCCATAAGCAGCTCCAAAAAGCGCAGCCCAAATAAAAAGATAATTAGTAAGTTCAGCAGCCCATGTAAGGCTCATGTCGAAGGCATATCTTAATATTACATTGATAAAAGCTAAAAGCACACCAAGTGACAGTCCTAAGACTGCCATTGTTTGGTTGATCGTACCAACTATTAAGTCGATAATTTCAAAGAATTTTTTCATTTTTCTACTTTATTATTTAGTATCAATTGCTTTTTTGATTAAATCTTCACCAATTACATCATAGAATTGTGGATAAACAACTGCCATTGCTTTTTTCCATTCTTGTTTTTGTTCAGGTGTTAATTCAATAATTTCAAGTTTCTTTGTATCTGCTGCATATTTTTTTAATTCAGCCATGATTTTTTCATCTTCTTTTGCAGATTCTTCTCTTTCAAATGCAGTTGCTTCTTTCATAGCTTGAGAAACATTTGCTTGTAAATCTTTTGGAAGTTTTTTCCAGAATCTATCACTCATAACAACTAAGTAACCTAAATAACCATGACTACTTAAAGTAAGACTTGTTTGAACTTCATTGAATTTTTTTGTATAGAAGTTTGATAATGGATTTTCAGTTCCTTCAACTACACCTTGTTGTAAAGCTGAGTAAACTTCTGAGAATGGAAGTACTTGTGGATTACCACCAACTGCTTTAAATTGTGCTTCTAAAACCTTTGAACTTTGAATTCTATATTTATGCCCTGCTGCATCTTCAGGTAATACGATAGGTTTAGCATTTGTTGAGAAATGTTTAAATCCAGCATCCCAGTAATCAAGAGCTATCATTTGTCTTTTGGCATCTATTTTAGATTTTAAAATAGCACCCACTTCTCCATCCATAACTTTATATAAATGATCTTTATCTTTAAATAAGAAAGGTAAGTCAAAAAGTTGCATTTGTGGAGCTATACTTGTAAATTTAGATAAACTTGGCATAATTAATTGAACATTATCCATAACTAATGCTTTCATTTCTTCACCATCACCATATAATTGAGAGTTAGGAAATACTTGAACATCAATTTTTCCTGCAGTTAACTCTTCAATTCTTTTTTCAAGAAAAGCAGCCGCTTTACCTTTTGGTGTACTATCACTTACTACATGACTTACTTTCATTACATAATCTGCTGCTAAACCAGCTGTTGCCAACATTGCTGCTGCAATTGTACCTATAACTAATTTTTTCATATCTCTTTTTCTCCTTAATTTTTGATATCAAAAAATTATAGTTAAATCTTGTGTAAGTTTTATGTCAATTTCTTAAAGTTTATACATATGTTATATAAATACAAAAAAATACAGCTGTATAAAATATATACAATTATAGGAAAATTAATTAAAATATTTTTTGTATAATGCCCAATCGTAAAGATTCTATATTTTAAGTATTTAACTTTTTTTAAACTAAATTATAGTATATTATTGGACTTTACTTAAGGAATATAAGAGATTAATATAAAGGAAAATGATGGGGTGCAATTTAGACTTACTGACTTCTTTTAAAGATAATTGTGGGTTTGGTTTAGTCGCAGACATGAAAAACAGACCAAGCCATAAAAATTTAGAAGATGCAATTACTTCACTTGAAAGAATGATGCACAGAGGTGCAGTAGCAGCAGATGGTAAAACTGGAGATGGTTCAGGTTTATTATTATCAATGCCAGACTCTTTCATGAGAAAAATAGCAACACAAAAAGGTGTTGATTTACCGGAAATTTATGCAGTAGCAATGATTTTTACTAGAGATCTTAGTGATATTGATACATTCAAAGAATACTGTGAAATTAATGATTTAAAAGTTTTATTAACAAGAGAAGTACCTGTTGATATTGATGCTTTAGGTCAACAAGCTTTAGATAGCTTACCAACAATTATGCAAGTATTTGTTATTCCAAATACTTTAATGACATCAAAAAGATTTGATGCAATGCTTTACTTAACAAGAAAAGAGTGTGAGCATAAACTAGTAGATAAAAAAGATTTTTATATTCCAACGTTTTCATCAAAAGTAATTGCCTATAAAGGGCTAATTATGCCTACGCATATTAAGCATTTTTATATTGATTTAAGGGATGAAGATTTTAAAATCTCATTCTCGTTATTTCATCAGAGATTTTCAACAAATACACTTCCTTTATGGAGATTAGCCCAACCATTTAGAGCAATAGCACATAATGGTGAGATAAACTCAGTTGAGGCAAATAGATTTAATGTTGAAGTAAAATCAGAACAATTAAAATCAGAAGTGTTCTCAGAAGAAGAGATGAAAAGATTACTTCCAATTTTACAAAATGTTGGTTCAGATTCTACATCTTTAGATAATATGTTTGAATTTTTATTAGCAAATGGTGTGGATTTCTTTAAAGCTGCTCGTGCATTAGTTCCAGCTCCTTGGCAAAATGCTCCACATATGGACTCTAATTTAAGAGCATTCTATGAGTATACTGCAACTGCTATGGAAGCTTGGGATGGACCTGCTGCTGTTTCTTTAACAGATGGAAGACATATTGGTTGTTTAATTGATAGAAATGGATTAAGACCTTCTAAATATGTTATTACAAAAGATGATAAATTATATATTACATCTGAGTATGGAACGTTAAATATTGAAGATGATAATATTCTAGAGCGTGGAAGATTACAATCTGGACAGATGATAGCACTTGACTTAAAGCACGGAAAAGTACTAAAAGAAGAAGATATTAACAATTATTTAAAATCAGCACAACATTATTCTAAGTGGTTAAATGATGATATGGATTATGTTCAAGAATATATAGAAGATACATTCTTAAATATAAAAGATTATAAAATTGAAGATTTAGAGAAGAAACAAAAATTCTTTAATATCACATATGAGATTTTAGATCAAGTAATTGAGCCTATGGCAAAAGATGGAAAAGAGCCAGTTGGTTCTATGGGAGATGATACTCCACTTGCATGTTTTTCACAAGTTAGTAGAAATTTTACAGATTACTTTAGACAAAAGTTTGCACAAGTTACAAATCCACCAATTGATCCATATAGAGAAAAAGTTGTTATGTCTTTAGAAACTGGATTTGGTAGAGTTCATAATATTTTGGATGAAAAACCTGAATATGCAAAAAGATTAAAAGTAACAAGTCCTATTTTAATGAAAGAAAAATATGATATTGTTTATTCTTTTGGAGATGAAAAATCACCAAGATATGATGAATATTATAAAAATAGAGTATTCACAACTACTTTTAAAAATGATTTAAAAAAATCATTAGAAAAATTAGCATCATATGTAGTAAAAGCTGTAAAAAAAGATGGTGTTTCTGTTGTAATTTTAGATGATAGAACTATTAATGAAAATGAAAAAGTAATTCCTATGGCTATGGCTGTTGGATTTGTAAATCAACAGTTATTAAAACATGAAATTAGACATAATGTTTCAATTTTAGCGATTACAGGTGAGGTTTATGATCCACATATGGCAGCTGTTTTAATCGGATTTGGATGTACTGCAATATATCCATATATGATGTTTGCTTCAACTGTTTCATTTTTCCAAAGAGAAAAACCATCTAAATATGAAATGCAAAAATTATTAAAAAATACGCAAAAATCTGTTAATGCAGGATTATTGAAAATTATGTCAAAAATGGGTATTTGTACAGTAGCTTCATATAGAAACTCAGGTTTATTTGATGTTGTAGGTTTAAGTGATGAAATTGTTAATGACTGTTTTACAGGGGCTCACTCTGATTTAGCTGGATTAACATATGCTGATATTGAAGCTAAAATCAATAGATCTCATCATAATGCATTTAAAGAAGAAAATAATATGTTCCCACTTGATATAGGTGGATTTTATAAATACAGCAATGGTGGTGAATACCACGATTATGGTCCAGCTACAACTAGAGCTATGCATAATAAAACTGCTGCTAAAAAAGAAGATATTACAGATTTTGATGGATTAAGAGATTTAGTTAATAATAGAGATAAAAAGTTTATTAGAGATTTCTTTGAGTTTAATTCTGATAGAGAAGCAATTGATCTAAGTGAAGTTGAAACAAAAGAAGATATTTTCAAAAGATTTGCATCTGCTGCTATGTCACTTGGTTCAATTTCTCCAGAAGCTCATGAAGCAATGGCAACAGCTATGAATACTATTGGTGGTATGAGTAACTCAGGTGAAGGTGGAGAAGATTCAAAAAGATTTGGAACTATTAAAAACTCTAAAATCAAGCAAGTTGCATCAGGAAGATTTGGTGTAACGCCAGCATATTTAAGATCTGCTGAAGAGTTACAAATCAAAGTTGCACAAGGTGCAAAACCAGGTGAAGGTGGACAATTACCAGGACATAAAGTTACTCCTTTAATTGCAACACTAAGACATACGGTTCCAGGTGTTACACTAATTTCACCACCACCGCATCATGATATTTATTCAATTGAAGATTTAGCTCAATTAATTTTTGACTTAAAACAAATCAATCCATTAGCAAAAATTACAGTTAAATTAGTTTCATCAATTGGTGTAGGAACAATCGCTGCTGGAGTTGCTAAAGCTTATGCTGATAAAATTGTTATTTCAGGTGGAGATGGTGGAACAGGTGCTGCTCCATTAACATCTATTAAACATGCGGGTAATCCTTGGGAAATGGGTCTTTCTGAAGCTCATAATGCTTTAAAAGCAAATAAACTAAGAGAGTTTGTACATGTACAAACAGATGGTGGATTAAAAACAGGTCTTGATGTTGTAAAAGCAGCAATGCTTGGAGCTGAATCTTATGCATTTGGAACAGCTTCATTAACATTACTTGGATGTAAAATTTTAAGAATTTGTCATACAAATAAATGTTCAGTGGGAGTTGCAACTCAAGATGAAAATTTAAGAGATTTCTTTACAGGAACTGTTGATAGATTAATTTCTTACTTTACATTTATAGCTGAAGATATTAGAAATATTCTTGCATCTTTAGGTTATAAAACAATGGAAGAAATCGTAGGACGTTCTGATTTATTAAAAGTTATTGATGATAAGTTTGCACAAAAATTTGATTTCCAAAATATTTTAAGAAGAATTGATGGAATTGATACTTGTCAAAAAGAGACTAATGCTCCTTTTGATGATAATAAATTTGAAAAAGAGTTATTGAAAAAAGTTCACAGAACTATTGAAAATCCAAACTCTCCAATCAAAATAAGTGCAGATATCTCTAACTTAAATAGATCATTTGGTGCTTTAATTTCTGGAGAAATAGCAAGATTTTATGGTGACAAAGGTTTACCTGAAAATTCAATGACTATTAATTTAAATGGAATTGCTGGACAATCATTTGGTGCTTTCTTATCAAAAGGTATGAATTTGTATCTAAATGGTGCTGCAAATGACTATGTTGGTAAAGGTATGAATGGTGGAAAAATTATCATTAATCCTTTCCACCAAGGTAAAGATTTTGCAGGGGCAGGAAATACATGTTTATATGGGGCAACTGGTGGAAAACTATACATTAGAGCAACTGTAGGTGAAAGATTTGCTGTTAGAAACTCTGGATGTACTTCAGTAGTAGAAGGAACAGGAGATAATGCTTGTGAATATATGACAGGTGGAATCGTTGTAATTTTAGGAAATACTGGTATCAATTTTGGTGCAGGTATGACTGGTGGATTAGGATTTGTTTATGACCCTGAAAAAACTTTTGTAGATAAAATGAATCAAGAATTAATTGAGTCAGTTAGAATTGATACAGATGATACTGAAAGAGAAAGATTATATTTAAAACGATTATTACTAGATTACTTACATGAAACAGATAGTGAAATGGCTGATAATATATTACAAAACTTTAGAGCAGAAATTAGAAACTTCTGGATGGTAAAACCAAAAAATATGACAGTATTACCACTAGATCCGGACAAGGGAGATTAAAAGATGTTAAACTTTACAAAATTTGAAAGAATTAATCCTGAAAAAAGGGATGTACTTCAAAGATTAAAAGATTTTAATGAAGTGTATCAAGTTTTTCCAAAGCAAAGAGCAGTAGAGCAATCTGATAGATGTATGCAGTGTGGTGATCCATACTGTCATACTGGATGTCCATTAGGGAATTTTATTCCTGCATGGTTAAAACAAACTGCTACTAAAAATCCAGATTTAGCTTTTGCTTTATCTAATGAAACATCTCCTTTCCCTGAAATTTTAGGAAGAATTTGTCCTCAAGATGTATTATGTGAGGGTGCTTGTTCATTAAATACAGGTCATGGGGCAATTTCTATTGGAGCAATTGAAACTCATATTTCTGAAGATGCTTTTGAAAGAGGAATGAAACCAAAATTTCCTACTCATAAAAATGATAAAAAAGTAGCAGTTGTTGGTTCTGGACCTGCTGGTATTTCTGCTGCAACATTCCTTTTAAGAAAAGGTTTTAATGTTGAAATGTATGAAAGAGCAGATAGAGCAGGTGGACTTTTAATGTATGGAATTCCAGGATTTAAGCTTGATAAAACCACTGTTGATAGAAGAATTAACTGGTTATTAGAAGCTGGAATGAAATTACATTTAAATTGTGAAATTGGGAAAGATATCCCCTCTTCACAACTTGAAAAAGATTTTGATGCAATTTTCTTAGGTCTTGGTTCAACAAAAAGTAATAAAGTGAAAATTGAAGGTGAAAATGCATCAAATGTTCATTTTGCAATTGATTTTTTAACAGGAATTCAAAAAAGAAATCTTGGAAATAAAAATGTTAATTATATTGATGTAAAAGATAAAAAAGTAGTTGTAATTGGTGGTGGGGATACTGCTATGGACTGTGTAAGAACATCGGTTAGAGAAGGTGCAGAAACTGTTAAATGTCTTTATAGAAGAGATGAAGCAAATATGCCTGGATCTAAAAAAGAAGTTGTTAATGCAAAAGAAGAGGGTGTTGAATTTGTATTTAACGTAAGTCCAAAATCTATAAAAGTTGAAAATGATTTAGGTGTTGCTATTGAATTATTAGAAACTTCTATGAGCCAAGCTGATTCAAGTGGTAGACAAAAGGTTGTTATTAATGAAGGTAGTGAGTATTTAGAAGAAGCAGATGTTATTATTCTAGCTCTTGGATTCTCACCTGAAGTTCCTGCATTTTTAAAAGACTTAAATGTTGAAACTAACTCTTGGGGAGCAGTTGTTATTGATTCTAAATTCAAAACATCTAATAAAAAAGTATATGCAGGTGGAGATTGCCAAAGAGGTGCTCACTTAGCTGTTACTGCTGCTACTGATGGTAGAGAAGCTGCTAGAGCTATTACAAAAGAATTATTGTAATTAAATGAACGAAAATATTACAGCCTTATATAAAAAATCTTTTATAGAGGCTGTAATTCTTGCTAATAAAGAACTTTATACATATATTAATACAAATTTATCTTCAAAAGATTATGAATATACAAATACCACAGGTTTTGGTGGTGATAATTCTTTGAAGATTGATTTAATTGCTGAAAATATTTTTATAAAATATCTAAAAGATTTTGGAAATATTTATTCAGAAGAGTGTGGATTATTAAGTACAAATAAAGAGTTTACAATAATGATTGACCCTTTAGATGGAAGTAATAATTTCTATTCAAACTTACCTTATTATGGCACTTCTGTAGCCCTTCAAAAAGATGAAATCACAATAGCAGGTTTTGTTACAAATTTAGTTTCTGCACTTGTAATATATAGAGCATTTGATGAAGAAATAAAACAAATATCTTTATTTGATTTAAAAGAAAAAGAGTTTAATGAAGTGAATAAAACGAAAATTTCTATTTTTGAAAGAGCTTATAAATATCCTTTTCTTTGTGAAAAACTATATGATAATAATATAAAATTTAGATCATTAGGCGCTGTTGCTTTATCTTTATGTGATGCTAAAAATTATGATTTTGTATTGTATTGTGGAAATATAAGAAATTTTGATATTGCAGCTGCTTTGTATATAAATAAGGATTTTTATATTTATAAAACAGATGAATCTTTACTAATAAGTAAAAATAAGGACAAATTTAACTTAATTAAAGAATTTATTAAAGAAGAATAGGTTATAACTCCAGATAAATAATTCAAACTAGGAAAAAACTGTATGTCTTTAATTATTACTGATGAATGTATTGCATGTGATGCATGTAGAGAAGAGTGCCCAAACTACGCTATTGAAGAGGGTGATCCAATTTATGTTATAGATTCGGATAGATGCACTGAGTGTGTAGGTCATTATGAAGAGCCTTCATGTATTGAAGTTTGCCCAGTAGACTGTATTATTATAGATCCTGATAATCAAGAGACAATGGAAGAATTAAAGTTCAAATATGAACAATTAATGGAAGAAGAAGCTTAATGTCTAAAGTAACAACTATTATTGACATTGGGTCTAACTCGATGCGTATGGTTGTATTACAAAAAAGTAGTAGGTTCTCTTTTAGTTTAATAAATGAAACTAAAAGTAGGGTGAAAATATCTGAGGGATGTTATGAAAATAATGGTAACCTTCAGGATATTCCTATGCAAAGAGCTTATGAATCTTTAAAATCTTTTTTAAATATATCTCATGCCTTAAAATCAAGAAAAATAATCTGTGTTGCAACATCTGCATTAAGAGATGCTCCAAATGCTAAAGTATTTATTTCAAAAGTTCAAAAAGACTTAGGATTAAATATAAAAGTAATTGATGGAGAAAAAGAGGCATATTATGGTGGAGTTGCCGCTTTAAATTTAATTCATGATGACACTTTTGTTACTGTTGATATAGGTGGCGGATCTACTGAATTCTCATTTGTAAAAAATGGGAAGATAGAAAAATCAATTTCACTTAATATTGGAACAGTTAGAATAAAAGAACTTTATTTTAATAAAGATGATATTGAAGGTGCTAGAAAAGTTATCTTAGATAATTTAAAAAAGATTTTTGATTTAGGAATTGAAATTCCAAGTAAAGTCGTTGGAATTGGTGGAAGTATTAGGGCTATTTCAAAAATAGTGATGGCAAGAAATGATTATCCATTGGATATTTTACATGGATATACTTACGAAGTAAAAAATGAAAAGAACTTTTTTAATAAAATTATTGATGCAAATACAAATGACGAATTAAAATCATTGGGTGTTAAAAAAGATAGATTTGATACTATAAAAGAGGGTTCATTTATATTTAAAACAATATTAGATGAGTTAAATATCAAAGAAGTAATTACATCAGGAGTGGGTGTTAGAGAAGGTGTTTATTTAACTGATTTATTAAGAAACTCAAATCATAAATTCCCAGAAAACTTCAATGTAAGTGTTAGATCATTACTTGATAGATTTCAAATTGATGAAAAACAAAGTGCTTATATGGGAAATAATGCAGGAAAGATTTTTGATGTTTTAAAACCTATGCATAATTTAGATGATAAGCTAAGAACACTATTAGTAATTGCTTCAAAATTACATTCAATTGGTTCAACACTAAACTTTTATAAATCAAATGATAATGCTTTCGATTTTATTTTAAATGGTTTAAATTATGATTTCTTACACACATCAAGAGTTGTGGTTGCTCATACGATAAAGTTTTCGAAAAAATCATTGCCTTCAAAAAGTGATATTTCAAAATATCAAGATTTACTGCCTTCGTTAGAGATTATGCAATGGATGTCATTTATGATTTCATTGAATATTGCAATAAATCAAGATTTATCAAGACCAAAAGTTGAATATGTATTAGATAATAATACTTTAGAAATTAATTTATCAAATAAATCATTTCTAATTGAAGCAAATATTGATAAATTAGAAAGTCCAGAAGAGCTAAATATAAAGATATAATTATGAAAAAAATAGTTTACAAACTTTTTTTAGTACTTATTTTTATACTAAGAAAATTACCAAAATCATTTCTAAGAAATTTTTTTAAATTTATTGCATATCTTGGTTATTTATTTGCCAGAAAAACAAATAGGATTATTGAAACAAATTTAAATTTTGTTTTTGAAAATTCTTTATCAAAAGATGAGATTAAGAAAATTCAAAAATATTCATATTTTAATATGATTTTATGGGTTCAATCTTTAATTGAAAATCTTGATGTTAGTGATGAAGAATTAAAAAGAACTGTTAAAATTGAGAATGAAGATATTATTAAAGACTTGGTAAAAGAAGATAAACCAATAATTTTAATATCAGCACACTATGGAAATATTGAGATGTTAAGTTGTTATATAAATAAATTTGTAACACCTTTGTCTCAAGTAGCCCGTGAATCAAATTTTAGTGAAGTTGATGAATTTATTATAAAGGCAAGAGAAGCTTCTGGAAGTAAAATTATTTTTAAAACTGGAGCTTTGAAAAAACTTGTAAAAGCCTTAATGAAAAAAGAAGCTGTTTCTTTACTAATTGATCAAAATATAAATTCAAAAGATGGTGAAGAGGTTGAGTTTCTAGGTAAAAAAGCTTATCAAACAGCATCAACTGCAACTCTTGCAAGAAAATTTAATGCATATATTATTCCTGTAGCTATTTTTAACGAAGAAAACTATAATTATAAGATTAAAGTGTATGAGCCAATCATACCAATAAAAACTGATAATGAAAAAGATGATATAAAACAAATTTCTCAATTGGAAGCTAATGCAATATCTGCTATAATTTATGAAGATAAAAAACAGTGGTTTTGGCCGCATAAAAGATTTAAAAGCCATTATAGAGAGATATATGAAAAGAATCCTAATAATTAGTGACGGAAAACCAGGTCACCTAAATCAATCCATTGCATTTTGTAAAATAAAAGATGTTAGTTATGATATTTTAGAAGTAAAGTTTAAATCTAAATTTCATAAAGCCTTATCATATGCTTTCGATAAAATCGAGTATTATACTGATATTTTATTTGATGATTATAAGAAATTCTATTTTGATTTTTATGATGCAGTTGTAAGTGCTGGTTCTGGGACTTATTATTTTAATAAATATATTGGCAAAAAATTTAACAAAAAATCAATAGCATTAATGCTTCCGAAATCTTATAAATATAGTAATTTTTACTATATTATTGCTCAAGAACATGATAATCCAATCAGACAAAATAATATTTTGACTTTGCCTTTAAATCTATCTTTTCCAAAAGAAAGAGGCTGTGTTAAGAAAGTTGAAGATAAAAAATCATTAGCTGTGATAATAGGTGGAGATAATGATGTTTTTGATATGGAGCATGAACTTATAAAAGATGAACTAGATGATATATTTGAAAAATATCCTGATTATTTAAAATATATTACAACTTCAAGAAGAACATCCCCAAATATAGAAGCTTTAGTTAATGAGTATGAATTTGATTATAAATTAATCTACTCAAAAGATCCAAGTGTAAATCCAATTGGTGATTTTATAGCCGTTTGTGATGAGTTTTTTATTACAGCAGATTCAACATCAATGTTAAGTGAAGTTCGAGCTAACAGCCAAGCTAAAATAAATATTATAGATTTAGATTCAAAAAAAGAAAATACAAAGTTTCATAGATTAGTTGACATTATAGAAGAAATGGATGACGAAAAAGTTAACTTTACAAAATTATTGAAAAAAGTAAAAATATAAAATAACTATTAATTAAAAGGAAAAAAGTTGACTAAAAAAATATGTATAATCGGCCTAGGATATGTAGGTTTACCCCTAGCTCATGCCTTTAGTAGTAAATATCAAGTTGTAGGTTTCGATATAAATAAACCAAGAGTTGATGAATTAAATGCAGGTTATGATAGAACTTTAGAATTAACTAGTGATGAAGTAAATGAATCTATAAAAAACGGTATGATTTATAGTACAAATATGAATGATATTAAAGATTGTAACATTTATATTGTTACTGTTCCAACTCCAATTGATAGTACTAACAGACCTGATTTAACTCCTTTAATTAAATCTTCTCAAACTATTGGAAAAGTTTTAAAAAAAGATGATATTGTAATATATGAATCTACTGTTTATCCAGGTGTTACAGAAGAGGTTTGTGTACCTGAATTGGAAAAAGAATCAGGAATGATTTTTAATAAAGATTTTTTCTGTGGATATAGTCCAGAGAGAATTAATCCAGGTGATAAAGAACATACTGTTACTAAAATTCTTAAAATAACAGCAGGTTCAACTCCTGCTATTGCTGATATAGTTGATGATTTATATAAATCAATAATTATTGCAGGAACTCATAAAGCTAGCTCTATAAAAGTGGCTGAAGCTGCTAAAGTTATTGAGAATACTCAAAGAGATGTAAATATAGCACTTATAAATGAATTAGCTCTAATCTTTGATACTATGAATATAAGTACAAATGATGTAATAGAAGCAGCTGCTACTAAATGGAATTTTATTAAATTAAAGCCAGGATTAGTAGGTGGTCACTGTATTGGTGTAGATCCTTATTATCTAACTTTTAAATCAGAAGAATTAGGATATAAACCAAATCTAATTTTGGGGGCTAGACAGATCAATAATGGTATGGGTAAATATATTGCCGAAAAAACAATTAAACTAATGATTAAAGCTGGAAAAATAATTAAAGACTCGAATATCTTAATAATGGGATTGACTTTTAAAGAAAATTGCCCAGATATAAGAAACACAAAAGTAGTTGATATTATAAAAGAATTAAAAGATTATGGGGCTAATATTGATGTTTATGAACCATGGATTGATGAAAAAGATAAAGACTATTATGATTATAACTTTGTACAAAATCCATTTGAAAATACAAAAAAATATGATTCAATAGTTGTCGCTGTTGGACATGATAAATTTAAAACTATATCACAAGAACAGTATGATTCTTTGATAGAAAATGAGAAAATCATTATTGATGTAAAAGGAATCGTTCCTAATCCTTCTTGGAAATTATAATATATGAAAATTGTGCAGTTACTTCCTGAATTAAATGAAGGTGGAGTTGAACGAGGAGTTGTTGAGCTAAGCCGTGAATATGTGAAACTAGGAATTGAGTCATATGTTATTAGTGCAGGGGGAAAACTAGAAAATCAAATAAATATTGATGGTGGAAATCATATAAAATTTGATGTTTGTAGTAAAAATATTTTCACAGCCTTTTCAAGAGTAAATGCTTTAAAAAAAATACTAAAAGAGATAAAACCAGATATTATTCACGTAAGAAGTAGAGTTCCTGCTTGGCTTGTATATTTTGCAAATAAAAGTTTGAAGATCAAAGTTGTGAGCACTGTTCATGGTTTCAACAGTGTTGGATTTTATAGCTCTATTATGCAAAAAGCAGATGCAGTTATATGTGTAAGTAATAGTATAAAAGAGTATATTCAAAAACATTATCAAACTGAAGACTCAAAAATAACTGTAATTCCAAGAGGGATAGATTTAGAACTTTTTAATCCAAAAAATATTGATAATAGTTTTACAAATAACTTCAAAAAAGAGAATAAACTAGATGGTAAATTTATAATCTCAAGTGTAGGAAGAATTACTCAGTTAAAAGATTATGAAACATTTATAAAAGCTATTTTAATAGTAAAAAAAGAGATTCCAAATATTATAGCTTTAATTGTAGGTGGAGTAAGAAGTGATAAAGAAGATTATTTAAACTCTTTAAAAAGTTTAGTAAAAGAATTAAATTTGGAAGAAAATATTATTTTTACAGGAAGCCAAAGTAAAATAGCAGAAATTTATGCACTAAGTGATGTAGTTGTAAGTAGTTCAAAAAAACCAGAAAGCTTTGGGCGTGCAGTTGCTGAATCTATTGCTATGAACACTCCTGTAATTGCAACAAATCATGGTGGTGTAAAAGACATAATAATTGAAAATAAAAATGGTTTTTTCTTTGAAGTTGGAAATGAGAAAGAGTTAGCTAATAATATTTTGAAAACTAGAAATATAAGTTTTGATGGATATAATTATATTTCTTATAATTTTTCTTTGGAGAATATGGTGAATAATACTTTAGCAGTTTATAAAAAGGCATTTAATGTTATCCTTAAAAAAGATTGAAAATAAAGAAATAGTAATATTTAAATTTTTATTTTTTATCTGGATTCTAGCTATTCCTTTTAAAAATGCTGTTTATCAGGTTGCCGTTGCTTCGATGATAATATTCTTTTTTGTACATCTATTAAAAAATAGAAGAGTTGATATTTTAATTGAGAACTTTAAACAGACAAAATATTTAACCATTGGATTTTTTTGTATTATTATAAGCATGTTCCTTTCAAATTTGTTTAATTTAGATTATTTAAATGAAAAATCATGGCGTTTAAGTTATATGTTTTTTGTTAGATATGCTCTTGTTTTCATACTTTTATCTTATTTTTATAGATTAGATTTTTTCAATAAAAAAGAAATTACAATAAGTCTTTTTTCTTCTTTTATTTTATTAGGATTAACGGGAGTATTTCAAATATTACTAAATCCAGATATTATTACAGGACTTGGTATTACAGGGACTCTTGACAATAGAAATGCCTTTGGTTTATTTATGGGAATGGGATTTGTCTTAAGTTTAGTTCTAATAAAAGATCAGAAAGTATTAGGATTATTTTTAATATTATTTTTCTCATTTCTTATGATATTTTCATTTTCAAGATCTTCTTGGGTTGCTAGTGCTTGTTCAGTTTTTATTATGTTTATTTTAAATTATAAAAAAATAAAAATAATTCATTTTATATATTTAGTGGTATTTTGTATTTTTATAGTAACTTTATATTTTACTTTTGATTCTTTTCAAGAAAGATTTAAACAGTTATTAGAAGGAGACTCAAGTAGTAGAACTACAATTTGGATGCATACAATTGTTTTTATAAAAGAAAAAATTCTTTTTGGATATGGAGTTTCAACATGGAAACTTTTACCAGATACCTTTTTGAATCAATTCCCTGATCCACACAATATGATATTAGAAATATTAATTTATACAGGTTTTGTAGGCTTAACAGCATCAATTTTTTCTATATTGATAGTACTAATAAAAATTTTTACAACAAAAAATTTTATTTTATTTCCAATAGCCTCTTATTTTTTAGTGGTTACGCAATTTGATTTTGGTGCATTTGGATCAAAAGAAATTCTTAGTTTTTTAACGATATTTGTTTTCTTTATTTATTCAGATAGTTTTAAAGTAGCTAAATGATTTATTTGTATATTCTATTAATAATATTAATTATTTATATTTCATTAAAATTTTCATGGTGGAGAAAGAATATATGCTATTCTTATCCAAGAGTTTTAATGTATCATATGATTAGTGAACATCTTTCAAAGAAAAAGTCTAAATTTAATAGATTAAGAGTAAAACCAAAAGAGTTTGAAAAACAGTTAATATGGCTAAAAAATAATAACTTTACAAGTTATACTTTGAGCGAATTATCTAATTTGAGTGAAGTTCCATTTAAAGCAGTTGTTCTTACTTTTGATGATGGATATGAAGATAATTTTATAAATGCTTTTAAACTTTTACAGAAGTATAATTTTAAAGCAACTATTTATATAGTATTAAATAGGTTTGATCAAGATTGGGCTACTGATAAAGATCTAGATAAAGCTTCAAATGAGTTAAATAGTGAAAAAATGTTAGATAATGAACAAATTGAAACTATGCTTAAAAGTGGACTTATTGAAATAGGATCACATACTCTTGACCATGTTAATTTACCAAGTTTATCTAATGAACAAAAAATTGAACAAATAAAAGAATCAAAAGAAAAAATAGAACATATTTTTAGTATTAAATGTAATTCTTTTGCATATCCTTTTGGTTTTTTTGATAAAGATTCTGTAAAAATAGTTGAAGAAGTAGCTTATTCAAATGCCACTACAACTGTAAATGGTGTTTTTGATAAATCTAAATATTCAAATTTTGAAATACCAAGAATTATGATAAGTGGAAGACAAGGACTTTTCTCTTTTATTTTAAAAATGAAAAAAGGAAGAAATAGATGAAATTATGTTATTTCTCTTGTTCATCTATTTATGGTGGAGTTGAAAAAATAGTTGTTGATTCATTAAATGAAATTAGTAAAAATCATGAATGTGCTTTGATAGTTCCCTTTGGTTGTAGATATAAAGATAAATTATCTTCAAATATAAAAATCATAGAATATAAATCTTATGATAAAAGATATAATCCATTTTTATATTTAGAAGTTTTAAAAGTAATTAAAAATTATGATATTGTTCATACTCATGGAGCGAAAGCAACTCAAATAACTTATTTATTAAATAAAATTATTCCTTTTATTCATGTTGCAACTAAACATAACACTAGAAAAGGAAAGATTTTTAATAAAGTAAAAAATGTAATTAGTGTTTCTTCTGAAGTTGCAAAAACAATTACTCATCCTAGTAAAGTTTTATATTTTGGTATAAAAAAAACATTAAACTTAGAATTTAAAAAGAATGACATTTTTACGATGATTGCAGTTGGAAGACTCGATCCCATAAAGGGTTTTGATAGACTAATTGATCAAGTATCAAAACTAGATTTTGATTTTGTATTAAATATAATAGGGGAAGGTAGTCAAAAAGCAAAACTTGAAGAATTAATAAGTTCTAAAAATTTAGAAAAGAAAGTCTTACTTTTAGGCTTTAAAGATGATATTCCTCAATATTTAGCAAATAGTCATTTACAAGTGATTTCATCTTTAACGGAAGGTTTACCTTTGACTTTACTTGAAGGAATACTAAATAGTTCGCTAATAATTTCAACACCTGTTGGAGGTATAGTTGAAGTTTTAGATGCAGATTATTTATTAAAAATTGAAGAATTTCCCAATAAAATTACTGATATTTATAAAGATTATGAAAAATATTGTGAAGATTTTAAATTAAAACATGAACTTTTAAAACAAAAATTTGATTTTGATGATTATTCAAAAAATTTGCTGAAATATTATGAAGGGTGTATAAATGCAAAAACATTATAAAATAGTTCATTGTGGTATTTTTAATGAAAAAGACAATGGGAATTTTTTTTATGGATTAGAGAGAAAAATCAGCCATGGTTTAATACAAAATGGTCATTTCGTATATGATTTTAGCTATAGAGATGTTGAGAGAAATTCACGTTTTTTGGGTATTAAAGATAGTGGATTAAAAAAAATGAATGAAAAGCTTATTAATATTTGTAAAAATATAAAAGTAGATATTTTATTTTTGGCAAAAGCTGAAAAGATTGATAAAGTGACTTTATTAAAAATAAAAGAGATTTTGCCAAATATAAAAATTGTACAATGGTATGTAGATCATTTACAAGAAAATGATGCTTTTTTTGATAAATTAGATTGCATGGATGTTTTTTATTATGCAAATGCAAAAGATTTAAAAAGTTTATCTGAAAAATATTATAAAACAATCTTTTCATTTTTCCCAAATATTTCAGATCCCGCTTTTGATAAGAGTATTAACTTAGAAAAAACTAATGATGTAATTTATATTGCAAGGGATTATAAAGAGGATGTAAGAACAAAATTTGCAGTGTTATTAAAAGAGTTTTGTGATAAAGAAAAGATTAATTTAAAAGTTTATGCTTCCTTGGATAATCCAGCTATTTTTGGAAATGATTTTCATGAGGCAATATCAAAAACAAAAATTGCTATAAATTTTAATAGAGATGATAATTTAGAATCAAGAAATGAAGAGAAAATTCTTGGTGCATCTGATAGAATGGCTCAATTTTTGGGTTGCGGAATTTGTACATTCTCTCCTAGAATAAATGGTTTTGAAAAGCTTTATGAAGATAATAAAGATATAGTATATTTTGATAATCCAGAAGATTGTTTTAAAAAATTAAAGAGTTATTTAGAAAACAATCAATTTGAATATATTGCAAAAAATGGTCAAGAAAAAACATTTGAAATAGCAAATGCAAAACGTGTTACTAAATTTATGTTAGAATTATTGTTTAATGATAGTTTGGCTAATGATTATGAGTGGAGCGAATATAAATTTAAAAAGGGAAATAAAATATGACAATTTTACATACATTACATTGGGTACAATTTGCAGGTACTGAAAAAGTATGCGTTGATTTATGTAATGAATTATCAAAAGAACATAAGGTATTTTTATTAACATCAAAACATATTAAACCTTACATTAATGATGAAGTAAGTTTAGTAGAAGTTGATTTTGAAAAAAATAGATATAACCCTTTGTTTTTATTTAAAATTGCAAATATTATAAAAAAAATCAATCCAGATGTTATACATGTACACAATACAAAAGAGCTTGAAGTTATGTACAATGCACGAATTTTTTTAAAAAATAAAATACCTATTATTGCAACAAAACATACCCTTACTCCTAAAAAGAAATTTGCATTAGCTGATTTAGCTGTTGGAATACTCGAAGAAACACATTCAATCATTAACTCTAATAATTCTATAATTATAAAAAATGGAATGGCTTATAAAGAACCTAAAATATTACCTAAAGAAGAAAAGTTTCATATAATATCAGCTGCTAGATTAACTCCTGCAAAAGGTATGCAAACAATTATAAAAGCATTGTCTTTAGTAAAATTTGACTATAAATTTAGTATTTTTGGTCAAGGTGAACAAAAAGAAGAATTACAAAATATGATTAAAGAGTTAGGCCTAGAAAATAACATAACTATTGTTGGTTTTGTTGACAACTTAAATGATTACCTTGCAAGTGCAGACGTGCAAATTATTGCCTCGATATTTGAACCTTTTGGTTTAACAGCTATTGATGGAATTTATTATTCTAATATACTAATTTCTACAAATACTGGAATTTGTGCAGATATTTTAGATAAAGATTTGATATTTGAAAATACTCCTGAATGTCTTGCTGAAAAATTAACTGAAATTCATAATAACTACAATCTTTATTTAGAAAAATTTGTAAAAATTAAAGAAAGAAAAGAAGACTTCAGTATTGAAAAAATGGTTGAGCAATATGTTCAAGCATATAAATCTTTGATAAAGTAGTTTAATGCCATATTTAATTGTAATACTAATAGTTGTATTTATAATATTTTCTCTTCGATATAATTGGTGGAGAATACCACAAAGCAATAAAAAAGTAAGAGTTCTAATGTATCATAGTATTAGTGAACATATTGGAAAAGAGAAACATAATAAATGGAGAGTAAAACCAAAAGATTTTGATAAACAAATGAAATGGTTTTCTGAAAATAACTGGAACTCTTTTACTATTTCAGAGCTTGTAAAACTAGATAATATACCTGAAAAATCTTTTGTTATTACATTTGATGATGGTTTTGAAGATAATTATACAAATGCTTTTCCTATTTTAAAAAAATACGGATTTAAAGCTACTATTTATCTCGTTCCAAATCAAAAAACAAATCATTGGGAAGAAAAAAATACTTCGGTTATTTCAAATTTATTAGATAATGAACAAATATTGGAAATGCAAGATTCCTCTTTAGTAGAGTTTGGTTCTCATACTTTATCTCACGTTAATTTATCAAAAATTAATGATGAGCAATTAGCATTAGAACTTGAAAAATCTAAAATAGATGTAGAAAATATAACTAAAAAAGAGTGTGAAGCTTTTGCTTATCCTTATGGAAAATTTGATAGTAAAATAGTTGAATTTACCAAAAAAGCTGGATATAAAAATGCTACTGTTGTAAAAAGAGGTTTGTTTTCACATGGTGATGATATTTTAGCTATTAAAAGAATAGGTATTTTAGGAACTGAAAGTTTTTTTGATTTTATTTTAAAAATAACAAGAATTAGGAATAAATTATGATTAATGCATCTGTTTATATTATTTGTAAAAATGAAGAAAAACACATAAAAAGAGTTTTAGAAAGTGTTAAAGATTTTGCTGAAATAATTATTGTTGATAGTGGAAGTATTGATAGAACTTTAGATATCGCAAAAGAATTTACAAAAAATATTTTTTATAAAGAATGGCTTGGTTTTGCCGCTCAAAAAGAGTATGCAAGAAGTTTATGTACAAATGAATGGGTTTTGAATCTTGATGCAGATGAAGAGCTAACAGGACAACTAAAAGATGAAATAATTCAAACTATAGATGAAAATAACATTGATGGCTTAAATATAAAAATCTCAAGTCAATATTTAGGAAAATTTAATAATGAAAAATCAAAATTTAATAGAAGAGTTAGATTCTTTAGAAAAGATGTTGGACATTATCCTGAAAAATTAGTACATGAATCAATAGCAATAAATGGAAAAGTTAAAAATGCAAATGGTTTTATTTATGACTATGGAACAATTGATTTAAAAACACATTTATCAAAAATAAATGATTATTCAAGTTTAAGAGCAGAAGAAAAATTTAATAAAAATAAAAAAGCTTCTTTAGTAAAACTTCTATTGGTTTTCCCTCTTTCTTTTTTCAAGTCTTTTTTTATAAAAAGAGGTTTTTTAAATGGCACAAGAGGATTTATTGCTGCAATAAATAATTCGTTTTATGCATTTTTAAAAGAAGCAAAGCTTTATGAATTAAATAATAATAAAGAGAAAAAATGACCCCAAAAGTATCAATTTCATATAAAACAAAAAACATTTTAATAGATGAATTATCAAAGCAAGATAATATTGAGGTTTTAAAAGAAGCAGGTTTCATTAAGAGTTTATTTACAAAGAAAAAGTATGCGGATGTATATTTCTTCTCTGGTAGTTTAGATGAAAAAGCCATTGAAAATATTAAAAATGCAAAAATGATAATAGTAAACTCTTTTGCTTCAATGAATGAAGTTATTTCAAAATTAAAAATTTCTCATGAAAGAGTAAAAGTTATTTATCCAAGTGTTACAATTGAGTATAAAAAAACAAAAGATGTTAAATTAAAACTTTGTGAAGAATTACAAATTGATCCAATAAATAAGCTTATATTTTTTACTGCAAAAAACTTCAAAACATCTGGTGTTAAGGAGTTCTTAGATATTTGTTCAAGTATTACTTATGAAGATTTTAAAGTAATAATTGCAGGTACACAAAAACAAATATATTCACTTAAGTTTCAACAACAAAAATATCCAAAACTTGAGAGTAAATTAATTTTACTTGAAGATTATAAAAATATGGATGATTTGTTTTTATCAGTTGATATTTTCATATTACCAACTTATAATAAATCTTTTTCTTCAAATATTGTAAAAGCAATGTTTTGTAGGTGTGCAGTTTTTCTTAGTATTGATAATGATGCTAAAGAGATTGTAGATGTATTTGCTTCTATGGATAGCCCTACAGACCCAAGTATGACCTTTAAAGTGGATGCAGTCTTAAAAGGACAAGATGATTTAAAACAGATAAAAAAAGAGAATAGAAAACTAGCTAGTGAGTTTAGTTTAGTTAATAATTTAGCAAAAATTAATACTATTATAGAAAATGTTTAAATTTAACTTAAGAAAAAAAAGATACAATACGCAAATATTTTTCACAATAGAAGGAAGACAAATGTCAAGAAGATGTGCAATTTCAGGAAAAGGACCTATGTCTGGAAACAACGTAAGTCATGCAAAAAATAGAACTAAAAGAAGATTTTTGCCAAATATTAGAACAGTTAGAGTTACATTAGAAGATGGAACTACAACTAAGTTAAAAATTTCTGCAAAAGAGTTAAGAACTCTTAAAAAACACTCATAAGAAGGCGCTAGAAAAGTGCTTTCATGAGCATCTTTACTAGGGTAAAGAAGGCAATTGGCTGGGAAATAAGACGAGCCAAACCTCAATATGATTTAAACCCTTTAATTTACTCTCAATTAAAACCTTTTAGACTACCTTTAATTCTGATCCAAATCATAATGATGATAGGAACTTTAGGTTATGTTTATATTGAAGATTATTCAATTATGCATGCCATTTTTCAATCAGCTTATACACTAACAAATACTGGATTTGGTGCATTAAACGAATCAAACTTTAGCAATTTAGGAATAGTATTTACTGTTACATTAATGTTTGCTGGATTTACGATATTATATATTTCAATAGGTATTGTTATTGATGTTATAGCAAATGGTACTTTAATAGCTTTATCAAAGGAAAGAAGAATGCTTTATAAAATAGCCAGACTAAGAAGACATTTTGTGATTTGTTATCACAACGAATATACAGCTCAATTAGCAAGACAATTTAGAGAAAATCATATTCCTTTTGTTGTTGTAGATCCAAGTGATGATATAGAACAAATAGCAAAAGAAAACAACTATCCGTACTTTGTAAAAGAAGAGCCGTATAAAGAGATTGCTTTTTTAAAATCTCATCTTAGCTCTGCTAAAGGTGCCATTTCATTATCAAAAAATATATCAGATAATATTACACTAATTGCTTCAGTTAGATTGTATGAAAAAGAGTTAGGAAGAAGTCCATTTTTGATTATTTCAAATGCTGAAACTCAAAATGAAAAAATAAGACTGCAAAAACTAGGAGCAGATAAGGTTGTAGCAACTCCTTCACTTATGGCAAAAAGAGTAAGTGCAATGGCTATACGACCTGATATGGAAAATGTTCTTGATGAGTTTTTATATAAAAGAGACACTCCTATTGATATGGAAGAAGTTTTTGTAAAAGAGGACTCATGGGTAGTTAATAGAGAGCTTCAAGATTTACACTTAAGAGATAGATTAAAAGTTTCTATAATTGGAATTACAGAAGAAAAAGGTAAGTTTATACAAATGCCAAAGGGAACAACTATAATAAATACTAATTGTAAACTATTATTAGTTGGTTCTCAAAAAGGTATTGCAAGAGCTAAAAAGATTATAAATTTAACAAATCAACCAGAGGATATATAAAATTATGTTTACTATTTTACCAATAAAAGGTTATATTGACCAAATTGATGGATTTTATTGTGATGGAATTCATGCAGGATTAAAACCAAATGGAAATAATGATTTAGGATTTATTTATACAAATAAACCTTGTACTGTTGCTGCAATTTTTACAGAAAATAGATTTCAAGCTGCTCCATTAAAACATTTTTTACAATATGGAGAGGATTTCAAAACAAATTTTGTTTTAATCAACTCAAAAAACGCAAATGCTTTAACTGGAAGAAAAGGGATTGAAGATATTAATAAACTATTTTCGCGATTAGATTTTGAATTAGTAAATCCAGTTATGAGTAGTACAGGAGTTATTGGAAATCCACTTCCAATTGAGAAATTAGTAGCAGGAGCAAAAAAATTTGATTTAACATCTAAAAATGGCGAAAATTTATCAAAAGCAATTATGACAACTGATGCATACCCAAAATCATGTATGTACGAGGTAAAACTTGAAGATGGAAGTTCATTTAAAATTGGTGCAGTTGCAAAAGGTGCTGGAATGATTAATCCAAATCTTGCAACAATGCTTTGTTTTATTTGTACAGATGCTAATGCTCCTTATTCTGATATCAAAGAGGCATTAAAAACAAATAGTGAAACAACATTTAATGCAATTTCAGTTGATGGTGATACATCAACAAATGACACAGTTATGGTATTAGCAAATGGAAACTCAAATGCTTATGATAAAGAGGCTTTTGCAGAGGCTTTAAGACTAGTTATGCATGATATGGCGATGTTAATGGTAGCAGATGGTGAAGGTGCTAAAAAAGTGGCTGCATTTGAGGTAATAAATGCAGCTACAAAAGAGCAAGCTATGATTGCAGCAAAAGCTTTATCAAACTCATTACTTGTTAAAACAGCACTTTTTGGAGAAGATCCAAATTTTGGAAGAATCGCTTCAACAATAGGTGCTTCAAGAATTGATTGTGATGATGAAAAGTTAGTTATCTCTTATAATGATGTTGTTGTATTTAATAAAGGTGAAATTTGTTTTACTCCAGATATTGAAGCAAAAGCAGGAGATGTTCTTAAAAAAGATAAATATAAAATAATTTGTGATATTGGTTTAGGTGATGGCTATTTTACTGCATATGGTTGTGATTTAGGTTACAAATATGTAGAAATAAATGCTGATTACAGAAGTTAAATAATAATTCATATTACAAAGATTAAGTACATTACTAGTATAATTGTTTTATCAAATTTTAATATATAGGATGTAACATGTTTCATGAATATAGAGAGCTAATCACTGAATTAAAGCAAAAAGATGCATATTTTCACAAGCTTTTTGAAAAGCATAATGAGTTAGATGATGTTATTTCAAAACTTGAAAAATCACATGCTGATCAATTTGAAATTGAAACAAATAAAAAAGAAAAACTAAAAATAAAAGATGAAATTTATTCTATTTTAGTTAAGCATAGTAAAGAGGATTAATTTTAGATTAATTCATAGAAGGGGATGAAAGCTTAGGCTTTTGTCCCCTTTTTTTTAATAAAAAAATCTATTACAACTTATACTAAGTCCTTTTTAGATAAAATAATACAATTTTATATTACAAAGGCCTTTTTTTATGGAAAACCTTTTCGAAAATCAAGATATTATAGACATAAATATTGAAGACTCAGTTAAAGCTTCTTATTTAGATTACTCTATGAGTGTTATTATTGGTCGTGCATTACCTGATGCAAAAGATGGTTTAAAGCCCGTGCATAGAAGAATTTTATTTGCTATGCATGATTTGAACATTACTTCAAAATCTTCTTACAAAAAATCAGCAAGAATAGTTGGAGATGTTATTGGTAAGTACCACCCACATGGAGATACTTCAGTTTACGATGCATTAGTAAGAATGGCTCAAACATTCTCAATGAGAGCACCACTTGTTGATGGTCAAGGGAACTTCGGTTCTATTGATGGTGATAGTGCTGCTGCTATGAGATATACAGAAGCTAGAATGACAAAAATAGCTGAAGAAGTACTAAGAGATTTAGATAAAGATACTGTAAACTTTACTCCAAACTACGATGATACGATGAAAGAACCTTCAGTTCTTCCAACACGAGTACCAACACTTTTATTAAACGGAAGTGAAGGAATTGCAGTTGGTATGGCTACAAAAATACCACCTCATAATATTAACGAATTATTAAATGCAGTTTTATACACAATTGATAATCCGGATGTTACAGCTGATGAATTAATGCAGTTTATTCAAGGACCAGATTTCCCAACAGGTGGAACTATTTTTGGAAGACGTGGAATCATTGATGCTTATAATACAGGTCGAGGACGTGTAAGAATCAGGGCTAAACATCATATTGAAACAAGAGGTAAAAAAGAGATTATTGTTCTTGATGAATTACCTTACCAAGTTAATAAATCAAGATTAATTGAACTTATTGCAACTCTTGCAAAAGATAAGCAAATTGATGGTATCTCAGAAGTTAGAGATGAATCAGATAGAGAAGGTATTAGAGTTGTAATTGAGCTTAAAAAAGATGCTATGAGTGAAATAGTATTAAATAATTTATATAAATCAACTCCTATGGAAACGACATTTGGTATTATTTTACTAGCTGTTTACAATAAAGAACCAAAGGTATTTAATTTACCACAATTATTAAATATTTTCTTATCTCATAGAAAAACTGTAATTATCAGAAGAACTATTTTTGATTTAGAAAAAGCAAAAGCTAGAGCTCATATTTTAGAAGGTTTAAAAATTGCCTTAGATAATATTGACGAAGTTGTTAGAATTATTAGAGCAAGCTCTAATGACCAAGAAGCAAAAGATAGTTTACAAAATAGATTTGGTTTAAGTCCAATTCAATCTCAAGCTATTTTAGATATGAGATTAGGAAGATTAACAGGTCTTCAAAGGGATAAATTAGAAGCTGAATATCAAGAATTAATGATATTAATTGCTGAACTTGAATCTATTTTAAAATCTGAAGATAAATTAAATGAGATTATCAAAGAAGAATTAACAGATATTCAAGATAGATTTGCAAGTGATAGAAGAACTGATATTGAAGACTCTTATGACGAAATTGATATTGAAGATTTAATTCCAAATGAGCCAATGGTTGTTACAATTACTCATAATGGTTATGTAAAAAGAGTTCCAATCAAATCTTATGAAAAACAAAGACGTGGTGGAAAAGGTAAAGTTGCTGTTACTACGCACGATGATGACTTTATTGAGAAATTCTTTGTAAGTAATACTCATGATACTTTAATGTTCGTTACAAATATGGGACAATTATACTGGTTGAAAGTTTATAAAATTCCTGAAGGAAGTAGAACAGCAAAAGGTAAAGCAGTTGTTAATTTAATCAACTTAAGACCAGATGAAAAAATTATGGAAATTATTCCAACACCTGACTTTGATGAATCAAAATCATTAGTATTCTTCACAAGAAATGGTGTAATTAAAAGAACTTCATTAAGTGAGTTCTCAAATATTAGATCAAATGGTGTAAGAGCAATTGTTCTTGATGATTTAGATGAAATTGTAACTGCAAAAATTGCTGATGTTGAAACACAATATTTAATGATTTTTACAAGTATGGGACAATGTATTAGATTCGAACTTGAAAAAACAAGAGATCAAGGTAGATCTACAAGAGGGGTAAGAGGTATCAAGTTTAAACATGATATTGACTTTGTTGTAGATGCTGATGTTGTAAGTAATGAAGACCAAGAGTTATTAACAGTATCTGAAAAAGGTATTGGAAAAAGAACAACAGTGAGTGAATATAGATTAACAAATAGAGCAGGTTCTGGAGTTATATCAATGAAATTATCTCCAAAAACTGGTAATGTTATTGGTGAAGTATTAGTTGATGATACTCAAGACCTAATGTTATTAACTTCTATTGGAAAAATGATTAGAGTTGATATGCAATCAATTAGAAAAGCAGGCAGAAATACTGCTGGTGTAATAATTGTAAATGTTGATAAAAATGACAAAGTTGTATCAATTGCAAAATGTCCAAAAGAAGATGAAGAGATTGAATTAGATGAAAATGGAAATATTATAAGATACACAGAAGATGGTGAAATTTTAGAATCAATTGCCATTAATCCTGAAACAAACAAACCATCTACATTGTTAGATGTTGTAGAAAAAGATAATTTAGAAAAAGAAGAGGAAGAGTAGAATAATGAGAAAGTTTAATGTTGCAGTTGTTGGAGCTACTGGTGCAGTTGGTGAAGAGTTATTTAGAGTTTTAGAAGAATATAACTTCCCTATTAATAAATTAATACCATTGGCAAGTTCAAGAAGTGCTGGTTCAAAAGTTGAATTTAAAAATAAAGAAATCACGGTTTTAGAATTAACTGAAACTTGTTTTGAAGAAAATGATGTAGAAATTGCATTTTTTAGTGCGGGTGGTTCTGTATCAGAAAAGTTTGCAAAATTTGCAGTTGAAGCTGGTGCTGTTGTAATTGATAATACAAGTCACTTTAGAATGGATCCAAAAGTTCCTTTAGTTGTTCCTGAAGTTAATCCTGAAGATATTAGATTATGGAGAGAATCAGGAATTATTGCAAATCCTAATTGTTCTACAATTCAAATGGTTCTTTCACTTAAACCATTAGATGAATTATATGGAATCAAAAGAGTTGATGTTTCAACTTACCAAGCTGTTTCAGGTGCTGGAAAAATTGGTATGGAAGAATTAGTTAAACAAATGCAAGCTTTTTTTGCATTTAATTTAGATGAAGCAGAAGTAAAAGCATTTCCTCATCAAATTGTTTTAAATGTAATCCCTCAAATTGACGTTGCTCAAGATAATGGTTTTACAAAAGAAGAAATGAAGATGATTAAAGAAACTCAAAAAATTATGCACAAAGAGATGAATATTGCAGCAACTTGTGTAAGAGTTCCTGTTTTAAGATCTCATAGTGAATCAATAACTGTAACATTCGATCAAAATGTTGATGTTGATTTAGATAAAGTAAGAGATGCATTAAGTAATTTTGAAAATGTAGAAGTTATTGATGATTTAAAAAACAATAAATATCCAATGCCAATTATCTCAACAGATACAGATACTACATATGTTGGAAGAATTAGAAAAGATATCTATTCTTCAAATATGATTCATTATTTTAATGTTGCTGATCAAGTAAGAGTTGGAGCTGCTACAAATGCAGTTAGAATTGCTCTTAAATGGGTTGATATGGAAAATGATATCTAATGCTAGAAAAATTTTTTGAAAATGCAATGTGGAAAACAAGACTTTTTGTCTTGCTTCCAGTTATTTTTGGACTTATTGGAGCTATAATACTTTTTATTGTAGCTTCAGTAGATATTTTTGAAGTTTTAGTTTATACAGTAGATGTATATTTAAATGGATTACATCCTGAAAATTTCCATGAAGAGATTGTAAGTAAAATAATTGGTGCAGTTGATTTGTATTTAATTGCAGTTGTTATGCTAATTTTTGCTTTTGGGATATATGAATTATTTATATCAAAAATTGATGCAGCAGAAGATGGTAAAGCAGGGAGTAATATTCTAGCTATTCACTCTTTAGATCAATTAAAAGACAAAATTGCAAAAGTAATAGTAATGGTTTTAATTGTAAGTTTTTTCCAAAAGGTATTACATACAAGTTATGATGGAGCATTACAAATGCTTTATTTCGCTTTATCAATTGGAATATTATCTGTAGGACTTTTCTTTTTAGGAAAAGTTGGAAAACATTAAATTTTTTGTTACTTTTGAAAAAGTAGATATATAAATATTGGTCCCTTAAAATAGGGACTATTTTAAGGATGAAAATGTCAAAAATATTTGTAGATGCATGTTTTAGAAAACCAACTCCATACACACCTGTATGGATGATGAGACAAGCAGGAAGATATCTTCCTGAATATATGAAAGTTAGAGCACAAGCTGGTGATTTTTTAAATCTATGTCATAATCCAGAACTAGCTGCTGAAGTTACTATTCAGCCTTTAGATATTGTAGGTGTTGACGCTGCTATTTTATTTTCAGATATTTTAGTTATTCCAAATGAAATGGGAATGCATTTAGATTTTGTAAAAGGGGAAGGTCCTCTTTTTAAAGATCCAATTGTAACTGAAGCTGATGTAGATGCTTTATTAGGTGGCGTTGAAGCTGCTAATAAATTAACTTATGTTTATGAAACAATTAAATTATTAAAACAAAAATTACCTGAAGATAAAGCACTTATCGGATTTACAGGTGCTCCTTGGACACTTGCTACTTATATGATTGAAGGGCAGGGGACTAAAACTTATAATCTTTGTAAAAAAATGATGTATTCAAATCCTGAACTTTTGCATAAGATTTTAAGAAAAGTTACTGATGTTGTAAAATTTTATATGGAAAAACAAATTCAATCAGGGGCAGATGTTGTTCAAATATTTGATTCTTGGGCAGCAGCAATTGAACCTTCAATGTACGATGAATTTTCATGGAAATATATGGTTGAAATTTCAGAATACTTAAAAGAAAAATATCCACATATTCCAGTAATCATGTTTCCAAAAGGAATTCCAGCATTCTTAGATAAAGTATATGGAAACTTTGATGTATTTGGTGTAGATTGGGGAACTCCAATGGCACTTGCTAAAGAGAAATTAGGAAGTAGGTATGTACTTCAAGGAAATATGGAACCTTGTAGATTATACTCAAAAGAGAAAACTACACAATGTGTTGAAGCCTTACAAAATATCATGCAAGGTGAAGGACATATATTTAATCTTGGACATGGAATATTACCTGATGTTCCTGTTGAAAATGCTATTCACTTTGTTAAAGAGTGTCAAAGAGTAAGTAAAAAATAATCTAACAAAAATTAAGTAGGAATTTTTCCTACTTAAAACTATCGAAAGAAAAATCATGTCATATTCTAATTCTATTATTTTTGGACCGATTCCCTCAAGAAGATTTGGTATATCATTAGGTGTAGATTTATCACCATCAAAAAAACAATGTAATTTTGATTGTTTATATTGTGAACTTGAAGGTGCAAAAACTACAGATAAAATGGATACATATCCCAGTGTAAATGAAATTATTACTGCAATAAAAGAAAACTTTTTAATTCATCCACAAATTGATGTTATTACACTAACAGCAAATGGTGAACCTACTTTATATCCAAAATTAAATGAATTAATAGATGAAATAAATAAAATGAAAAATCAAACAAAAACATTGATTTTATCAAATGGAAGTACAATATATAAAGAAGAAATATTTAATTCCCTTTTAAAAATAGATACAGTTAAATTATCTCTTGATTGTGTAAGTGCAAAATGTTTTAAAAAACTTGATAGGGTTAATAGTAGTGTTGAAATAGAAAAGATTGTTCCTTCAATGATTGAGTTTTCAAAAAAAACAAAAAATGATTTTGTATTGGAAATATTATTTGTAAAAGATTTAAACGATAAAGATGAAGAACTTGATTTATTATATGAAGCTGCTTTAAAGATAAATCCAAAGCGTATAGATATAGGAACTATTGATAGGCCACCTGCATATGATGTAAAACCTGTTTCTTATGAGTTCCTTGAAAGTATTGCAATTAGATTTGAAAACTTAAATATGAATATAATATACAAAAATAGACCAAAATCAATTCAATCATATAGTTATGAAGAGATAAAAAAAATGCTAAAAAGAAGGCCTCTAACTAAAGAAGATATAGAAAATATGTTTGATGAAAAATCAAAACTACTATTAGAAGAGTTAATAAAAGAAGAAATAATTACTATAGTAAATAGTAGTGGAATAGAATTTTATAAGAATTTAGAAAAATAGACTTTTATGTCTTGACAATAAAGTCTTTTTTTACTATAATTCGAACCCATTAAAGATGAAGTCAAAATCCGGCATAGCTCAGCGGTAGAGTAGATGACTGTTAATCATTTGGTCCCAGGTTCGAATCCTGGTGCCGGAGCCATAACTTCTTTTTTAATGTTTAAAATTATAGATTCCGGCATAGCTCAGCGGTAGAGTAGATGACTGTTAATCATTTGGTCCCAGGTTCGAATCCTGGTGCCGGAGCCATTTATAAATTTTAAAAAACAAAACCTTTTCAAGTTCCGGCATAGCTCAGCGGTAGAGTAGATGACTGTTAATCATTTGGTCCCAGGTTCGAATCCTGGTGCCGGAGCCACTTTCAATTTTTATCAAAAACAAAAAATCAATTTTTAAAAATCTTCATTTTCAAATCAAAAAATATCATATTCCATCATTTACTTTTATTTTGGAATCAACTACACTACTTATTAAATTATTTATATTATGAATTATTATGTTTAGAGTAGAAGTGGAAATTTAGAATAGAAGTAATTAACCAAAGGCTAGTATTCAACTAGCCTTTTTTTTAGAATATTATTTTAACTTAAGAGCTACAAGTTCATTAACAACTTGTGGATTTGCTTTTCCACCAGTAGCTTTTAAAACTTGTCCTACAAAAAAGCCTAACAGTTTTGTATTTCCTGCTTTGAATTTTTCTACATTGTCCGAATTTTTTGAAATGATTTCATCAATAATAGGTAAAATGATACTTGGGTCACTTATTTGAACTAAACCTTTATCTTCAACTATTTTTGAAGGATTAATTCCTGTTTTAGTCATCTCTTCAAATATTTGTTTTGCAATTTTATTTGAAATGATTTCATCATCTACCATTTTAATAAGTTCAGCTATTTGAGATGCTGTAAATTTTAGCTCATTTGCTTGTTTTTCTTTTAGCTCTTTTGCAACTTCATTTGCTACAATATTAGCAAGTGTCACAGAAGAAATTGACATATTAAATCTTTTTTCATTAGGATTCATTGCGTTAACAAAGCATAATTTTGATAAATAATCGTAAGCTTCTTCATAGAATGATGAAAGATCTTCATCTCGAGCAAGAATATTAGCAACTTCACTATTTAGATTAAGTTCATTTGTATATTTATCAAATAGTGCTTTTTGATTTTCACTCATAGGTGTAACTTCACCAATAACTTGTAAATTTTTAGTTTCCGTTTTAGGTGCTACATCACTTTTAACTATTTTTTCTACTACTTTTGTTTTTTTAGCCCAAGAGTCTTTTAATCCTACTATTTTATTAAATACTGGTTTTTCATCTGTATAATCAATTGGGTCTGCATAAAAATACCCTTGTCTTTCAAATTGAAATCTAACATCTACTTTATCAGTAATAACAGCAGGCTCAATAAGTGCATTTTTAATAATATGTAATGAATCTGGGTTTAAGTCTTCAATTCCTTCAGGTGCTTCGCAAGAGTATAATCTATCATATAGTCTTACTTCGATTTTTTTTGCTTGTGTTGCATCAACCCATTGGATTGCACTTTTTACTTTTATGCCACTTGTATCTGAACCACTTTTAGAATCAGGATTATATTCTGCTTTAATTTCTACAATATTTCCATTTGCATCTTTTATAATTTCTTTACAAGTAATTATATATGCATGTCTTAGACGTACAGATTGTTCCAGTGTTAGACGGTTGTAATCTTTTGGAGGATTTTCTTCAAAATCATCTCTTTCTATATAAATCTCTTTTGAAAAATGTATTTTTCTTGAACCCACTTTTGGTACATCATGCGGATAGTATGAAGCGTCAATCTCTTCACTTCCTTCATAATTTTCAATAGTTACTTTAAGTGGCTCAAGAACACACATAACTCTTGGTACTTTTGTATTTAAATCATCTCTTATACAAAATTCAAGTTGAGAAACATCAACCATTGAGTTTGCTTTTGCTATTCCAATTTGATCGCAGAAATTTAGAACAGACTCAGGTGTATATCCTCTTCTTTTATATCCAGCGAGTGTTGGCATTCTTGGATCATCCCACCCATTTACATAGTTACCATTTACAAGTTCTAAAAGTTTTCTTTTACTCATAACCGTATAGTTTATACCTAATCGTGCAAATTCATGTTGATAAGGTCTTGGAGGAACAAGATTTAGTGTATCTAATACCCAATCATAAATATCTCTATTGTTTTCAAATTCAAGAGTACAAATAGAGTGTGAAACACCTTCAATATAATCAGATAAACAATGTGCAAAGTCATACATAGGATAAATACACCATTTATCTTGTGTTCTAAAATGGTGTGCATGTCTAATTCTATATAATAAAGGGTCTCTCATTTTCATATTAGCTGCACTCATATCAATTTTAGCTCTTAAAATATGTTCTCCCTCTTTAAATTCACCATTCTTCATTCTCTCAATTAAATCTAAGTTTTCTTCAATTGAACGGTCTGCGTAAATACTTCGACGACCAGCTTGAGTTACCGTTCCTCTATATTCTCTTATCTCTTCTTCTGTTAGACTATCAACATAAGCTTTACCCATTTTAATAAGTTCAATAGCATAATCATATATTTTAGGAAAATAATCAGAAGTAAAATATACATTATCATTCCAGTTGAAGCCAAGCCATTTTACAGCATCTTTAAGAGCTTCAACATATTTTGTATCTTCAGTAGTAGGATTTGTATCGTCCATTCTAAGGTTGCATTGACCATTAAAGTCTCGTGCTATACCAAAATTAATACAGATAGATTTAGCGTGTCCTATATGTGGGAAGCCATTAGGCTCTGGAGGAAACCTTGTTATGATTTCTTTATATTTGCCTGACTTTAAGTCTTCTTCAACTATTGTACGTAAAAAATCTTTATGTTCACTCATTATTATTAAACCTTTTGTTTTTGATACTCTTATAAGTATTGTATTTTATCAAATTAGTGCTTAGATAAACAGAGGCTCATTATATATGATAAAAATATGAATAATCATCTCATCTAATAAAATAAAACAGATTAAGAAATAGATAAAACAATAAAAATCATAATTTCAACTAAGAAACCCAAAGAAAAGCAAGTAAAAAAAGAGTAAACATATTATAAAAGTAATAAAAACACGATATAAATATAGTAAGTATAAGGAATCCCAAAATTGATGCCAAATTTAAGCGATAAGGTATTCACAAAGTAAAAAGAATCTATTATAATTCCC
>Ga0180008_1000340_pt1 | contig 43083 bp, 34 predicted proteins | sample MM_PW_MetaG_FD_121121 | JGI IMG/M metagenome (GOLD analysis project Ga0180008, IMG submission 121121) | Groundwater microbial communities from the Aspo Hard Rock Laboratory (HRL) deep subsurface site, Sweden - MM_PW_MetaG | ecosystem: Environmental > Aquatic > Deep subsurface > Groundwater... | reverse complement strand
GGAAGAATTCAGCCATCAGTGGTCAGATGACAGCTAACTAACTGTAGATTTTACTGACTACTGAAATCTGTCTTCTGACCTCTTCCACCGGAGGTGGAGGTGATGGTGAAATTAACGAAACAATTACATCTTTGGACTTTGCGAGGGACTGTGGATATATAAAAGTAGATGAGTATGAACAGTGTATATTTGAATGCCGGGAAATTGGAAAGATGTTGGGTTCAATGATTCAAAATTCAGCAAAGTTTATCATCCACTGAACGCTGAAAGCTGTCCTCTGACCTCTCCGGCTTTGCCGGCTTAGGATAACCTGCTTCACGCCATTTGCGGACACGCGGACGAATAATGTTTACGGTATCAATAGTAACGAACTCGTCTGGGTCATCGGCATTCACAGCAGAGCGCTGTGTTGCTTTCCAATAACCGGAAGCGCGTCTGCCTTCTGCCCGCTCAAATTCCTGTGATTCGCGTATATATTTCCAGTGTTCAGTCGGTTCTTTATACGGGCTGTTGATGATTAGTGTATCGATTACTTTCGGCATAATTATTCCTTGCCTTGAGCCTTGCAGATAGCGATAGCATGCTGCAAGGCTGTTATAAAGTGAGAAAAACTTTTTGATTTACTTTTTGTCAAATCTAACTCAGAAGCAATTATTCGCGCTCCTAAAATCTTATGAAACTGAGGTACCAATTCCTTAAGTGTTTGTGCAGGGTAATTGAGTTCATCCGGAGAACGGTACTTTGCTTTCTCTTGATGTGATTGAAGTGAAACCCCATACGCACGTCCAATTGAAGATATATCACCGAGATAAAAACTCTCTATACTTCTGCATGCGATACGTATTATTGCATCAGGCTTTCCTGCATTTATACATTTTTGTTTTAATCGGTTCTTTAATTCTACACAGTTTTCTAAATCCTGATCGCATAAAACAAAAAAAAGAGTATTTGGATTATTGTAATTTTGCAATTTTTTCACCAAACGCTTTTCGAGATCATTTCTTCCTTCAAACATAATAAACCGAGGGATAATCTGAGAACGAGTATTAGTGATTCTTGTCAGAAGTGTTTCAATAAATGCGATTTCTGAATGCCCTTCAACAAGAAATGCAATTTATTTCATCGCGGGTCTGCTCCGGTGAAGAATCCTTCACGCCAAAGATATCCTAATTTATCGCCGTCTGCCATGTATCGTTTGATTTGTTCATCTTCACTCGCCCTTTTTATGACTGTAAAACCCTTTTCCTTCGCAAGCCAAAACACCTCGTCAATCTCACATGCGTTTAAAAATTCAAAAGAATGAGTTGAAACAAAAACCTGTCCTCCCAAACGCGCATATTCCCTGAACTCCTCAGCGAGTTCCGCAAGTAAACGCGGGTAAAGTTGATTTTCCGGTTCCTCAATGCAAAGCAAGGGATGCGGTTTGGGATCATAGAGAAGAATAAGATACGCAAGCATTTTTATAGTTCCGTCAGAAACATGCCTCGCTAAAAAAGGATCTATAAAATTACCGTCTTTAAATCGAAGTAAAATCCGGCCGTCATCAGTAACCTTTGTTTCAACTGCCGATATTCCGGGAACTCGAATTTTTAGCCTTTCGATAATTTTTCTAAAGACATCCGGATGCTGCTTGTATATATATTCAGTAACCCATGCAAGATTTTCTCCTTCGCGTGAGAGATGCTCTGCATACCCAATTTCACGGTCTGCGCGTGCTTGGTTTATATGAAAGTCGGATATATGCCAATTTTCCAGCAGGTTACCCAGTGACTTTGGTGCCGGAAATTTTTCAAATTGCGCAAGTCCCTTAAGTGCTAAAATATCAGGAGCTTTTAAAACATTATCTTCGAGGTCAAGCTTCGTTTGATCATCTACATTTTCCGGTTCATTGGTAACCGCAACTCCTTTGCCTCTGGAAAAATCAAGAAATTTCCACGGCTGTCCTTTGCTCCCTCTTCGATATTGTAAAACCTCCCTCTCAACAATGGGTTTTCCTTCTTCTTCATTAATTTCAAGAATATACGTTACAAGCGGTGATTCATTTCGCTCACGAAATTTCAATTCAATCTCAATGCTTCCACTTTCGCCCCGGCTTCTAACTTCTTGAAACCCTCTGCTGCCGCCTTGTTTGGTAAGCGCGACTGAAACTTTATCAACAAGAGCATCTTTTAAGAATCCAAATACATTAAACAAGGTTGTTTTCCCTGTTCCATTCGCTCCGATAAAAACGCACATCTTTGGTAAGTTTTTCAGTTCGATATGGCGCAGTGCCTTAAAGTTTTTTATTTTTATTCCTTCAATCATTTTTTTACTCCAAATTCTTAATTACAAAACTTTCAATCCCCCGATTGTCGATAATCTTTACCGCAATCTTATTATGTTCGCCTGCGGTAAATGGTATTGAAATTACACCGCTGAATCTTTCCAGCGCATCTTCGTTGACTTCGGCTTTCAGCGCTTTGGCAGGTTTTGTCCATTCCTGTTCGTGACGATAGAAATCGACAGCCTTATTGAGTGGTAAATAATTTCCCGGAGTTTCAAATAACGAAAAAAATGTTTGCTGTTCAGCATTTTTTTGTGAAGGCGATTTTATGAAAGACTTAATAATCCGTGAAGGATCAATACGCTCATGAATATGAAGTGAGACATTCTGCACCTCAACGGCCTGCCCCTCTGCTTTGCCTGCCCAGGAAAGATAGGGGTCAATATGCGGGTCGTGCTGGTATTTCGTTTTACCGTTTAGTTTATCGGTTGAAGTGGAAACAAGGCCTATCAGCGGGTTGTTTTTGCGTTTTTCACCGGAGTGGGTGTATTTTTCGATGTCGATTTGTGTATCTATTTTTTTACCGCGAGGCATTTATACTCTCCTTACTGTTAAATATTTTCTCTAATTCGCCCGTTTCGATAAAAAGCGACGTGACTATCGCGCCAAAACTATGACACATGATTGTAATTTCAATTGTATCATGTAGCTGCACGAACGGCCTGAATAGCATTTTATATATTACAGCACTGTGTACCGACGAATAACAGCTTTAGTTAAAGCATTATTACAAAAAAAATTTCGTACATAATGATTATACGCATTTTTAAATTTTCTTTTTTAATTGTACTTATAATGTAAACAATTTTAATTTTGAGGGCAGAATGGTTCGGCAGCGGAATATTCAGCGTAGTGGTAGAGGAGTAGCAGTTTAGAATAGTCAAGTGGAAGGGTTTTGAAGCCAGTAATTCTGGTGGCGTCAAGCGTGGAAAACCGGCAGGAGGCCAAGGTTTTCACACGCTTGTCGAGTGCAGCTGCCGCCACGAAGGCGGTGGCAAACGTCCGACAGAATTGCTGGCTTCAAAACCCTTCCACGATGCATATTGAGAAAAGACTTCCTGCTAACACCGGCCTGAATTTTCGGTTAAAACCCTTCTCCCCTCATAATTATATTTTGTGCATATTCATAAGGAGAAAAAGCATGTTGACATAAAACCTTCTTTATATTAAAATTACCTCAGAGGTTAACGATGAAGAAAGATATCCACCCGCAATACTTTGCAGATGCTGTCACAAAATGCGCATGCGGCGCGGAATTTCCAATTCCGTCCGGGCAAAAAAGCACACAAATCGAAGTGTGCTCAAAGTGTCATCCTTTTTATACAGGAAATGACCGGATTATTGACACCGAAGGAAGGGTAGAAAAATTCAGAAAGAAATTTAAACTTTAATTTCTTTCTGCCAGGCATTTTTCATGCCGAATACTGTTTCAATTTTTAAATTCTCCAATTCATAAACAGATCGGAAAAGTATATACTCAGAATACTACACATACAATTAAGGAAAAAACATGGATTATAAAATAGCAGATATTAAACTCGCGGAATGGGGCAGAAAAGAAATCGAAATTGCCGAAAAAGAAATGCCCGGTCTGATGGCTGTACGTGAAAAATACAGCGCAGAAAAGCCCTTAAAAGACGTACGCATCACCGGTTCACTGCATATGACAATTCAAACCGCTGTTCTTATTAAAACACTTCACGCGCTTGGCGCAAATGTGCGGTGGGCTTCATGTAATATTTTTTCAACTCAGGATCACGCAGCTGCCGCTATTGCCGATATGGGCATTCCGGTATTTGCCTGGAAAGGAGAAACTCTTGAAGATTACTGGGACTGTACGTTCCAGGCGCTTCAGTTCCCCGGAAATAAAGGACCGGAACTCGTTGTCGATGACGGAGGAGATGCAACGCTGTTTCTGCATAAGGGTCTTGATGCCGAAAAAGGCGGGCCGTGGGTAAATGAACCAACCGACAATAAAGAAGAAGCAATAATTAAAAATAAAATCAGAGATGTCGTCAAAAAACATCCGACATGGTTCAGCGCTGCGGTAAAAGAATGGAAAGGCGTTTCCGAAGAAACTACTACCGGCGTCCATCGTCTCTATCAGATGCAGGAAGCCGGAAAACTTCTCGTGCCGTCAATTAACGTGAACGATTCCGTTACTAAATCTAAATTTGATAATTTATATGGATGCAGAGAGTCACTTACCGACGGCATTAAACGAGCGACCGATGTAATGATTGCCGGAAAAGTTGCGGTTATCTGCGGCTACGGTGATGTCGGAAAAGGTTCCGCGCAGTCTTTGGCAGCGCTCAGCGCCCGTATTATTGTTACCGAAATTGACCCGATATGCGCTCTTCAGGCATCGATGGCAGGGTATGAAGTGACCACCCTTGAAAATACATTAAGCAGAGCTGATATTTTTGTTACCACAACCGGAAACCGCGACGTTATTACGGCTGAGCATATGTCGAAAATGAAAGATCAGGCAATCGTCTGTAATATCGGTCATTTTGATAATGAAATTCAGGTAGATAAACTTGAAAAACTTCCCGGCATAAAAAAAGTAAATATCAAACCTCAGGTAGATAAATATATGTTTCCCGACGGTCACTGTATTTACATGTTAGCCGAAGGACGGCTCGTGAACCTTGGCTGTGCGACCGGCCATCCCTCGTTTGTAATGTCAAACAGTTTTACCAATCAGACTCTTGCTCAGCTTGATCTCTGGAAAAACCGTACTACCTATAAGCCGGGTGTATACCGTTTATCAAAACAGCTTGATGAGGAAGTTGCGCGTTTGCACCTCGAAAAAATCGGGGTCAAATTAACCCGTCTGAGACCAGACCAGGCCGAGTATATAGGTGTGTCTGTGGACGGTCCCTATAAACCGGAACACTACCGGTACTGAGGAAGGTGTGACCCCGGAGCACCGGCATTTTTTCGAAACAAAATTCTCTCCCGGGCTTTTCTACGGCTTCGGTCACAAAAAAGACATCAAAGAACTGTTCAACGCATTTCCTTCCGTCCGGGAAAATCATACAGATAAAACCTCCGCTCTTGATGTCGGCTTCGGCAGTACCAGTGAACTTTATACTCTTGCCGAGATTAATCCGGTAAACCGGCTTGTCGGGATAGATGTCTATGCCCGGCGGATGAAGTCCATTGCGCGCGAGCTGAAAGATTTTCCGTCCATTTCGGCGATGCAGGGCGATATCAATAACCTGGTGTTTGAAAACGACTACTTTAATTTTGTGTATGCATTTAATGTGTTGTATCTTGCAGACAATCTTACCTCTTTTTGCGCCGAAGTATGCAGGATTTTAAAACGCAAGGGATGGTTTCTGCTGATGAATAACATCCGTGCGGGTAAAACCGGTGCACGTATTGCCGGCCAGTTAGCCAGGGCAAAAATAACCGTGCACGAAAATACCGAAACAGAAATCATCACTGCGCTTAACTCCGCTGGGTTTAAAGCAGTCCAGCATGCCTGTACCAGCCGTGAGACATTTATTCTTTCCGCGCAAAAGAAATAAAATTAAAATTGCACAATACAGTATCTGAGATGAGAACTGCGGAATAAGAACTGCGACATGAAAACTGCGGATATTATAATAGGTTATCGTTGTCAACGGTTAGGATGCGGTTTCCTGCAGGCAGGAAAAACAAAACACTGCGAACGCTGCGGGGCGGCCGAGCTTCGACCTGTGTATGATTACTACCGCCTGTTTGAGATCAGAGAAAATTTTTCAACTGAAGATTTAAAAAAGGCATATAAAAAACAATCTCTTAAATACCATCCAGATATTAATCCCAACGGTAAAGAGATGTTTTTACTTATCTCTGAAGCATACCAGGTTTTAACGGACTCCTCCAAACGGCGGGAATATGAAAATCTCCGTAATAAAATATTATCAGGCGATTTCAGTACTTCAGATTCATACGAGTACACAGATCAGCGCCAGGATCAGCCGTATTCCTACTCTTCGTATGCATCGCAGCAGTATACTGATGAAGAATTTGAAGACTTTTTCCGGCAGTTTCATGGTTTTCGCCGGAGCGATGAAGGCGCAGATCTTACCAAGATGGCTGATATTTCAGGCCGTCTCGGCGCGATCCTCGGCGGTATAATTTCATTTATCATCGGCGGAGGCTTCCGTTCAGTTTTCACTTTAATTCCGGGGATTTTTTTAGGATATATAATCGGACGATCAAATCCTTCGCTCGGTCCGCTGCTCATCGGCATTACCAATGTCGCAGTCGGTATCGCCGCAGTTCTCGGGTCTGGAATTTTCTTACTTAGCGGATCTTGGCCGCTTATAATTGTACTTTGGTGGGGCGCCTTGTTTTATTTCCGTACCTCCCGCCGCTGGTCGCGTGAGTTTTATCAAAATGAAGCCCGTCCAAGACAGTGAAGCGGAAAGTCCACAGATAATCGCGTACTATACCCCGTATTTTTACGCGTCAATATCAGGCGGAATACTGACGGCTGGTTTGTGCATTTCCAAAATCAATTCATCATTTACGCCGCTTTCGGTTATCGTACTAATTTGTATGGCCGCAACAGGAATTTTTTTTTCAGCTACGCAGGTTTTTATCCGCAAAACAAGGTCCCACTCAAAAAAAGCGGTGCTGATAAAAAAAATCAGCACTCTGAGTATATGCGCGTTTCTTTTTTTTTCGGCAATGCTCATTTATGTGGTAAGATACCGGCCGGCGATTGATAAGTTTATCGGTGTCAGGTTTGATCCCGGCACAAGAGCTGAATATTTTACTGGTGAAGGAATACCGGTACTTGTAAGCCATGTAAAAGGGTTTGACAGATTATTTTATAAAATTGAAGGATATATTGCTGAACCTCACCGGCTTATCCGCATTCAAAAGAGAGACGGTTTAGAAATATCTGTGCCGCTGTCTAAAAAGAGCGGGCTTCTGCTGCCTGTGTACAAGGTGTTAATTGAAAGCAGATGGGAACGTACTGATATTACCCCCGGCAGCATCATTAAAGTAAAAGCCAAACCCGGATATCTGTCAGAAACTAAAGAATCTTTTTACCGTGATTATCAGATCAGCATGGGAATAATTGCCGTACTGAGACCGGAAAGAAAGAATATTCTGACTGCAGCAGATATGGAAACAGCTGCCCTCAGTAATACCAGTAAAATCAATTCAATGGATTTTACTGCGGAATATTCTGTAGGGATTAAGTTACAGCAATCAGTAATTAAAACTCTTGAGCATATCCGGAGCCGTCTTGAAGCGCGCGCCGGGGCGGATTTTTACGGACTCGGGTATGGTCTTTTGACCGGCAATAAAGAACAAATTCCGCCCGAGGTGCGCGATGCTTTCAGACAAACCGGTACCTACCATGTACTCGCTGTCTCAGGTATGCATGCGGCAATCCTCACCGCCGTTTTTTTCAGTTTACTGCGCTTTGCAGGCCTGCAAAGACGCCTGGCATGGATAATACTTTTTGCGGCAGTATTGCCGGTCTACCTTGTGTTTACCGGACTTCAAATTTCTATCATCCGCACCTATCTCATGCTGCTGCTCGCGTATGCGGTAATCAGCACCGGCCGCAGAACAGAGCTGTTGTATATATTTTTATTTGTTTTCCTTTTATATGCATTCGCCATCCCCGCAGTACTTTTTTCCGTATCCTTTCAGCTCAGTTTCAGTGCAGTGTTTGGAATACTGATTGCGCTGCGGTTTATCCGTATCCGCGGCATTAAAAATCCAGTGCTTGTATATTGTCTTGTCTCTTTCGGTGCGCAGTTTGGTACGGCGCCCTTCGTAATATATCATTTCGGTTACATTAATTATTTTTCATTGCTCTATAATGCCGTGCTGATGTTCATTATTCCCCTCATCATGATATATGCGGTGCTTACCGCTGCGCTGCCTGCAGGTGCTGGTTATTTTTTCGGAAGAACGCTTGCGGTGCTGACCCGTCTGGTATATTACGGGATTCCCGTTCTTTCGTTTGAGCATGATGCATTTCATTTACCGTGGCGGGGAAATATCCGCTTTGCATCAGTTTTGTTTTTAGTTCTGACAACTGCGGGTATCGTTGCGTCTGTGCACCGCTTCCGGGCGTTTCATTATTTATTATCAAAAATTGCCGGCATGAAAAAATCAGTAACCGCGAGTAACGCATTGCTCATTTTGCTGTTGGGTGTAACCTGCAATTGTGCAAAACCGGAACGGCCGGATGTGTGCATTAATATCAGCACATCATCTTCCGATGCAAAGATATTTTTAAATACGCGGTATTGCGGAACAGGATGCGCATCTAATGTCCATGCACTGCGCGGGACAAACCATATTTTTGTTACCGGACAAAGCGTGTATGACTATGCTTCTACCGAGGTGATCAGCGAATCATCCAATCTCCGGATTGAGTTGATACCCAAATACGGCAAAATTATGATCGGGTATAACCGCAGGCCGGATCTGCTTTTTATTAACAGAATGAAATCAGAAAAAATTGATGAACTCACGCTTCCTTTCGGCGAGTACCGCATTACCGCTTACCGTAATGGATTTAAATTTAATTCAGCGGAGGTAAAAATTAATTCTGTAGACACATTAAAAATCAATTTGCTTCTTTCCGCAGATCCTCCATGGGCAACACTTACCGTGCGATCAAAATTACATCATCCTGAAATATTCATAGACGGTATGCACTTCGGCAGCACTCCGCTTATATTTGAGCGTCTTGAACCCGGAAGTTATACCCTTACAGTCCGTCATTCCGGATATCCCGAAAAGCAATACAGTATTGCGCTCACTCCCGGAGAAAAACGAGTGTTTGATGCAGATGATCAATAAAAACTTTTGCGTGACTTAAGACTTAAAATTCAATAAATTTTATAACACTTTCCCCCGCTTATTCAAAAATTTTGTTGGAATTTATCAGATACCCAGAGACTTGCCTAAAATAACAAAACAGTGTACAATCGTCTTAAGATACGGGTACGGGCTTTGTTAATGCATCTGTACGCGCGGAGAACATCTTGAATATCCAGACACAAAAAAAAAGCAAGTGGCTTGTTTTATACATTGAAGGCAGACTCGATGTGCTGCTCAGCCAGAAATTAGAGGAAACGGTTCACGACCAAATTTCCAAAGGTGAATTTTTTATTCTTTTTAACCTGGAAAAAGTTGAATACATGTCCTCAAGTGGTCTGCGGGTTTTTATTTCAGCAATGAGAAAGCTAAAAGAAAAAGATGGCGAAATTGCGCTTTGTAACATGAATGCATCAGTGCGGAAAATATTAAAGATCGTTGATCTTGAGGGAATGTTTAAAATCTACACAAGCGAATCCGAAGTTACCGGCGAATAGTTTTCCCGTTTCGAACGGGTATGGAAAAATTCATTGACACACACACGCTTGAGATAGCGTCCGGTGACGGTGCTGCAGGCTGTGTTTCATTCAGAAGAGAAAAATATATTCCTTTCGGGGGGCCTGCCGGCGGTGACGGGGGGTGCGGCGGAAATATAATTTTCACCGCCGATAAATCCATTTCATCACTCGCGCATCTCTATACACACCGACTTATATCAGCCGAAAACGGACAACCCGGCCGTGGCCGTGGCTGTTTCGGTAAAAACGGTTCCGATAAACATATTAAGGTTCCGGTCGGAACGCTTATAAAAGATTTAAACGGTTTAATCATTCATGACTTTACACGTGATGAAGAAACATTCATCATGCTTAAAGGAGGAAAAGGCGGGAAGGGGAATATGCACTTTGCAACTTCTGTTAAACAGTCACCCCGTTACGCTCAGAAGGGTCTCCCCGGTACCAGAGTTACAATACAGCTTGAAATCAAGCTTATTGCAGACATAGGTCTTGTGGGCTTGCCGAATGCGGGTAAGTCAACGCTCATTTCTACTCTCACCAACGCGCGGCCAAAAATAGCCGATTATCCTTTTACCACTTTAAAAGCCGGTTTGGGTATTTTCAGGATTGATGAGACCAATTCATTGATTATCGCGGATATACCTGGTATAATAGAGGGTGCGCATAAAGGGGCTGGCCTCGGATTGGAATTTCTCAGACATATTGAGCGTACAAAATATATTTTTTATGTTATTGATTCATCATCAGTAAATCCTTTTGAAAGTTTTAAAATACTAAAAAATGAAATAAAAATGTACTCTGAGGTTTTATCTCAACGCAGCTATGGGATTGGTTTAAGTAAAATCGATATTATCGGGAATGATAATAACTTTCTTCCAATACGTGACACCTTCCCTGAAGAAATCCGCAGCAGTCTGATCTTTTTCAGTGCCGTAACGCATAAGGGACTTGATGATTTAAAACGACATGTGTGCGGGTTTTTCTATCCCTAATGGTGTATTGTTTACTGGCGCATTGATTATTATCGTATGGTGAAAACGGAAACACTTGAAGAATATAAAGAGCTTATTGAAATAAGCGCTGAAATACTTGAACAGGGAAAAACAAATCATAGTGAAGCAGCAGCAGAAATTAAAAACATATTACATCAAATTGAATCAAGCTGCGTGGATGATGACGGGCATTTACCGGAAGCGTATCGGATGTGGAATTCCGGTGTGGCAATCCTGCTTGGGTACAGGTATTCTTTAAAAAGTATACTTCTTTCGAAGGCAATTGAATTCGAACTTCATCTTCTTGATCATGTTATTCTTAAATCATTGCCGCCTATTGAAGAAATCAGAAAAAATATAATAAAGCGCTTTTACGATTATTGGCAATCAATCGAAGAAGATCAGAAAGAAGAATTGCGCACATCCCAAAAACTATTTCTGCAATCCGGATATAAATTAGGACTCAAAACGGATGAAATAAAAGCGTATGCGCTGGAATTTCACCTCGAAATAATGATATTGAAAGATAAAAGAATTCTGCTGAAGGGGTGTCGCCGGTAATTCAGGTGGAGTTTTTATTTCTACAAGGCAACGGTGCAAGGGTTTTAACAAAAGCTATTCAGGCGGACGTTTGCCTCTGCCATCCTGGCGTCGGCTGCACTCGGCAAAAAGAAAAAATTTGGCATCCTGCCAATTTTTCCTTTTTGACGCCGCTCTGAATAACTTTAGTTAAAACCCCTGCACTTAATCTCTCAAATGGAAATACAAAATAATCGCTCTGATTTACCGACGAAACACCTTCACCTGACTATAAAAAAATTGAACTAAATGCAAAGTACAAGTTCATTCCTGGTTTTTAACTACTCCCGCAACTTCGTGTGCAAGGGGCGCTCGCTTATCACCCCCTCGTGGGGTGCGAGCTTGTTTCGCACGTCGTGTGCATGAGGCGCATTTCCTTTCCACCTCCGCGCCTCAGCGGGAGTCTCCCCATTCCCGTTTGACACAAGAAAGTACTGTAAATCTGCCTGAATTATCGTCGACGAACAACTTTCGAGTGTTTATTGAAAAAACGGGAAATACCTTTGAAACTAAAAGTTCGCCCATGATAGCTTTCATCAATGCAAAATCATTTTTAATGATATAATCTATAATTAAATGACGGAATTAAGTTGAGGGGAGTCCATTATGGCGGGTAAACCAGATGAAATAAATTCAATTATCGGTGAAGGATCAATTTTTGAAGGTAAGTTTTTCATCGCAGGGTCGCTGCAAATATGCGGGAAATTTGAAGGTGAAATAAACACAGAGGATCATCTCATAATCTCCGAAAGCGGTAAGGTAAAAACAAATATAACTGCAAAAAAAGTAACCGTTGGCGGAACTCTGATAGGAAATATTGAAGCCTCCGAAGATGTAGTACTTCTTCCGAGCGGGAAGGTGATGGGTAATATAACGACTCCAAGTCTTGATATACAGAAAGGCGCAGTAACGAAAGGAGAGATAAGCATTACCGGCGGGCACAGCAACGATGTGAGTAAGGTCGTTAAAGATTCTTTTGCTGCCGCGCCTTCGTTTGAAACAGTTACTGCCAAGAATAAATTTGATGATAAATCGATTGCGGTAAAAAAATAACTGCTTGGGATGGGATCTTTAGATTTTGTTCATTCCCTTTTTTCCAATATCTTTTCGGTAATAGCAGCCGTCGAATTTAACCTTTGCTATTTCCTGATAACATTTTTTAATTGCCCCATGAAGTGTACTGTCCTGTGCGGTCAGGGCAAGCACCCGGCCTCCTGCAGTAAAAAAATCCCCGTTTTTGAATTCTGTACCGGCATGGCATACTGATACACCGGAAATATCTTTCAAACCGGTAATTTTCTTTCCTGTTGTGTATTTTCCCGGATATCCTCCGGATGACATTATTACCGTGCATGCCGCGGATGAAGATAATTCAAACTTTGTTTTTTCAAGTGTTCCGTCAATGCATGCCGCGATGATATCAATAAAATCTGTTTTTAAAAGCGGTAAAACACATTCACATTCAGGATCGCCAAAACGTACGTTGAATTCAACCACGCGGATGTCGCTGCCGTCAATCATAAGCCCTGTATAGAGAATGCCCTTGTAGATTATCCCTTCAGAACGCAATGTATTGAGAATTGGCTCTATGATCTGAGTCCGCGCTGTTTCTGCCAATGCCTGAGTGAGTACGGGTACCGGAGTGTACACTCCCATCCCTCCGGTGTTTGGACCGCGGTCATCATCAAATATCCTTTTGTGGTCCTGTGAAGGAGGCAGAAGGCGTGCAGTTTTCCCATCAGTAAATGCAAGCAGAGTGGCTTCCTGACCTTTAAGAAAATCCTCAATAATTATTTTTTCACATGCGGTGCCGAAGGTTTTTTTTTCGAAATATTCATCCAGTGCGGAGACTGCATCGTGTATGTTCGCGGCAATTATTACTCCCTTACCTGCGGCCAGGCCATCAGCTTTGAGCACATACGGCGGTTTATGAGTTTCAAGATACTTCAGTGCGTGCAGTTTATCAGAAAAAACCTCATATCCTGCAGTAGGAACACCGGCTTTCTGCATAATTCTTTTTGCATAATCTTTGCTGCTTTCCAGCATCGCCGCTTTACGGTTTGGGCCGAATACTTTATGGCCTGCGGTTTCAAGAATATCGGTTACTCCGTCGGCAAGATATTGTTCCGGGCCGACAAGAGTATACTCAATTTTCTCTTTTTCAATGAATTTCAGTAGTTCTGTATAAGGCGGAATTACAGGAAAGTCGCAATTACAGAATTCTTTTTTAGTTCCGCCGTTTCCCGGTGCAATAAAAATCTGATTAATACGAGAGCTTTGCGCAGCCTGTCTGGCCATTGCATGTTCTCTGCCGCCGTTTCCCAGAATGAGTATGTTCATTATAACTCCAGTGAATTTAAAATGTTAAGATAATTTTCATAACGTTCTGCATGGATAAGTCCGTCTGCAACTGCATTTTTTACTCCGCATTCGGTTTCATGCGCATGCGTACAGTCGGAAAAACGGCAGCGTATTGCCGGTGTCTTGAATTCCGGATAGTAATGAGAAAGGTCTTGTTTATTGAGATCAATAAAATCCATTTCTTTCAATCCCGGCATGTCATATACAATGCCGCCGAAACTGAGGTCGCGAAGACATACTTTTCTTGTCGTATGTTTTCCTTTTCCGGTATAATCGGAGACTTCCTGAATTTGTTCATTGAAATGCGGGTCGATTGCGCGCAAGAGGGACGTTTTTCCAGTGCCGGAATGACCGACGATTGCAGTTTTTTTATGTGAAAGAAGGGATCGGATCTGTTCAAGACCTTCGCCGGTTATGATTGAAGTAAAATACACCGGACAGCCGCTTGCTTTATAAATCATGGAAATGACTTCATATTCGCTTTTCGCGGAAGCGAGGTCTGTTTTGGTTATACAAATTACCGGCGAAGCTTTTTCTATATGGGAAAGTAAAATTAAACGGTCAATAAGTCCGGTTTTAAATGCCGGCTGTACAACAGAAGAGGTGATAAGAATCTGATCGGTATTCCTAATAAGGTAAGAAATACAATTTATTTTTTTTTTTCCAAGATGGCGCCGGTAATAGTTAGAATCTGTTTTTCTGCCTCCGCGACTGAGCCTTTTGTCCGGACAGAATTTTGGCTTGAATTTATATTTGGTTTTCACCTTTCCTTACGCGGCGCATTACCGGAGTAATGCAATTTTGGAACTATGCGGTGTATGCGCATGCAGCATACGTATAGCCTCCGCCGAGCGCAGTAGATAGAATTTTTTGCCCTTTAGTGTAAGGATATTGAGGAAGGCGGTTTTTTCTCAGCATGTCAAGCGCAGAAGGTATTGTCGCGCATGAAATATTGGCGGTGATATCTATGGTCATGAGCATTTTTTCTTCAGGGATTTTCATTTTGTGCGCAAGCTGCTGAAGAATCCGGACATTTGCCTGATGAGGAATGACATAATCATAATCTTCAAAATTTGTTTTTGTTATTTCCAGCGTACGGCAGGCGGCATCATACATTGCATTTACTGCATTTTTTTGAACAAGAGGACCTCCCCCCATTTTTAAAAAACTGTTTTCGCGCATGACTATATAATCGGAGATTCGTGATCCTGACCAGTATCCCTGAATGCCGGGTTCGGTGGATTGACCGACAACGCACGCTGCTGCGCCGTCACCGAAAAGTATTGCGGTAGTAGGGTCGCCCATGTCGACTTTATGAGAAAATTTTTCTGATGTGATTAAAAGAATAGTATTGTGAATTCCGGATGCGATTTTTGCGTATGCGTCTCCGAGGATATCCACAAAGCCGCTGCATGCGGTATTTACCGTCAATGTAGCAGCATTGGGAATATTCAGATAATGCGCCACAGTACACCCGGGATTCGGAATAATGGTTGATGCGGTAATAGTTGCGAATATTACCGCATCAACAGCATCTGCGGAAAGACCGGCATCTGATAGAGCTGCTCTGGCTGCCAGTGCTCCCATTGTTTCTACTTCGGAACCGCTGGTGTGCAGTGAATTTCCAGTAATGTCAATTTCGGTAAAAAACCTGCGGCCGGATATACCGCTGACCTGTTTCACCCATTGATCAAAAACCTGTTCATCGGATAATTCGTCGGCGCTCACCATTCTTTTTTGAAGCGATTCACGCGCTTTAATAGAATCAAAATTCCTGATATTTCCGAATAGTTCAGTATTTTTAATTTCTTTTTCAGGCAGAAATATTCCCGTCCCGAGAATTCTGGCATGACGCATACTATATTTCCAGTAAAACTTTAAATTAATTCAGGGCGTGCACAGGACAAAGTTATTCTGTGTCATTACCCATAGTTATTTACACATTCATCTTCTCATGTAATAACGATTTAATTATAGTATAATATTAAAAATTTGTCTATGGCACAGGTCGAATGCAAACTATGAGTTTTATGTGTGTACCCTGCACACTATTGGATGGTACGTTCAGCGGAGGATTATACATTTGAAACTAAATAGACGCCTTTCAGTAATTGTCCCTGTATATCGTGGCGGCGCGTATATCCGGACTAATCTCATTCAGTTCAAAAAATCGCTTAACAGGCTTGTCAATGAGGTAATTGATGATTTTGAGATAATAGCAGTTATCGACGGTTATTCTGATAACAGCCTGGAAGAAGCAAAAAAGGTTAAGGGGATTAAGATTATCGGGTATCCCGATAACCGGGGAAAAGGAGCGGCATTAAAAACAGGTTTTGAGAATTCTTCCGGAAATATTGTAACTTTTATAGACGGCGACGGCGATTTTCATCCTGATCAGATAAGAAATTTTTTTCCGTATCTTGCTGCCGCTGATATGGTAGTGGGCAGCAAGCGGCACCCGTTTTCCCGGATTGAATACCCCTTCATAAGAAGATTCTTAAGCAGGGGTTTTCAGATACTTTCAAAAATAATACTTGGTATATCTTTGCGCGATACCCAATCAGGCCTCAAACTTTTTAAACGTGATGTTCTCGAAGTAATCCTCCCTTTGGTATTGGTCAAAAGGTGGGCATTTGATCTTGAACTTTGTTTCCTCGCTCAGAAACACGGTTTTCGTACGGTTGAAGCGCCCATTTCCATCGATTTTCAGCATACAAGTACTGTTACCATGTCAGTTCCCTATTCCATGGTGCTGGATATGCTTGCAGTCCGGTATCGGTACTCAATATTGAAATATTATCAAAAAGAATATCACCGGACCCATTTTTAGAATTTTTAACTGTATAGTACCGCAATACTCACTCATGAAATTCAAATCAATTTCAATAGGCTGCAAAGTGAATGCAGTTGAATCTGAAAATTTTAACCGGCTGTTATCCCGACTCGGACATCAATTTACACCCCATGGAAAGTGTGATTTTGCAGTTATCAACACATGTACGGTAACCTCTCGCGCAGATAAAAAATCCATACGTGCAGTCAGGAAATGCGCTTTGGAAAACGGTGCCCGGATAATATTTATTACCGGCTGCTGGAGTGAATTAGATATTGAAGGCAATAATCAGAATAATACCGGCTTTGTTAATTCCGATTTTACCGGGAGGATTTTCGGACTATCCCACGATGTCAGACTGGTACGTGTTTTACAAAAGGATAAACCACGGCTGTGTGAAATTGTACAGTCTCTTCTTGGAAATCCGTTTGCCGGTGATGTAGAGAAACGCGGTAAGGAATTGGCGGTACGCAGCAGTAATTCAGAAAAAAAAATCAAAAAAGCTGCAGGTGTGTTCCGAACGAGAGCTTTTATTAAAATTCAGGACGGATGCGCGAATTACTGCGCGTACTGCCGGATACCCTACGCGCGCGGAAAACCGCAATCCAGAAATTATGAAGAAATTATCGATTTGGTCAAACAACACGCCGATGAAGGATGTCCTGAAATTGTATTGTGCGGAATTAATATGGGAGAATACATATATAAAAGCATGACTTTTGCGGACATGCTCGGTGAGCTGCTGACATATACTAAAAATACTCTGGTGAGACTTTCTTCGCTTGAACCTCCTTCGTTTACCCCGCCGTTGTTTAATGCGCTCTCGTCAGTAGCGATTGCGCCGCATGTGCACATACCTTTGCAATCAGGTTCTGATTCGGTTCTTTCCGCAATGGGAAGAAGATATACTGCAGATTTTTTCCGCGCTGTTGTAAAAAAACTCAGAACTATTAATCCTGGTTTTGCAGTTTCGACGGATATAATCGCCGGTTTTCCCGGTGAAACAGAAAGTGATCATACCGCAACACTTAATCTGCTGCGTGAAACAAAATGCATGAGAATACATGTATTCCCGTTTTCACTGCGGCCGGGTACACGCGCGGAAAATTTTTTGAATGTGGTGCCTCAAAAAATAATACAAAAACGCACCGCAGAAATAGCGGCGCTTGGCAGTGAGTTGGCAGGGGAGTATATCCGGGAAATGTCAGGGAAAGTACAGCGGTTTGTTATTGAAGACAGAGTAAATAATTCTCATGATTTGTATGCTGACTCCACGAATAGTCCAGGTACCGTCTGGTATAGTGGAACTTCCGAATACTATATAAAGGGATATTTTAAATCAATACGTGATGCGGACTCTGATTTATATGTAGGGCAGGTAAAGAATCTTTTTTTAGGCAGAGACAGCGGTAATAATACGGTTTTCAGCTGCATGAAATGATGCAGAAAAACCGGCGCAGCATTTATTCTGAATACTAATCAAGCATAACGACTCTGAACCCGACACCCATTGCTTTTGTATCAGGCTCAGCTGCTCTACGCATTGAAGACCGGAAATCAGGTTTAAAATAATCGACATCGCCGCCTTTTATTACTTTTCTTGTCCCATCCGCAGGACCGGTCGGGTCGGTAAATACAGATAATTTTTGCCGGTTTGGTTCATACCAATCAAGTACCCATTCCCCGACGTTATGGCTCATATCGAATATCCCCCATGCGTTCGGTTTTAATTTTTTAACCGGGGCGGTTCCTTTTTCGTTATAACCGGCAACGGCAGGATCACTTTTTTCGCCCCAGGGATATGGGGTAACTGTGCCTGCGCGGCAAGCGTATTCCCACTGCGCTTCAGTTGGTAAGGAAAATTTTCTTTTGGTCAGCGCAGAAAGTTTTTCACACCAGGCCGCAGCCTCATGCCATGATACAAATTCGGCCGGAAAGTCCTGATTGTTTTTTGGAGCTTTTTTGCCCATTACAATATTGTATAGATCCATGGTAATTTCTGTTTCGCTGATAGCGAAGCTGTTAGAAATATGTATAATGTACGCGGGAGTTTCATTGGGCATGTCCTTTGACCCTGATACAAAATATCCTGATGGGATTTGTATCATTTTTATTGATCCCCCTTCAAAAGGTATGATTGTCGTTTTGGAGGAAAAACCGGTTGGAATTATTTCAAGATTTACAGGTACTTCTTTTTTTTCTTTTTCGGCCAGAGTAACTGTTCCTTTTTTTTCTATGCATCCTGAAATTGCAACAGAATATGAATATTTTCCTTTTCCAAGCCGTAATAGCGTACGATCACCATGGCTGACAGTAAGCGGTTTTCTGTCATCAACGATAAGCCGTCCGGTATTTGCCGGTTCGCCCGGAACAGAAATAATAAATGTTATCGGAGGCGGAAGTTCATTCATTTTAATTTCAAACAAAGGGTTTTTTTCTGCCACTGTTATATTTTCACTATACGGCTCGCAACCTTCAGATACGGCTGAAATTCTATATGGTGCACGCGGCAGTTTTATTTCTTTTTTTTCACCTTTTTTCATGATAAAACTTTTCTGTCCCTGAATGGATATGAGCGCGTGGTCTGCCTCGCCGGAGGGGATTGATAATGAAAATGTAACCGGCGAGAGAGACGTGTATTGGGACAGAAATTGCGGTATCTGTTCGAGCAGAAATTCTGTTTTTGAGTCGGTAAAGAATTCATTTTCAAATGAATACTCGAGCTTGTCAGATTTAAGAATCCGTATGGAAAGCGCGCACGCATCGGCATAAAAAGAGATACTGCTGCGAATTTCTATCTCTGCCTGCGCGGAATTCTGTATATTTTCATTCCTGATCCACGGCGGGTTATTTGTCGCGCCGTCTGATATTGTATAGGAAGGGATTTCGGTGTCATACAAACTCTCAAGAAAAGTGCGGATAATTTCGGTAACTGCCTGACTTGCTGCACTTGCGGTGTCGCCGTTTACCCCGATGGGATGCAGCAGAAGATTTGCCCGTCTTCCGGAAGGAACGGTAAATTGCGCTTTCTGAAGTAATGCGATTGTGGCCGTAATATTTTTTTCGTCACTTCCTTCCCCTTCGGCGCGTCGAAATTGAATTAGTTTGCCGTTGTGATAGTGATTTTCAACTCCGATATGTTTTTTCATGTCGCCGAAAAAAATTACCAGAATGGATTTTTGCGGCGCAGTCTTTTTACTCTTAGTGTTGTCTGTTTCAGAACCGGAGTCGGTTTCATCCTCAGAATTATCCTCAGCATAATATAAATTCCGGTTCGCAAAGGGGTAGTTTTTATATGCTGCTATTATTGCGCGTTTCATATTCCGGCGGATAGCAATAGATTTTGGTATTTCAACTACGGGTGTAAGGAAAACATAATCGCTATTGCCGGAATCATTTTTTTTTGTGACCAGGCAGGAGTAAAAAAAACGAGAATTGTAAATAAAAAAAATAAAACTGAATAACCCGGGGAGTGGGCGGTAAACAAAGTTTTCATTATTATTTACCTCCTCCGGATGCGGTGTGCTTGATTGCATTAAAACGGTTTCTGACAAACTGCGCATCTATTGAGTCGGGCGCAAGGGATATGTATTTTTTGTACAGTGCCCGCGCTTCTGAATAGTTGGTTTCATATACATCAGTAAACCAGGCGAGATCGCGGACTGCTTCAGCATTATCCGGCATATACTCTACCGCTTTTTTGAATTCGGCAGAGGCTTCGGCATATTTTCCGTTTGCGAGGAGAGCTCTGCCGTACAGTTGCCGGAACGCACCTTTGCCCGGTTCAAGAGATACCGCCGTCTTAAGGTATTTTTCTGCGCGGGAAAAATTGGACAGTACTTCCAGGTTTAATTTACCCATCCAGTACCAGTTTTGTGCATAATCTTCGGATATTTTCTGAGATTTTTCATAATGCTGTTCAGCTTTTTTATAATCGCCGTAATACGCAAAACACCGGCCCAAAAGGTGATGGCCGACATGTGTTTCCTGTACATACTGTGCTTTAATAGCCAGAGTGTGCGCGCTTTCATAGCGTTCCTGCGCTATTGCAACTACTGCAAGATCAAGATTTCGTATGACCTGATCCATGTTTTTTTCAATATCGCGTTTCATCGTCCGGAGGGTAAAGGTTTCATTTTGAATGTTTGGAAGATAAAGAGCATGTATTTCAGCGACAGATTCTCTTTTTTTAATTTCCCGGAAAATAGTTTCTGCGTTTACGAACTGTGTGGTACGGTAATCGAGCACCTGGCTGTCCGGAGGGAATTTTGAGATAACATTTCTGTAGTAATTTTCTTCTTCCGGCGGGATATTGCCCATATACAGTTTCCAGAAACAGAAGGTGACGAAAATCGGTTCATCGGGTGAAATAAGTTTTTCACTGCTTGTGAGATATTTTTCCGCTTCACTCTGATTATTTTTTTCAAGCAGATATATTGCCGATAAGTACATGTATATCCGCACCTGAAGGTTTGGATCGTTCTGAATATCTTTGGCGATAAGAAGTGCCTGCTCAGCGTTATTGATAAACTGTGTATCGCTGCGGTCTGTCTGTCGGTAGGTAACAAGATTTGCGAGACCAAGCAGGTAATGATATTCTTCTTTTGTGATATCAAGGGAACTGTTGTATGGATTTTTTTCAAAAAACGCGAGCACTGTGCGCCCGGCACGGGTTATGAGCAGATTACGCACCTGTTGACTGAAATCTGAGGTTTGCTGGGCAGGAGAAAACATAAACAGGAATTGAAAGGCAATAAAGAGCCAGAAAAAAAATTTTTTTGAAATTTTTAGAACCATGTGTATACTCTCTTTCGTTTCTATACTCATATTTTATCATAACTACAAAGAACTGTGTTTTTTTTCCAGCTTACCAATTTACGCCTATAATTCACACAATTTTTTTGGGGCGGGTGAATGGGTTTGACCGTCAATTCAGTGCGGCTTTTGGGTAGCCTTATTTAAAATAGACTAGTGGAAGAGTTTCAAAAACTCAAAATCCAATCGGCGTCAAGCGTGGAAAAACGGCAGGAGGCCGAGGTTTTTCCACGCTTGTCGAGTGCAGCGGGCTGCCAGGATGGCAGCCGCAAACGTCAGATTGGATTTTAGTTTTTGAAACTCTTCCACGGAGCCTATTGAAAAGAGACCCCGGTAACGCCCGCCTCAATTACCGGTAATGAACCCCTTCACAATGCCGATTACAAAATTGTGTATAATTATAAAGTTATCGGCTCTTGACAAAAACATAGAACAAGATTATGCTTTATTCACAATTATACGTAAAGAAACACAATGAATGTCGAAATATTTACTGATGGAGCCTGCTCGAATAATCAGATACCATCTCTGAGAGAGGGCGGTTTTGCGTATATCGTGCCCGCGAACGGAAAATTCATGGTAATGTATAAATATGAAAAAGGGGCGACCAATAATCAGATGGAGCTGAAAGCGTTTCTCGGCGCATTAGAATATATCATTACAAACGGATACGGCGGGTGCCCGGTTACTCTCCATACTGACAGCACGTATGTAATCGGCTGTTTCAGCGGTAATAAAGTAAAAAAAAATCAGGATCTTGTGCGGCATATCGCCGATATTATTGCCCGTCATAAATTTTCTGTTTCATATAATTATGTTCGCGGACACAACGGTCACCGGTTTAATGAATTATGCGATACATTTGCCAAACAGGCCATTGCTGAAAAAAATACCGAAGTAAAGTCTCTGATTATTGAGTAATGAACGCATACTGGGCAAAAGATATTTCCGGAGGATTTATTCATCTCTGTGACGATGTATCCGGGATGGTACAGGAACATCGTCTTACCACAGTTGCTGATAATCAAACCTCCGCGCTGATTGAAATCTATTATGGCGATTCTGAATATGGTAAAATCGCCGAAGAAATGATTACACACATCGGGCCAATGAAAAAGGGTGAGCCGCTTATAAAACTTCTGTGTAAAGTTACCGGTGATGGTATTGTCATCAACTATGAGACAGAACAGGATTCCTTCAGCCGCAGGTATCCGCGCTGCGGTAAAACGGTGCAGGTATTGTCCACTGTCACGCATCCTGCTTCCGCAAATGATGGTTATATACCGGTTTCTGATGTTACTGTGTTCTCCTTGAAAAAAATTATCTTTGCCGCAGTACTGGGTGTTTCCGTTTTTATTATGCTTTTAACAATATTTTTTGCAAAAGACCGAAACTCTTCCATAAAAGAAGTTTCTCCAAAAACTTCCCCCAAAACAATATCCTCAAAACCGGTATTCCCTGAATCTGCATCGTCTCCCGATACCATAGTACCAGCAAAAAAATCCTACGACGAAACAGTATCCGATAATAAAATTGCCGTACAAACAAATTTAAGTAGTTCCCCGGCAGGCAGCGGGTTAGCAGCAGTACGCGCTGAAATTGCTGCTGTAGTTGAAGAAGAAAAATCAAAAAAACAAATAACCGGTACAGCGGTACGCGCAGACACGACACAAACCGCCGTATCAACCAACAGGAGCTACTTAATACAAGACGGCGACACATTAAGAAGAGTCAGTCTCCGGTATTTTCGTGATGAATACCATGTGTGGCATATTGCGAAAAAGAACAATATCACCAATCCTGATGTAATTGAGCCTGGAATAAAAATTGAAGTACCGGAGTAATAAAGTGAGCGCACACAAAAGTAATAAACCCATAGACTTCCTCTCAGATACTTCTCTTTCATTAATTGCCGGTCCGTGCGTAATTGAAAATATGGACATGCTCAATATATGCGCGGAAAAGTTATGTGAAATTACATCCCGGCTTAAAATTCCCTTTGTATTTAAGGCGTCTTTCGATAAAGCTAACCGTTCCTCTATTTCTTCTTATCGTGGTCCGGGCATAGAAAAAGGGCTTGATATGCTCCGCAAGGTCAAAGAACGCTACGGGGTAAAGATTTTATCCGATATTCATACACCCGAAATGATACCGCAGGCCGCTGAAATCCTCGATATTGTGCAAATTCCCGCATTTTTAGCCCGTCAGACAGATTTATACCGGATATGCGGTGAATTCGGCATTCCCCTGAATGCAAAAAAAGGACAATTCATGTCTCCTCACGAAATGGAAAACGCCATTTCAAAATACCGTGAATCCGGCGGCAAACAAATTTTTATCACTGAAAGAGGCACTTTTTTCGGATACGGAAACCTTGTAGTAGATTTTCGTTCTATTCAAATAATTAAAAGCTTTGGTGTACCGTATTTTTATGATGCCACGCATAGTCTTCAGCTTCCCGCCGCGCGGGGAGGGAGTTCCGGCGGACAAAGACAATTTATATCCCCGCTTGCCCGCGCGCAGGTTGCCGCAGGTGCAGACGGCATTTTCATGGAAACGCATCCTGATGTAAAAAATGCCCTTTGCGACAAGGAAAATCAATGGCCGCTCAATGAAATGGCTGAATTTTTAAAGCCTTTGCTTGATATTTACGCGGTAATTCATGGGTAATATTACAAAGAGTGCGTCACGAGAATTTCACACAGAGTTCACAGAGTACACTGAGAATGCTTTCTCTCTGTGTTCTCCGTGAGCTCCGGTGCGCATTTCTTCAAAATCTATTAATTAGTGTTCATTCAGTCCATTCGTGGTTTTTATGTGTAGGTTTTATGAATTTTTTTCCTTACAATTGTTTCCTGTGTCCGTCTTTACCTTCAAACACCTCGATTTTCATATGAATTTTAAAAAATTATCGGCTTTTTTGTTATTTTTTTGTTAATCCTCAAAAAAATTTCACTTTTTTAAAAAAAATGTGTAATATACATTCATAAGCGCGCGATATGAAAAAACCGATTTTTTTTTACTTTTTTCAAATCTTTTTATTTTTATAAGGATACAGCTATGAAAGGTTTATTACTATTTTCCCGTATGTACTATGTTATAATCCGTCTGTTCCCTGCGGTATGCTTGTGTGTAGGTACCGCAGTTTACGCCCAGGATATTAACTCCGGTTTAAAATGCTGGCTTCCCTTTGGATTTAATAACGCACAGGATTACAGCACAAATATGATTACTACTACACCAAACATTGGAAGTTACCAATCAAACGTACCGACAAACTGGCAAACTAACTTTCCAACGGCTGCGTACTTTAACGGTACCAGTTCCTACGTTTCGCTCAACCTGCTCGATCCCAACATGGATAAATACTGGACTTTTTCATTCTGGTTTCAGCCTATGGGTTTTACAAACAGCACCAATAGCGTGGACAGCACCAGAGTCATTTTTATGCAAAACGGAAAGCCTTTGGTGCATTTTATCGGGCACAATTTTACCTGGGGCGATATGGGTACTCCGGTAAGCTATCCACTTCCGATCGTTAACGACCAATACATGCACCTTGCCGTAGTACATAATTACAGTAACGCAGAAGGTTCTCTTTATATGAACGGAACTCTCGCGCATACCTGGACTAATGCTGAATTTAACGCTCTCTCCGGCGGCGGAGCATCAATCGGCCGGGACGATTCGGGCAATACTAATTATTTTAAAGGCCTGTTAAAAGACTTCCGCTTCTACACCCGTCTGCTCAGCGGCGCCGACATCAACGCGCTCTACATGTACAACCGCGTACCGCCCATACCGCCGGATTTCAGTGTACTGGTTACTTCCACTTTCAGCAATATTGGTATTTATATTAATCAGGTAATGGCAACCACAGAATACGGTAAAGTGTGGTATCAGGCTACGAATCAGCTCGCGTATGCAAGCCCTCTGAATGCATTCTCAAAAGTGGTTAGCGGCAATAAAATTTCTCATCCTTCAATCCTCGGGGATGTGTACATTGCAACTTTCTCGGGCGGTTCTGCCGGTGGAACTAACTGCAGCTCGTACGGCGTGCTGTATCCCATGTCGATAACAAATATCGAACATGTGCCGACGGCTGAACCTGTAAGACGTGTTCCTGTACTTCTCCATGAAGACGGCCTCAACAATATTGTTTCTTCAAGCCGCATTTCAGCTGTCAATGTGTATCAGCCGTATCCCATTGTAGAATTTTCATCATACACTAACTGGGGAGCGTCTGCATTTCCTATTACCAACGGCACCCCGTACACAGTCACCCCTCCCCAGGGGCTTTTTAACATCCTTTTTTACATTGCAAACTGGCAAAATTATACCAACACTCTAAACGGGATACCAAGCCTTGTTCTCCGTTACAAACTCGACGGCAAATTAAAGGAATCACGAATTCAAATCAGTGAATACGGGTATCCGCAAATAATCAATGCAAACAATATGGATTGGGAATATTGGTATGACATAAAGCCTGCAGTTACTTTTAACTGGATTCTCCGCGATCAAAACGAAGTGGCCATCACCAATGCAGCGGTAAGCGTGATGAGTTACGGGGAGAGCGGTCCCACAAATATCGCATTTATTCAAACAGCAAGTAATATCTACCGTATGGTCTTTGACGCTAATCTCACCCGTGACGCGCATTACATTAATATCAATGTTCCCGGAAAAGCACCGCTTGGTTTTCCTATGTCCGAAATTGAGGGTGAAATTTTTTCTGCAGATCTCAAAACAAACAATCAATATTTCGACTCTTTGTATGGCGTATGGCGGAATGGGGTGAGTATTACCAACAACAGATCGCGAAAAATTGACGTAATTAACGGCGGTACGGTACGCATACATGTGTATGATCAAAACGGCGCGTACATTACACCTGTCAACCCCGCCGAAGACGGAGTAATGATTGAGGCGGAAGATGTTGATTATTCAGCAAGTGCCCTTCTGACAAGCGGAAATCCGGCGGTTTTTCATAACCTTAATCCCCGCGCAATGTATATGCTCTTCGTATCCGTATCCAATTAAAAACCATCCGGTGAATACCTTACGCCCTTTACTTTCGCGGTAAACGACACTACCCGGGATTATAATGTTACGCTTGTGCCTTTAACAGGATACCTGGTCGATGTAAGCGGCACCATATTCCTGCCGTCCTCGAATTATGCACTTGTGTACAGTAATACGTTCTCACTTTGCTTTCGTGAACAGTTTGCCGGTGATTCAGAAAATGTAATGACCACTTTAATCAATGGCAACACTGCCCTTACATACTCTGCCCGGCTTATTAAAGGTGTGTATTCGGCTGAACTGAGAGCGGGCGGAAACGGGGGTATGAACGATTACATTATGCTCGGAAATGTGTATGCAAGCATGAGCCGTTCAAACCTGAATTTTACCGTGAATAGAGCGCCGTTTAAGCAGTCGGTCATTCGGTTTACACTCGGAGGGAATAATATTCCCTCTACATATTCAAAGTTTGAGGTTATTATGCTCGATATGAGTAAATTAACAGATAAAAACGCCTGGGACAAAATTCGCGGCGGGCAGACTATGTTCGACGGAACAACACATGACATGTACACCTATATGCGGGAAGGTACGCACACAATGCACTTCCTTCCAAAATACGGTTGCGCGCAGTGGTACTTTAAACCCGAAACACACACCCTGACAATTCAGCCCGGACACACAAATACTATTAATCTACTTCCCGAAACAACACTATATACTGTGCAATTTTCAATAAAAGATATGTACGGTGCAGGCGTAAATTCAGGTTTTAAATTTTACCGGAAAGACAATCCGTATATTAAAGTATATAGTCCCAAAGATGATTTGAAAGACTCATGGGATTACCAGAGTATGGGCATCGTCGGTTCAGCAGACGGCGCGCTGGTGTTTAATAATATTCCTGCAGGTACCTGGGTGCTTACCGCACGCGCGCAGACAATTAATAATGTCAAATATGGTGTTTTAATGAGGGAATACACCGTAAACGGCGATATTTCAAATGCGATTGTCTTGCCCAGGGAGTGTCTTGTAACCGGTACCATACCTAACTTCGCAAATATCAGCAAACACGCGCTCGCAGTATTTGTCGATGTACATAACGTGAATAATTCTATGCTGAAAGAGGGGGAACCTCAGTTTCCTATGGTCAAGGTGCGGCACGATGGTACGTTCACAATTCCGACTCTGAGCGCTGATCTTCCGTGGGACGTACAGGTTTTTGACTGGACCTACGGCGGTCAGGTCATTTATTCCGCCCGTGGTATCAGTCTGAGCGGGCTGACCTCGCTTGATATTTCGCATCTGCTCAAGCCGGCAGTTGACGTGAAGGCGGGCACATGGACTATGTTCGCGGTTCCCTATCATCTTCCTGCTTCGCTGGTAGATCCGCAGTCTTTTTTCAGCGTATCAACTGCGAGTGCAGACATTGTTCCGATATACCATTGGAACCATGCTATTCTTGATTACGTAACTCCGACTAATTTTCAACCTGGTAAATCATACTGGATTAAGTCTGCTGACACTCGGCTGGTGACACTGCCTGAATCCGCGGTGCCGGTATCATTCGCTCAACCCTTCACTCTTGAACTTAACGCGGGGTGGAACATGGTCAGTTCTCCGTATGATTTTCCGTTTGAAAAAGGTATGACAAAGGTCAAAACCGGAACTACGGTAATTACCCTTGATGAGGCGGTTGCGGCAGGGCAGCTTGACAGGAATTTCTGGCTGTATAACGGATCTTCCTACGTGATGTCACCGAACCAGCTTTCCTGGAAAGGATTCTGGTGGTGGGCAGAGACCGCGTTAACCCTTGAAATTGAGCCGGTTTTTGATTTTTATTTCAACCCGGTGCAGCAGGGAGGTTATGTGGTTATTCTGCCTGCGGCAACACAGGCAATACAGGGTTCATCCGATGGTTTTCTCTGTAATCTCACCGCAACAATCGAAGGTGTGACCGATACAAAAACACATTTCGGTACCCTGAAATACGCTAATGATGAGCGTGATGGCAATGACGAAAATGCCCCGCCTGTGTTTAAAGAATACGTATCCGCTGCCTTCCCGAATGGAAAATATGTGTTCAGTACCGATATCAAGGCGCCGATCAGGAAAATAAAGGAATGGCCGCTCGTAGTACAAAGTGACCTCGGCGCAAAACCGCTTACAATCGGGTTTAATGCGGTCGTTGATCCCGGGCTTTACAGCTACTTCATTATGGATATCCGAAGCGGGGTAGCTCAGCCGCTCACGGCCGGAGTGAAGTACAATTACACCGCCGCAGATAACGAAACTGTGTTCAAGATATACGCGGTTGAAAAAGGGTACGAAGGGCTCGTTACCGGCAGTTTCGGTATTAACGGGCATTACGCATATCCCAATCCCGCTGCTCAGGGAACCACAATACGCGCGGAAATGAAAAATCTTCACGGCTCAGGTGCACTGGTCAAAATATTTGACCTTTCCGGAAAACTAGTCATCAGCGGCAGAATGGAACAGGCCGACAGCCTCATATATGAATACAGATGGGATTTATCCCTGGACGGGAAACCGGTAAGTCCGGGTATATACATTTACAAAATAGAGGCTATCGCCTTCGGGAGCGATACCGTCCAGACTATTAGCGGCCGGATCGCGGTATTGAGGTGATATATGAATACAGAAAAAATCAAAAGAAATGCAATAATGAACGCTTCAATAATCAAAACAAACACAATGGATATAATGGAAACAATGAATATTACGACAATTATGAAATCTTTCTGCAGAACAGCCGCAGTCGCCTGTATGTGCATGCTGAGTATCAATCTCTTCGCGCAGCGGAGCGTGACAATAAGCACAATCGTGGGAACAGTCAAAGTACAAAAATCAAATGATCCCAAGTGGATGAAAGCCTTTGTTAATATGAAGCTGTTTCAAAGCGATAAAATCCGTACTGAACTCGGTTCAAGCGCGCGCATTGAACTTGCGGACGGCACGTTCGTTAAGCTTGAAGAAAACACGTTTATGAGCATGCAGACCCTTGTGGGCGGCAGCGCCGGGCAAAAGACAGATGTAAAAATATGGTCAGGTAATGTGTTCGCAAAAGTGAATAAACTTAAAAGTCAAAACGACGCTTTTAATCTGACTACACCGACGATTGTGGCCGGTATCCGCGGTACCGAAGTCTCATGCGATGTGCGCGACGGGGTAGGGAAGGTGAGCAGCGCCGCGGGAAATAAACCGGGGAGTATTATAGTCTATGTTCCCGGCAACAGATCTGCCGCAAAAGAACTTACTCCCGGAAAGGCGATAGTTGGTCAGCCTGATGGATCACTTTCAAAAGAAATTCCTCTTGCCCGGGAAGATAAAGCATCAATGAATGCAAACCAGGAAGAAGCAGAAGCAATTTTATCCGGGAAACCCCCTGTACTTGAAGTGAAAAATATCAACGACAACCGTGTGTATGACGGAGATCTGAAAATAGAGGGAAAAAGCGACGAGGAAATTGAAATACGCGTGCTGATAGACGGACAGGAAGTCCAGGCGCCGGTGATACTTGAGAAAAAAACATTTAATTTTAAAATCGACATCAAGGATAAAATCGGTAATAACGTAAAACTCGATGTAATAGCTGTGGACAGGTACGGACAGCAGACCGTATATACCGCCACCCTTGAAGTACGGCTTAAACCAATGGAACTCGCCATTACCTCTCCCCAGGGAGAAAGTATTGAGCTGCTTGAAAATTCCTTAACCGTGGAAGGCAAAACAAGCCCGAACGCAATGGTTAAAATAGTTTTAGGAGACAAGGATTTAGAAGAGAAAGCCGCCGACGGCGAAGGTAAATTCAGTTTTCAGCTTAATCTTGCGGAAATAAAGAAACAGGCAATAGCCGATAAAAAGCCCGTTACACAGCTGACCATTATTGCGAAGGCCGGAAAAGACGAAATGAAGATGGTGCGGCAGCTACGGTTTGTGGTACCGGAAATAAAAGTTGCGGTTTCTTCACCCGCTGGCGACGGGACAATTCAGAAAAATATCCTTCCTGTTGCCGGAACAGCTCTTCCTGAGGCAAAAGTGGTTATTTCACTCGATGGTACACAGGTCAAAGAACTGGTGTGCGACGGAGACGGCGGGTTCAGTACCGAAATTGATTTTACTGAGTATCTGAATACAAAGCCGGTGAAAATGGAAATTGCGGTTACCTCGGCCGACGGCGGTCAAAAAGCCGTTGTGGTGCGGACAATCGAGTATAAACTTGAAATTGAACTCGAATTTGCAGTTGAGAATTTAAATCCTGAAACAGGTTTCCTGAAAGGCGGTGAGGCCATCGTGAAAGGAAAGGCCCGTCCTGCGAAATTGGGTGTGCTGGAAATAAACGGCGCTCAGGTAGATACAGATGATGCCGGAAATTTTCAAACCACTCTCGCACTTGAAGACGGAGATCGTGACATTAACGCCGTGTACAAACTGAGCGGCCGCGAAGTCAAACGTTCGGTTAAAGTCAAAGTTTTTAATAAAATGCCGGACGAACCCGTTATTACCGTTATCGACGATGAAGCAAAAAAATACGGCGCGGCGGCGAACGAAATCCTCCGTCCGATTTTTTTCATTGTGCAGATTAAAAGTTCCCCTGACGCAGTCAAGTGCTTTGTCCGCGGAGAGGAAGCCTTTATGGTCGGAAAGGGGCAGTTTGAGAAGGCAATGTCTGTGCTTCGCGGCGGGACATTTAACTTTCCTGTTAAAATAGTCAATGTCGCCGGCAATGAAGTAACGAAAGCCTCTCCTGATTTTATCGCCATTCCTCCGCCGGAACTCGAAATTAAGGAAGTTGAAAATGGACGGGTGCTCATGCAGATTACTCCCGGCAGTCTTCTTACCATTGCCATCGACGGCAATACTTTTCTCGATAAAGATGAAGCGCTCACCATGTTCAAACAGATCGACATACGTCAGTTCGGTGATGGTTTATTTCACGAGGCAGTTGCATACTGTGTTGATAAATTCGGCAGAAGGTCGCGTGATTTAACCAGAAGGTTTATTTACGATAATATTCCGCCCGAGCTCGAAAGCGAAAGTTTCAACGATTTCGGAAAGTATTATACCCTTACACTGAAATGGAGTGAGCCGTGCATGGTGTATTATTATCCGAACGGCCATGGCACACTTCCCGAGAGGTCGGCAACGACTGACACAATGGGTAATGTGACATTTAAAGTTTTTTATTCCGAACATCCCGCGGTTACTACCAGAACAGAAGAAAAAGTGTTTGTGATAAAAAAGATACGTGATGCTGTGTTAGACTCAAAAAGAGTTTTCGCCGTGGATCGCGCAGGCAATAAGTCCCTGTGGCATGGCGGCGGGCAAACCGCTATCTTAAAAAGCGCAGGAACTACGGTACCGCGGCCGCCGACAAGAGGCAGTACGAGTTACTGATATGAGCGGTTATTTCGCGGTATGTATGGTGTTATGAAGAAAACATTAGGTATTTAATTTGAGGGGTACGGTATGAACAGATATATTAAAACAATGCTTGTGATGGTTCTTTCTGCACCGCTGCTGTGTGCGGTCAGTTATTATACTGTTGAACCGGGGTTTGAAGCCTACGGCGGCGCTAATAAAGCACGCATTGAAAATTCTACCGCAGTGCGGTATAACCCTGCCAGTCTTCCGTACATGACAGGGGATGGTACATCTCTGTACTACCATATTCCTTCAACGGCAAAGTCCGGCAGAGAAACTGTGCTTGATTCTTCATATGCATTCTTATCATTCGGGAAGATGATCGCGCCGAAAGACGCGCTCGGTATTTCACTTGTGTCTTCTGTTGAATCCGGTCTGGACGGCAGGGACGCATCCGGAGTAATGACCGGCGAGTTTTCATCCATCGAAGAAAATCTGGATATCTCCTATGGTAAACTGTTCAGTAAATATCTTTCTCTTGGTCTGAAAACAAGTTTTCGCTACACCCGCATCGCCAACTATCAGTATGTGTCTCTTCATACCGGACTTGCGCTTGGAATAAATATTAAGCAGGCACTCTATTTTTCTTTGCTCGGTGATGACCTGTTAAGTACAAGGGGCAGTTTGATCGGTTCGGATTACCGGAATCCCCGACGATTCGCTGCATCTGTTACGTTTGCTCCCGGTCAGCTCTGGAGCGCCTCGGCAACAGCGGGTTATGTCATGGACGGACAGTTTTTTGTGAATGCCGGGACGGCAATGCGGATACGCAGAGCGGTTTCTTTTTATATTGATTATGAAAACTATACAGAAATGCATCATAATGTGCTTGAGAATAAAGGTACTCTTGATGGGAATTACTCCACAGTAACCTATTTTTTCCGTGAGTTAGGCGGTGGTCTTGCGTTTACACACCGCCGCACTACGTTTGACTACTCTCTGAAATTTCACCGTGAGCTTGGACTTTCACATAATATCGGCGTTTCTCTGAAAATCAAATAAGTTTCGGCAAGGGATTTCGCCGCCGGCAATTCAGAGCGGACGTTAGACAGTGCTCTTTTTTCTATAGGTGACGTGGAAGGGTGTCGTAACCAGTAACTCATTCGGACGTTTGCCACTGCCATCCTGGCAGTGGCTGCACTCGGAAAGAATGAAAAAAATGTGGCATCCTGCCTTTTTTTCATTCTTTACGCCTCATGAATTACTGTTTACGAAATCCTTCCACTTGACTGTAGAAAATAATCCAGCTGTTGCAAGTCACCCGCTCGGAATTGCCGGCTGCGAATCCCTTCCACTAATCTTTAAAAAAAAGCACTACCACTAAAAAGTCTTCGCACTGAACTACCGGCGGGAAAACACTTCTACTGGGTAGTAAAAAATTTTTTTACTTATAATTAAGCGCGCATTTTTTTATAAAATGCATGTTTTTTTAATTGGCATCATAAAAAGGCACCAATTAGGTTTTTCAGTGTGGTGGTTGGTTTTGATGGTAGTGTTTTATTCTAAAGCCAAGTGGAAGGGTTTCGCTACCGGCTAATTCAGAGCGGCTTTTCAGTAGTCTTATTTTAAATAGACAAGTGGAAGAGTTTTAAAAACTCAAAATCCAATCGGCGTCAAGCGTGGAAAAACGGCAGGAGGCCGAGGTTTTTCCATGCGTGCCGAGTGCAGCGAGCTGCCAGGATGGCAGCCGCAAACGTCAGATTGGATTTTAGTTTTTGAAACTTTTCCACGGTGCTTTTTGAAAAAAATAAACCTCCGCCTGAATTACCATTACGAAACCATGCCACTTGATTGTTGATAAAAAACCCACCACCAAACGTCCGCATGGGAAATCGATTTCGTGCCTTTTTATTGCGATGCCAATTAAAAATCTTGTGTGTTCATAAACCAAAATGGCATAGTGCAATTTTACTCCGATTATGATATTATAAAACATTGCGTGTAATGCTGTTTTATTAAATACGTTTTTAATCAGGAGTACCAATGAAAGTATATATACAGACAGATATTGAGGGTATTGCCGGTTTTGTTTTTTTTGAAAACGGCAAGGAGCCGGGCGCTGAAAACCTTGCTCACCGCATACGAATGCGGGAACTTCTGACCGCCGAAGTGAATGCGGCAGTTAAGGCGTCTTTTAAGGCAGGCGCGAGAGAAGTTGTAGTGAACGACAGTCACGGAAGTGGATATAATATTATTTTTGAAAAACTAGATCCTCGTTGTGAAATTGTTCATGGAAGAAATTGTTCCGGACCGCACTGGCTGCCGGAGTTTGGCCCCGGTTTCGATGCACTTGTGTTAGTCGGCCAGCATGCGATGGGCGGCACGAAAGGGGCAATTCTTGCACATTCACTTTGGCGGGTAAATAACGGTGAAATATTCCTTGGTGAAGGAAGTATGGCTGCAGCGATTGCCGGTGATTATAATGTGCCGACGGTTTTTGTAAGCGGTGATGATTATATAACTGCTGAGATGCGGGAAAAAATTCCCTCAATTCAAACAGTTCAGGTTAAAAAAGCACTCGGTACGTACATCGCCCGTTCGCTGATACCATCACGGGCTTGCGAAATGATTTTTGAAGGTGTGAAAAATGCGCTCCGCCGGGCTGATAAGGTTCAGCCTTATGTAATAAAGGGACCGGTTTCGTTAAACCTGCTCGAAGGGCCGCATCATGGATTGCCTTTTAAACAGGTTTTAAAAAAGGACATAAAAAATGACACTATCAGCGGGGCATTTTCTACCGCTGTTAAAAATTTTCCGTGGAATAATTTCGATGTGCAATTACCAGATGGATTTTCGTATCCATAGACGATAATAGGTTATAATAGGCGATAATTATTTTTTATGAAGAATCTGCATAGCCGGATAAACGCTGAAGGAATTATCAACCGTCTCAGACTTGAAAGACACCCCGAAGGCGGCTATTTCCGTGAAACGTACCGGTCAGTTCAGGAATTTTTAACAGATTCATCAAATAATGCAGGACCGGTGTATCACAAAAGAAACTGCAGTACTGCTATTTATTATTTGCTTCAGGAAAATGACTTTTCCGCGTTTCATTCCGTCTGTTCCGACGAGATCTGGCATTTTTATTCCGGTGATTCTGTTCTGCTGCATATGCTGGAAAACGAAAATGTTACAACAGTATGCCTTGGAAGCAATATTTTAAATGGTGAAAAGCCTCAGTATACTGTGCCTGCATGTACTCTGTTTGCGGCAGCGTTGAATAAAAAAAAATCAAATCACCATGGTTATGCGCTTTGCGGCTGCACCGTTAGTCCGGGTTTTAATTATGATGACTTTTATTTGCCCGGCAGAGATGAACTTCTTGCGAAGTATAAAGGGCAGGCCGATATCATCACTGAATTTACACGGATTATGTAATAATGAGTCAATCATCTTCCTATAAATTTAAAATCATTTCCGCGAGTATATTTTGGCCATTGTATTTTCTTCTTACTTCGCATACTGCCGCTATAGTGTTTGCGGTTAATCTCGACAAAAGTCTTTCCGAAAAAATTGTTATCTCACTTGATAAACTGCTTTTTTTTCTTTTTCTCGTGTTTAATTCATTTGCAGTTCTGGGTCTTCTCTCATTCCTGCGTCCCCTTTTCCGTTATATTGACGGAGGCGGCAATCGTGAAAAAGCCGTGCACTGTACCAAAAATATTCCTCTTTTTCTGGTATTACTGCATACCTGTTTCTGGACATTAGGTGTTATAGTTTTTTATGCAGCTGAAGGTTTCCGCACGCCGGATGGGATACCATTTATATGGGGATTGTTGCACAATGTTTCGGCCGGTATTATGAGCGCGTACTTCATCAATGTTTTTACCGCTAACATCATTCTTCCTGCGCGCGCTGCGCTGAAAATAATTAAAATCAAACAAAATGAAATCGACTGGACCTCATCCTCAAAATTGCAAATTCATACTGCGGCAATGCTTTTCTACATGCTGATTTTTTATATTTACATTCTTGATTATTTCAAACAGGGAGGTACGCTACTTCCATATTACCCGGTGATGATTATTTGTATTATCTATTTTATTGTTCTTGGTCTCTTTTTTCTTTATCTAACTCAACTTGAATACCATAATCAAACCACTGCGATACGTAAAAAAATATCCAGGATTCTTGATTTACAGGGGAATTTAAAAGAACGTGTGTATATAATGAGCTTTGATAAAACCGGTTTCCTTGCCGGAGTTTTTAATGATTTTCTCGAAAATGTTCAGAATATTATCATAAATATAAAAAATTCAATGTATGGTACAGATACGGCAATGCGTGAAATAAAAAGCAGAATTCAGAATTTGGATTCTGAAACAATTCTGCTTAATGAACGATGCGCTGATTTCAACTCAGATTCTGCTGGTCTTTCAAAAAACGTTCGTGCAATAGCTGGTTCTTCAGCAGATGCAGCCGGAAGAATTTATTCAGTAACAGAAACAGTGAAGGAAATGAAAACAGGATTACACGCAGCGGCAGTTTCTGCAATGGAAATGTCTGATACTGTAGAGAAAACTGCAAATACAATTACACGCTCCGGCGTGTTATCTGAATCCGCAGCGCATCAGTTTAAATCCGCTTCGGCTGCTATTCAGCAGCTGTCCAATGCGGTGGAAGACATTACTGGTTTCACCGCAGAAATTAAAAAAACTGCTGAATATACTAATCTTCTTGCGTTGAATGCGACAATTGAGGCAACGTCAGATAGGTCAGATGCAAATAGGTTTTCAATAGTGGCAGGGCAAATAAAAGAATTGGCGCGGCAAAGTGAAAAATCCGCCCTTGACATCGGCACTCATATCCGGCATGTGCAGCAAATGACAAGCCGGACATTAATGGGTATTAAAGAAATCGGCCATATGCAGACCAGGATAAATAAAATTATCAGCTCATTATTATCGGGAGTTCAGGATATGGTTGAAACGTCAAGGAATATAACTCAGTCACTCCTCATGACAGAGGCAACAATTCAATCCGGCAGCGAGGCGCTCGAAACGGTACGCAAAGGTTCTGATGCTCTCAGCACTAATGTCAGGTCGGCGGCTGAGTCATCTTCTCAATCCTCGTTGGTACACCGCGAATTTCATGATTCCATTCGGTCAATGAAGGCAGATATTTCAGATGCCGGCCATACTTTGCAGACACTCCGGAAACTTTTTGCTGAATTTCAGACTCTCATTTCAGGATTTGAAACGTAAAAGCAGCGACGAAAGAGTTTCGCAACCGGTAATTATAGCGTAGGTTTGTTTTTTTTATAAACATCGTAGAAGGGTTCCAACGTAGAATTATTCTGGCGGACGTTTACCGATGCCATCCTGGCATCGTCTGCACTCAGAAAAAGCAGAAAAAATGCGGCATCCTGCCGTTTTTCTGTTTTTGATGCCGCTCTGAATAATTCTACGTTGGAACCCTTCTACTTACGTATAAAAAATATAACATCCTCGGCGCTGAATTATCGGTTGCGAAACCCTTTCACTTGGCTATAGAAATTTTCAGCTGAAATCGTAATTTTCGAGGTGTTTCGGCAGTTTGGGAACTTCGTAGGGTTTGCCGCCGTTTCTGATTGAATCAGCTCCAAGATAGCCGGCGGCGACACTGTAACGTGCTGCCTGCGGTGTGGTAACCGGTTTACTTATTCCTCTTATCATTTCAACAAACCCGTTAACTATTTTTGGATCTGCTCCACCATGAGAACCTTTGGTGGGCGGAGTTCTGAATGTTGCATCGCCGTTTCTCCGGTAATAATCGCAGCGGGTATTCCAGAGCTCAACAGTTGTATCTTCGTGATGGTCCCCGATGTTTTCAATTCTGCCTTTTGTGCCGATTACTGTATAATTCCTGCACGAATCGGGCGTGAAGTGACACTGCTGGTAGGTCGCCTGAACGCCGTTTTCGAGCTGCATAGCGATCATACTGATATCTTCAACATCAATTACCGGATTAAAGTCTTTTTGATCCAGAGGCGGCCAGTGAGTTTCATTAAAGGTCACATCTTCCGGTTTAAGGGGTTTATTTTGCCGGCGGGGAAGGGTACTGTAAAGACTGAGATTGCCAAAGCCGTTTACCCGTGTGGTGTAACTTCCGGCTATCCAGTGAATAATATCTATATCGTGTGCACCTTTCTGCAGCAGAAGACTGTGGGCGCGTTCACGTTCAGCATGCCAGTCCCGGAAATATGCGTCGCCTCCGTAACTGATAAAATGTCTGCACCAGATTGCTTTTATGCTTCCGATGATGCCGCTGTCCGCAAGTTCTTTAAGTTTATTTGTAAAAGACATATAGCGCATGTTATGACCGAGCATAAGTTTTGTTTTATGTTCATAGGCGGTGTGCAGAATACGGTCGCAGCCCTGAATTGAAATTGCCATAGGTTTTTCAAGATACACTGCAATTCCGGCAGAAAGAGCGGCGACTGCATGTTCTTCATGGCAGAAATCCGGCGAGGTGATAAAAACTCCGTCGAGCTTTTCATGCGCAAACATTTCTTTATAGTCTAAATAGCCGTTGACTTTATGTTTAAATTTCTCGGTATATCGGTCTTTAAATCTTTGAATTTGAGATTCTGCAATATCCGCTCCGGCAACAATACTAACTCCGTTATCAGGATTATGCGCGTTATCAGCGAGAGCTCCCCTCCGGCATGTGCCGATTATCCCAAGTCGTACTTCTTTCATAAGAAACCTCCATGACTTGAACCTTTATTTGAACGATTCAGTGCAAATGTCTATGCTTTCCAGATATTAGTATACTATCACTTTCACTTTGTTACAGTACAAAAGTACTAGTAGTGTAAATTTTAATTAACTGCACAGCAAAATTAAAAAACCACAGCTATTCTTAAAAAAGGGTCGCACGCTTATTCGCGCCTGTCGTCGGCTGCCGCCATCCCTGGCCGCGGCTTTGCCGCTGCTCGGCTATGCATCCGATGTGTGTGACGTGCGCTGCGTGCTTCTTTGCGGCCTCCTGCCGCAGCAATTAGAGACAACCACGAATGAACACGAATAGACATGAATTATTTATCATTTCTAACTAAAGCGTCAGGGAAATTTCACACAGAGAGTGCGCAGAGCACGCAGAGGAAATGAAGTATGCATCCTCTCTGTGTTCTCCGCGTTCTCCGTGTGAAATCCTTACTACATCTTTTTATGATATACTGAGTTACGACACAGTCTGTTTATTAGTGACCATTCTTGGTTAAAATGGGATCAATTGGTATTTCGTTTTTTAAATTGCATCGGAGAGACCCCCCGGAATTTTTTATAAATGCGGCTGAAATGAAATTGGTCATAAAAACCCAGTGCATCCGCTGCATTCGCTATTGATAGAAAAGGATCGGTTTTAAACATCTTTTCTGCAGCCTGCAGTTTAAGTTCAAGCATGTATTTTTTAAAACTTTTACTGTATTGTTTTTGAAACAACTTTGAAATAAGAGAAGTACTTTTCCCCGTGAGTTCGGCTGCATCGTTAAGTGTGATCATTTCATTAAGCTGGGCAGAAGCGTATGAGGTAATCCGATCGATAATAATATTTTTTTTTAATGCAATTAAATTTTTTGAAAGTATGAAGTCTACAATTACCGCAAAGATTTTTATAAGCGAAGATAATTTGCTGCCGCTGTAGTACGGTAGATTGCGGTACAATTTACTGGCAGTGTTTATAAATTTTTTGTTATGTTTTTTTCTGAGTTTTGCAGCTGTTTTTCCCGGAAGGGTGAGGCCGGTTCTTATCTGTCCGATCATTACATAGCCGATTAATTCCTGCTCAATTATAATCGGAATAATTGCTTCCTTCAGGCCGGCATGGCAGGTATATACAGTAGCTCTGCATGAAGCTTGTGCCTGAGTTCTTCCCCGCAAATCCGAATTATCACAGGCGCACTGAAACCACGGCACTTTTTTTAAAAATCTGCAAAATCCGGAGCCTTTCGATTTCAGACCGACACGCAGTTCTTTAAATTCGGCTGAATAAAAAGCGATACGAACGCCGGACATAGTGGTAAATGAATTGAACAGGTTCTGAATATCTTCTTTTAATGAAACTTCTATTGCGTGTGTCATAATCTTTTGGACACTTCCAGAAACCAGTGTTCTAAAAATTCGAAAAAGATGGAATTAATTATATCATAAATGCTGATTTTTACATATTTTATGTTAGAAAATCTATTCCAATAAACCATGAAAATGAGTATAATTATCTTATAAATTAATTTTTCCGGAGGAATGACTATGGATAAAAGAGAAGTAATAAAAATGGTTCTTGACGGCAAGGTGCCGCCATATGTTCCGTGGGAAGTTTCGTTTACCTATGAACCGGGAGAAATGTTAAAAAAACATTTTTCCTGCAAAGACCTGCATCAATTTCTTGATAACCATATGGCTGTTTTCGGAAGCTCGGAAGGATTTTTTACCGATATTGGCGGCGGCCGTGTCAAGGATGTATTCGGCGTAATATGGGATCGTTCCGTTGAAAAATCAATCGGAAATGTAGAAGGAGTTGTATTAAAAGAACCCACCTTAAAAAATTTCATTTTTCCTTCGCCCGATGATCCGGTTTTTTACCGTTCAATGCATGAAAAAATTAATAATTATTCCCGGCATTTTAAGGTGTATGCAATAGGTTTTTCGCTTTTTGAGCGTGCGTGGACTCTCCGCGGAATGGAGAACCTGATGATGGATATGATAGAACGTCCTGAGTTTGTGCATGAACTGCTTACGAAAATTGCGGATTTTAATATTAAAGTGCTGAAAAAAGCTTTGGCCTACGATATTGACGGAATTCATTTCGGTGATGATTGGGGGCAGCAGCACGGACTCATCATGGGACCAAAACTCTGGTATGAATTCATTTATCCCCAGGTGAAACGAATGTATAAAGTGGGAAAAGATGCGGGAAAATATGTTTCCATCCACTCGTGCGGAGATGTAGATGAATTGTTCAGTGACCTAAACGCAGCGGGACTTAATTGCTTCAACCCTTTTCAGCCGGAAGTAATGGATACAGAAGCATTGTTAAATACGTACCGGGGAAAATTATCCTTTTGGGGAGGGTTATCAACGCAAAAAATATTACCGTACGGAAGCGCAGATGAAGTACGTGCCGAATGCCGCCGTTTATTTAAAATCGGAATTAAGGGAGGGTATATATTTTCACCGGCGCACGCAGTGCCTTCAGATGTACCACTTGAAAATATTCAGGCGTTTATTGAGGAGATGCAATCCCAACCGGAGTATAAGAAGCTGAAAACGTCCTGAAGATAACTTTTAAGATTTTTTTACACCGCGTTTTTTAGCGGACAATGTCAAGTTGTCCTTAAGATATTTCACTCTTCAGCGACTTGACCAGTTCAGTAAGCATTTCTGCGGTTTCGGACGCGACGGCAGTATTTGCTGCTGCGTCTGATAATCCGGCGCTGATTTGCTTCATGCCAAGAAGAATCTGTTCAAATGCGGTTATCTGCATATTGATTTTTTCTTCAATGGCCTGTGATGATAAAGCCGCTTCCTGAGAAGAGAGCAGAATACTCCGGAAAATCCGGCTTGCGGTGTTGGATATTTCCAGGCCGCTGTCTATCAGTGCAGTCGCTTCTTTTGAAGCAGTATTAAGCTTTTCTCCGGCTTTTTCGATGAGGGTAATTTTTTCTTTTATTTCAGAAGTGGATGAAACAGTGTTATCAGCAAGCCGTCTGATTTCCTTTGCGACAACAGAAAAATTCTTTCCGGCATCTCCGGCGGCGGATGCTTCGAGCTCAGCATTAAAAGCGATTATTTTAACGTGATCGGCAATAGTATTAATAATCATAATCACGTCCCAGATGGATTTGATGTCTTTATTAAGTTCTCTGATAAAATCTTTTGTCTTTTCATTGGCGGTCTTGATTGATTCGTTTGCTTCAAGATTACACGCAATGGTCTGATCTCCGGTTTGCACGGAGCTGCTGACATTTGCGGCCTGTGCTCTTACCTGAGATGTTTTTTCACCGATACTGCGGCTGAGTTTGTCCGCATCTTCCATTGTGGCGACTACTTCAACAACTGCCGCCGCCTGTTGGTTAGAACTGACTGAGCTTTGCTGGGCAGAGGATGAAAGTGCTCCAGCCATTTTATCAAGACCGGAAACTACATTTTGTATCTGCCGGATCTGATTTTTAAATTTTTGGAGTACTTTATTCACCTGCAGAGCCATTTCTCCGAGTTCATCAAAATTAATAAGACTGATTTCCTCTCCCCCGCCTGAGCAGAGTTTTTCCATGCCATTCATAAGCGTGGAAATCTGAAATTTATATTCACGTTTGGCAAGCCGAATACTGCCAGCTGCAAAAATCAGCAATAGTAAGCTGAATGGAGTAACGGTCTGGATAAAATCAGACAGAGGTATGACAGCGGGTTTTTGAGAAAAATACCACGCAATATAAGAATAATTACTGATTAAAAAAATTGCTGATCCGCCAAGGGCGAAATAATCTTTCTGTCTGGAAAAAAAATCATTTTCATTTATATTAATGTTTTTAATTTTAAGCGCAAGCTTTGTTTCTTCAAGAATATGATTAATAATAAACGCAGCATAGATAGAACTTATAATTCCTGATGCTGCCTTTTGGAGTAAACCAAAAAGAAGCGGAATGCCGCTGTCCGCATTCCAGTTCTTTAACCAGTAATAAACAATAGTGCCGAAAGCCCATATTCCGACCTGAAACAGCATACTTATCCAGGGAATTTTTACCGCAGCGGTCCGCGCCTTTTCGTAATTCTTACCTTCTCTGATAAAATCAAAAAGCGGGGAAAGGTATTTTATCACCAGAAAATAGAGAACCGAAGTAAAAACAGCGTAAAGCGCAATTACCATTGGTTTGAAGGCAAAACGAATACGGTATAAATAACTGTATCCGTTTTGATCAAACCGTATATTAAAAAAGGAATTGAGGTATTCACCGAATATTAGAAAAATGCCCATAATCATAAAAAGAGACAGCAGTATCTTTTTTTTTATTGCGGGAATTTGCAGATTATACGGATTGTCAGTTTTTTTTATTTCCATGACCATATTTATAGCATGAAAAGGTAATATATAAAAATCCTTATGAATTTCGACTAATTTTTTAATAGGCACCGTGAAAGGGTTTCGCAACCGGTAATTAAGGCGGACGTTAGCCGGCAGTCTTTTCTTAATAGGCAGCGTGGGAGGGTTTCGCAATGGCAATTCAGGCGGACGTTAGCCGTCGCCCTCCTGGCTCCGGACTGCACTCTGAACGGAGAAAAAAAATGGGGCATCCTGCCCTTTTTTTCTCCGTTAAGCCGCTCTGAATTACCGATTGCGAAACCCTCCCACTTGGCTATT
>Ga0180008_1000339_pt1 | contig 43365 bp, 46 predicted proteins | sample MM_PW_MetaG_FD_121121 | JGI IMG/M metagenome (GOLD analysis project Ga0180008, IMG submission 121121) | Groundwater microbial communities from the Aspo Hard Rock Laboratory (HRL) deep subsurface site, Sweden - MM_PW_MetaG | ecosystem: Environmental > Aquatic > Deep subsurface > Groundwater... | reverse complement strand
GCGCGGACAAAACGCTTGGCCAGCAAGGTGTCGGTGTAGTGCTGGTAACGCTGTTCTTCATACACCGGCACCAGCCACCACAGTGGCGTGCGTCCACCGAGCCAGATCGCAGTTCGGTAGAACTCGTCGAGCAGCAGGTAGTGCTGGGTCGTGCCGCAGTCATCCGAGGTCAGTTGCGCTTCGCGCTCGCCCTGAGTGAAGCGCGCGGGGTCGATTAAAAAGAAGTGCGCCTCGGCACCGAAGGTGGCGGCCCAGCTTTCCAGTAGTGCGCATTTCTTCCCCAGCTCAAGCACTTGTTGCGCGCTAAGGTCACTGGCGTGGCACACCCACAGGTCCATGTCGCTTTGCTCAGCCTGGGCCACGGTACCCAGGCTGCCCATCAGAAACAGGCCATGGATCGGCAGGGCCTGCTTGCCGCGATACGGCTTGTAGGCAAATGAGCGGGTCAGGCGCTGCACTTCAGACAGTAGCTCGTCATCCGGCTCGAAGCCGCTAAGACCGGCCGGGGTTAGCGCGGACACATAGCCAGGCAGCAATGGATGGTTGACGTGGAGCAGCAGCGGCAGCAGTTTCAGCACCAGTTGTTGGCGCGTTGATAACGCCTGCATGGCGCGCTGCAGGCGGCCTTGATTCACGTGGAGGAAGCGTGCGCGTAGCTGCGTCAGGACCTTACGATCGATACCCTCTTCAATGTCCGGGCGAATTTCCTGGGTGCGACTCATGCTCATGCTCACTGGGAATCAGGGGCAAGCCTATCAGCTGCTCCCGTACTTGGAACCTGTTGAAACAAGGTGTGTGCCGTCAGGTTGGGGCGCTCAGGCGCAGCACGTGGGCTGGTGGTACGCCTGAGAGTAACTGCTTATCAGTATTGGGCCGTGGGGCGCGATGTGCAGCACAAAGCAGAGGGTCTGCTGCCATATCGCCCGGCGCGTACGTGGCTGAAGTGGCTTATGTCAGTAAGGCGGCTTTGGGTGACAGGATGGTCAGCAGGCCCTGGGTATGTTCGGCCGCATCAATGCCCAGGCTGGTCAGGTAGCCACCGTCTGCCTCGCTGATCAGGCCTTTCTCATGCAGGCGAGTAATCGCCTTCTGGGCTTTGATCGAAGCATTGTTGTGTACTTTGAGCCCTTCCAGGTGGTTGCTCAGGTTATACAAGGCGAGTATTTCCAGTTCGTCGATCAGGTCAGAAGTAAATGCGTTCATGGTGACTCCGTCTTGTTGTCGTGGCTGTCCAGCAGTGTAGTGGTGTGCGCTGCAGCTTGCCGAGCCGGTAACTGCCAGCGCTCAAGAATTTTCTGATAGGTGCCGTCGCTTTTTATCTGCCGCATACCCAGCTCAAAGCGCTGCAGCAGTGCTGGGGCCTCTGGGTGGTGGCGGGAGAAGGTCAGGTAGAGCTGCGGCTGGTGGACGGTGGCCAGGGCGACGAAGTGATTGGCCAGCTGCGGATGTTGCTGGATCAGTGCCTGGGTAGTGCCGCGAAACGCGACCACGTAATCGACACGGTCACGCTGCAGCATGAGAAAACCATTGAGGTCACGGCGCACCGGTACGCGCTGGATGTCCTGGCGGGCGTCAAAATGCGCGCCGTAGGTGTAGCCGATGGTTACCGCCACTCGCTTGCCGGCGAGGTCATCGAGGTTATCCAGCGGTGGAGCGCCGTTGCGCGCCCAGAGCAGGATGTCATCACTGAACAGCATTTCCTGTGGCAAGAGGAATTGCGCTTCGATGCGAGGATTTGGGGTGGTGTTGAAACACGCCACCAGGCTGCCGGTGCGGGCCAGTTCCATGCAGCGCGGATAAGGGTAAGCGGCGAGTTCGATCGGCGTGTCGCTGCTGGCGAAGGCTGCGCGCACAATGTCTGCTGACATACCCACGATCTGCCCATCACGCCAAGCGGTGTAGGGGTACCAGTCGTCCTCTGCACCAATGCGCGGGAGCTCGGCCGCCGCGATCGCGGGTGGAGTCAGTGAGCAGAGCAAGATGAGCAATATGCCGCTTCGCTCAAGCCAATGCATCATCGGTGCTGCGCCTTGTGGGGTCAGATTGTCCGACAGTAACAACCTGCTAGCCCTTTTGAACAGTGCCCTGGGTCAAGTGCGCTTCAGTTTTGTGCTGGTAACTCGGGCAGGGCACGCAGGCCTTGCTCGTAACGGGCAAGGTCAAAGGCGCGGTCATCACGCAACATCACCTCGATTTCATCGGCCAACACCAGCGCCATCAACTCGATGATTGCCTCACGCTCATAGCCGACCAGGGTCAACTTGTTCAGCACGGCTTGGACGAAGGCTGGCTCGCCGGCTTCGAGTTGGTTCTCAATGGCCTGGGTCAGGGTGTCCTCGGCAAACGCTTCGTCGTCTTGCTCGCTCATTTTCTGCTCCGAAAGGGGGGGGGCTAACTCTGGGCAAAGTCCAACAAGGCTTGGCCCGTCAGGCGGTAGGTGGTCCATTCGTCTTGGGGCTTGGCGCCGAAGGACTCATAAAACTCAATAGCGGGGGTGTTCCAGTCCAGTACGGCCCACTCCAAGCGGCCACAACCTTTGCTCACGGCCAGTTGTGCGAGGTGCCGGAGCAATGCCTTGCCTGCGCCGATTTTGCGGTGGTCGGGGCTGACGTACAGGTCTTCGAGGTAGATGCCGTGCTTGCCTAGCCAGGTCGAATAGCTGAAGAAATACACGGCATAGCCAACCGGCACGCCGTTCTGCTCACAAATCAGCGCGTGCGACGTGCTGTCAGGGCCAAACAAACTGGCCTGGATGCCGGCCACATCGGTTTTCACCTCGTGTTCGGCTTTCTCATAGATCGCCAGGTCAGTAATAAAGTCCAGGATCAGGGCCGCGTCTTCGACGGTGGCAGGGCGGATGTGCAGGGCCATGGTGGTGTTCTCAACGGGCAGCGGGTTGTGCTCGTCCAGGAGACAAATGGTGCAGAGCCCTTCTGCCTCCTGGGTGCCTTCGATATAGCGCACACGACGGCTGGCTGAGTTTCGATCAGCGGAGAAGCGAAATCGTGGGCGCTTTATATCGGTCATGGTGGGCTTAGCGCTCAGCCAGCAGGGCTTTGCCACGCACCACGGCTGCGCGCACCTGATTCGGTGCGGTGCCGCCGATATGGTCACGGGCATTCACCGAGCCTTCCAGGGTCAGCACGGCGAACACATCCTGCTCGATCTGGTCGCTGAACTGGCGCAGCTCTTCCAGGCTCATTTCCGCTAGGTCTTTACCGCTGTCGACACCGTATTTCACCGCATGGCCGACGATTTCGTGGCAGTCGCGGAACGGCAGGCCACGGCGTACCAGGTAGTCGGCGAGGTCCGTGGCGGTGGAGAAGCCGCGCAGGGCCGCTTCACGCATGATCGCGTGCTTGGGCTTGATCGCCGGGATCATGTCGGCGAAGGCGCGCAGCGAGTCGCGCAGGGTGTCGGCGGCGTCGAACAGCGGCTCTTTGTCTTCCTGGTTGTCCTTGTTGTAGGCCAGCGGCTGGCCTTTCATCAGGGTCAGCAGGCCGGTCAGTGCGCCGAATACCCGGCCGGTTTTACCGCGTACCAGTTCGGGGACGTCGGGGTTTTTCTTTTGCGGCATGATCGAGCTGCCGGTGCAGAAGCGATCCGGCAGGTCGATAAATTGGAACTGCGCGCTGGTCCACAGCACCAGCTCTTCGGAGAAGCGCGACAGGTGCATCATGGCAATCGAGGCGGCGGCGCAGAATTCGATGGCGAAGTCGCGATCCGACACACCATCCAGCGAGTTGCCGCCGACTGCATCGAACCCCAGCAGTTGCGCGGTGACTTCGCGCTGAATCGGGTAGGTGGTGCCAGCCAGCGCGGCCGAGCCAAGCGGCATACGGTTGGTGCGCTTGCGGCAATCGACCAGGCGCTCGTAGTCGCGGCTGAGCATCTCAAACCAGGCCAGCAGGTGATGGCCGAAGGTTACTGGCTGCGCAGTTTGCAAGTGGGTGAAGCCCGGCATGATGGTTTCCGCCTCACGCTCGGCCTGCTCCAGCAGGCCCTGTTGCAGGCGGGTGATTTCGGCCAGGATCAGGTCGATTTCGTCGCGTAGCCATAGGCGAATATCGGTAGCGACTTGGTCGTTGCGGCTACGCCCGGTGTGCAGCTTCTTGCCGGTGACGCCGATGCGATCGGTCAGGCGCGCTTCGATGTTCATGTGCACGTCTTCCAGGTCAACGCGCCAGTCGAACTGACCGGCCTCGATTTCGCCCTGGATCTGCGTCAGGCCTTCGATGATGCTGTCGCGCTCAGCGTCTGTCAGAACGCCGACCTTGGCCAGCATGGTGGCGTGGGCGATGGAGCCCATAATGTCGTGGCGATAGAGGCGCTTGTCGAATTCGACGGATGCGGTAAAACGGGCAACAAAGGCGTCGACGGGCTCGCTGAAGCGGCCGCCCCAGGATTGGTTGGTTTTTTCAGTGCTCATGGGCTTCGCTCGCTGGTGCGCTAAAACGGGCTGGCCGCACGTGGCGGCCGGCAAGACGGAAAAGTGTGCCGATAATAACAGGCTGGCCGGCAAATTCGCCGCGTCGCGTTATCCGCTGCTGCAGCGGGGCGCGGGACGGGTAATGTTGCGCCGTTCACAGTTTTATTGTGGTGGGCGCATTTCGGTGCTTTATTTCGCCCGGCCGTAGCGGTCTATCTTGCTGCTGGGGCGGCTCACGCGGAAACTGCGGCGATGAAAATAAAAAAACCTTTATCAAAAAAGCAGCCTCCCCTGGTCGATGACTTCTTCGTCCCTGAACTGTGCGAGCCGGAAGCGTTGCTGAGCATGGTGTTGTTGGCGGAGTTGCTGGTGCTGGTGCTGGTGCTCGCTGAACCGATGTTGCCGGGTTTTGACTGGGTGCGTCTGGCTCTGACTTCGCTCTTTGTGCAGTGGATCGTGCTGCTCTCGGCCGCCGTGTTGTGCCGCCTGCGCCCGTTGATGGCGCGTATGCCTGCGGCCACGGCCGGCGCCTTGTGCTGCTCCATTGTGGTCGCGCTGACATTGGGCTGTACCGCCGTCGCAGATTATTACGAGCTGGGCGGGCCGCTGCCGCGGATTGGTGAGGTCAACCTGTACCTGCGGCATGCCTTGATCAGCTTGATCATGTCGGCGCTGCTGCTGCGGTACTTCTATCTGCAAAGCCAATGGCGTAAGCAGGAGCAGGCCGAGCTGCGCGCGCGCATCGAGTCATTGCAGGCGCGCATCCGTCCGCACTTTCTGTTTAACAGCCTAAACAGCATTGCCAGCTTGGTGGTGGTTGACCCATACAAGGCTGAGCAGGCGGTGCTGGACCTCTCCGATCTGTTCCGCGCCAGTTTGGCCAAGCCCGGCAACCTGGTTCCTTGGCGTGAAGAGTTGGAGCTGGCGCAACGATATTTGTCGATTGAGCGCTATCGGCTCGGCGAGCGTCTACAGTTGCATTGGGAGGTGTCCGGCGTGCCGGACGATCTGCCGATTCCACAATTGACGTTGCAGCCCTTATTGGAAAACGCCTTGATCTACGGCATTGCGCCGCGTATCGAAGGCGGCTTGGTGAGGGTTGAGGCGAGTTATCACGAGGGGGTATTCCAACTGTGCGTGAGCAATCCATACGAACAGCTCGGCGAGCAACCGCCATCGAACGGCACGCATCAGGCGCTGAGCAATATTGATGCGCGCCTGGTGGCACTTTTCGGCCCGCGGGCCAGTCTTAGCGTAGAGCGCCGTGACGGCCGCCATTTCACCTGTCTACGCTATCCTTGTGTGAGACCCAAGCAGGAAGCCCGTGCATTATGAATGTCCTGATTGTCGATGATGAACCCCTGGCCCGTGAGCGCCTAAGCCGTATGGTGGGCGAGCTCGATGGCTATCGTGTGCTTGAACCCTCAGCCAGCAACGGCGAGGAGGCCCTGAGCCTGATCGACAGCCTGAAACCGGATGTGGTGCTTTTGGATATCCGCATGCCTGGCATGGATGGGCTGCAGGTGGCCGCCAAGCTGTGTGAGCGCGAGGCGCCGCCAGCGGTGATTTTTTGTACGGCTCATGACGAGTTTGCCTTGGAAGCTTTCCAGGTCAGTGCGGTGGGCTATCTGGTCAAGCCGGTGCGGGCGGAAAGCCTCAGTGAAGCGCTGAAGAAAGCCGAACGTCCGAACCGCGTGCAACTGGCCGCGTTGACTCGCCCAGCGGGGGAGAGCGGCGGTGGCCCGCGCAGCCACATCAGTGCGCGTACGCGCAAAGGGATTGAGCTGATCCCGCTGGATCAGGTGATTTATTTCATCGCGGATCACAAATACGTGACCCTGCGCCACGTCGGCGGTGAAGTGCTGCTGGATGAACCCCTAAAGGCGCTGGAAGACGAATTCGGCGATCGTTTCGTGCGCATTCACCGCAATGCCCTGGTAGCCCGCGAGCGCATTGAGCGACTACAGCGCACGCCACTCGGGCATTTCCAGCTGTTTCTCAAAGGTATGGACGAAGAAGCACTGATTGTCAGTCGCCGGCATGTGGCCGGGGTACGTAAGTTGATGCACAACCTTTAGGGTTGGTTGGATCTGCTGCACGTCGGCGATCCGATCGTAGAGGCGAAGGGGCATTGACTCTCCGGTTGCAGGCCTGATGTGGGCCAGCCTGTTATTATCCTTGGCAGTTCGTTTTCTGGAATTGCTCATGTCTCGCGAAATCCGCATTGCCACCCGTAAAAGTGCCCTGGCCCTGTGGCAGGCCGAACACGTCAAAGCCCGTTTGGAGCACGCGCACCCTGGCCTCAAGGTTAGCCTGGTGCCGATGGTCAGCCGTGGCGACAAACTGCTCGACGCGCCGCTGGCGAAAATCGGCGGCAAGGGGTTGTTTGTTAAAGAGCTGGAAACCGCGCTGCTGGAGAACCAAGCCGACATCGCCGTGCATTCGATGAAGGATGTGCCGATGGACTTCCCTGAAGGCCTGGGACTGTATTGCATCTGCGAGCGCGAAGACCCACGTGACGCCTTCGTTTCAAACACCTATGCCAGCCTTGATGCCTTGCCTGCGGGCAGTGTTGTTGGCACCTCCAGCCTGCGTCGCCAGGCGCAGCTGCTGGCGCGCCGGCCGGATCTGAAAATCCAATTCCTGCGTGGCAACGTCAACACCCGCCTGGCCAAGCTGGATGCCGGTGATTACGACGCGATCATCCTCGCCGCTGCTGGTTTGATCCGTCTGGGCTTCGAAAGCCGCATTCGCGCCTCGATTAGCGCCGAAGACAGCCTGCCGGCTGGCGGCCAGGGGGCTGTGGGGATTGAGTGCCGCAGCGCCGACAGCGAAATCCATGCCTTGCTGGCGCCCCTGCATCACCGCGACACCGCGGTACGGGTAACGGCTGAGCGCGCGCTGAACAAACACCTGAATGGCGGCTGCCAGGTGCCGATTGCCTGCTATGCGCTGCTTGAAGGTGAGCAGCTGTGGTTGCGTGGATTGGTCGGCCAGCCGGATGGTTCGCAACTGCTGCGCGCCGAGCAGCGCGCCAGTAGTGCAGATGCCGAACAACTCGGCGTTGCGGTGGCTGAAGCCCTGTTGGCGCAGGGTGCAGCGGCCATCCTGCAAGCTGTGTACGGTGAGGCCGCGGCCGAGTGAAAGGGTGGCGTTTGCTGCTAACGCGGCCGACTCAGGAGTCGGCCGCACTCGCTGCAACCTTGGCCCAGCAGGGTATTTACACTAGTAGTTTGCCGTTGCTGGCTATCGAGGCGCTGGGCGGGTGTGCCGAACTACGCACCACACTGACGGGGCTGAGCCGCTACTGCGCCGTGATCGTGGTGAGTAAACCCGCAGCGCGTTTGGGGCTCGAACTATTGCAGCGCTACCAGGTGGCAACACCTGTCACTCAGCCTTGGTTCAGTGTTGGTGCTGCCACGGCGCAGATCCTTCAGGAGCATGGCCTGCAGGTGCATTATCCCGATCAGGGCGATGACAGTGAGGCGCTGCTGGCGCTGCCGGCATTTCAGCAGGCACTGGCGGCGGCCGCTAATCCACTGGTGCTCATCCTGCGTGGTGAAGGTGGTCGAGAGTACATGGCCGAGCGTTTGCGCGGCCAAGGCGTGCAGGTCGACTGTCTCGCCCTGTATCGGCGGGTGCTGCCGGAATACCCGCCGGCGGCGCTGGCCAAGCAGGTTGAAACCGAACACTTGAACGCCCTGATGGTCAGCAGTGGGCAGGGCTTTGTGCATTTACGCGAGCTGGCTGCCGAGGCGTGGGCTGAGCTGGCCCTGCTACCCTTATTTGTACCCAGCCCGCGCGTCGCCGAAATGGCCCGTGCTGCAGGTGCGCAATTTGTTGTGGATTGCCGTGGCGCGAGTGCCGCGGCGTTGCTGGCGGCGTTGCAAGCGCAACCTACCCCTGATCTCTGACGCAAAGGATGGATACGTGAGCGAAGCAACTACTCCGAAAGATCAAGCCCCGAACGAGCAAGCGCAGACGCCGGTGGATGTCGCCACGGACATACCGCTCACGCCTGCACCCGGCGCGAATAAATCGGCCGCACGTGGTAATGGCCTGGCGCTGCTGGCATTACTGATTGCGGCGGCAGGTGCCGGCGCTGGGGGCTGGGGGCTGTGGCAGCTACACGGGATGGAGGCACGCGAGCAGCAACAGCTGAGCCAGTTGCAGGATGGGCGTAATGAAGCGCTGAGCGCGGCGCAGAGCCTGACGCAGGTTGGCCGGACGCTGGAGGCGCGTATAGACCAGCTGCCCAGCGTTGATGAGTTGGAGTCGCGTCGTCGCCTGCTGACGCAGCTGCAAGGGGAGCAGCAGTTACTCAACCAGCGTCTGGAGACAGTGCTGGGAGCCAGCCGGCAAGACTGGCGCTTGGCTGAGGCCGAGCACCTACTGCGCCTAGCCAGCCTGCGACTGTCTGCGTTGCAGGACGTAAACAGTGCCACCGCGCTGGTGCAGGCCGCCGATGAAATCCTCCGTGAACAAAATGATCCTGCTGCGTTTGCTGCTCGCGAGCAGCTGGCCAGAAGCCTGCAAGCGCTGCGTTCGACTCTCAACCCAGACCGTACCGGGTTGTTCCTCCAGCTCGGCGCGTTGCGTGAGCAGGTAGCACAACTCAACGCCCAGGCTCCGGTGTTTAGTGGTGAAGGTGGTGTGCTCAGTGAATTGGCGAGCGAGGGTGCTGCTGAGCCGCAATGGTGGCAGCGCGCCTTGCAGACCCTGTCGGAATATTTCCGCATCGACTTCAATGCCGATCGCAATATTCGCCCGGTGTTGGCCGGTCAGAGCCTGACTCAGGTGCGTCTGGCGCTCAGCCTGGCGCTGGAGCAGGCGCAATGGGGCGCGTTGCATGGCCAGAACGACGTCTATCAACAGGCCTTGCAGCAGGCGCGCGAGGTGTTGGATGCGCACTTTGATCTGGACAACCCGAACAGTCGTGCCTTGCGCGCGCGTATCGATGAGTTGGCCGAGCAGCCGATTGCGGTGACACCACCGGACTTGGCGCCAACGCTGAATGCCGTGCAGGCATATATTCAGGCCAAGCAGGCCGCACGTCTGCAGCAGCCCAGCGAGACTAAGCCCACGGCCAGTGCCGCAGAGGCTGCCGAGGCTTCATCGCAGGAGGCGCTGCAATGAAGCGTATCTACTGGTTGCTGTTGATCTTGGCGGTTGTCGCCGGCGTCGCCAGCCTGGTGTTGTTCGGTCTGCCGTTGGCCGAGCACAAGGGCTATGTGCTGATTGCCTTTCAGGGCTTCCGCTATGAGTCCAGTTTGTGGGCATTTGTAGCGTTGGTGCTGGTGGTTTGGCTGTTGGTTTACCTGGTACGCCTGAGCCTGAGAGTGCTGGTCACATCTGGCGGTTTGCTCAACCCCTGGTCCTCTTTGCACAATCGTCGCCGCGTGCGTGTGGCATCGCAGCAGGGCTTTCTTGACCTGGCCGAAGGCCGTTGGGCGCGCGCGCTGCGTCACCTGAAACAGGCGGCAAACCATTCGCCGCAGCCATTGAGTTGTTACCTGGGGGCGGCGCGTGCTGCGCATCAGCTGGGTCAATACGAAGACAGTGACGACCTGCTGGAACAGGCCCTCAACCGTCAGCCGCAAGCGGAGCTGGCGATTGCCTTGCAGCATGCTGAGCTGCAACTGGCGCGCGGGCAGACTGCTGAGGCGCTGGAGACCTTGCAGGTCATGCGCTCGCGCCACCCGCACCACCACCTCGTGCTGCACCAGCTGCAGCAGCTTTATCTGCAGTCTGAAGATTGGTCGGCCCTGCTTGGCCTGTTGCCGGATCTGCGTAAAGAAAAAATCCTCGGCAATGCCGAACTGAGCGAACTGGAACGCCAGGCTTGGCGTGGACGCTTGTTGCAGGCGGGGCAGCAGGTAGACGGCGACACGCAAGCGGCTCTAGCGGTGTTGCAACAGGCCTGGCAAGCCATGCCGGCAGCACAGCATAAGCAACCCGAGCTGGTGGCAGTATATGCCGAGCAACTGCGCCAACTGGGCGCCGAAGCTGAGGCGGAAGAGCTGCTGCGGCATTTCCTCAAACAGCATTACGACACGGCCCTGGTGCGCCTTTACGGCTTGTTGCGTGGATCGGATCTTGGGCGCCAGTTGCAGGCGGCCGAAGGCTGGTTGAAGCAGCACCCAGACGATGCTGGCTTGCTGTTGACGTTGGGGCGACTATGCCTGCACAGCCAACTGTGGGGTAAGGCCCAGGATTACCTGGAAAGCAGCCTGACCTTCCAGCGTCATCCGGAAACCTGCACCGAACTGGCCCGTCTGCAAGCACAGTTGGGTGACCTGGCGCGCAGTAACAGCCTGTATCAGGAAGGTTTGAGTTTGCTCGATTCACGGTTGTGCACGCCGGCTTTACCGGTAACCACCTGAACTAAGCGTTTTGTGAGGTGCTTATGCGAGCCTTGTTGATGGGATGCCTGGCGTTGTTGCTGCTCGGTTGCGCGGGGCCCCAGGTCAGCGACTATGCCCGTGAGCAGCCCAGCCTGGAGCTGAGTGATTACTTCAACGGTGAGTTGCAGGCCTGGGGCATGTTTCAGAACCGTTCCGGCGAGGTGGTCAAACGCTTCCATGTGGCCATGACCGGCACCTGGAACGGCGATGTGGGTGTGCTCGACGAGCGCTTCACCTACAGCGATGGCAGCACCGAACAGCGTGTCTGGACCCTGAAGAAACAGGCTGACGGCAGTTGGCGTGGCACGGCCGATGATGTGGTGGGCGAGGCTGTCGGTCACGTTGCAGGCAATGCCCTAAATTGGCGTTACCAGCTACGCCTGAAGGTCGATGACTCGACCTATGTCGTTGATTTTGATGATTGGATGTACCTGATGGACGGCCAAGTCATGCTTAACCGGGCGCGTATGTCGAAGTGGGGCATTGATCTTGGCCAGGTTACCCTGAGCTTTTATAAGCCCGGGCTGGTTGACGGTGCTCAGTAATTACCGGTTAAACGCTTGTATGAAATTATCTCCGGAGCTGCCTTGAAGGCTTAGGCCTGCGGGAATAGTCTGGCTGCAGCACTGCCGGAAAGTTGCCGCTTCACGGCTGTCTTCCCCGACCCTGCTCGAACTGACAAAAAACTGTCTCGGCGCAGGCGAACAACACTAATAGCAATAGGGAAGTAGAGGTCATCATGCTCGAGAGTTGTCAGAACGCCCAAGAACGCTGGGGTGGAGTTCACCTGCTGATTGACCGCTGGCTGCAAGAGCGCAAGGAACTGGTGGAGGCATACGCCGCCATCGACGGTTCAGCGCAAGCGCCAGCTGCTAAGACGCTGCTGAGTTTCTGCGAAATCCTGGTCGACTATGTGTCGGCGGGTCACTTCGAGGTCTATGAGCAACTGACCAGCGAAGCCAAAGCATTTGGTGATCAGCGCGGACTTGAGTTAGCCAAGCAAATCTACCCGCGTATTGAGGTGATTACCGAAGTGGCGTTGGCGTTCAATGATCGCTGCGACACGGGCGACTGTGCTGACTCGGCATCGCTGCTTGATGAGCTGAAACGCCTGGGCCAGCTTTTGCATGAGCGTTTCGAGTTGGAGGACTGCCTGATTGAAGTCCTGCACAACGCCCATCAGGAACAGGCCGCGCCAGCGCTCTGATTCGCTACTCCTTGGTGTCGAGCAATTCCAGTTCGAACACCAGGGGTGCGTAGGGTGGGATCAGATCTCCTGCGCCCTCTTCGCCATACGCCTGGGCCGAGGGAATCACCAAACGCCACTGCGCGCCCACTGGCATCTCCTGCACGGCGCTGCGCCATCCGGCGATTACGCTATCCAAGCGAAACCACTGCGCAGTCTGGCTTTCGTCAAACTGGCTGCCATCGGCCAGAAAACCGATATAGCGCACGTGAATACGGTCTTTCGGGCCAGGTTTGCGACCGCTGCCGGCGCGCAGTTCCTGCATCAGCACACCATCCTGCAGTACGCGCACGCCTGCTTTGGCTTTCTCCCTAGCGAGAAAGCGCTGCTCGGCGGCCTTGGCTTTTTCGATGCGTTCCGGCGCTTCGCTCAGGTGCGCTTCATGCTCAGCCAACAGGCTTTCGATGCGCTTGGCGTCCAGTGCCAGCGGCTCGTCGTGGTAGGCCTGGCGCAGCCCATCGAGCAGGGCCTGCAGCTGTAAATCAGGCACTTCATCGCGCAGTCGCTCGCCGAGCCTGACTCCCAGGCTGTAGGCGAGATCATGGTTATGATTATCTGCTTGAGCCCAGGGTGCGAGCAGGCAGATCAGAAGCAGGGTAAAGCGTGACATGGCGGATCTCCGGCCGAAGGTGCGCCGATTATGCCTGCCAAGTGCGTCACCTCAATGCACGAGGTGGCAAGGCAGGCGAGAGGAGGTCTAGTATGACGTCATCTCATCCGCCAGGAGGCGCGTCATGTCGGCTAAAAAGAACGCAAAGAAGAATTCAGTGAGTACCCCACTGCACTTGTTGCAGCAGCTTTCCAGTAGCCTGCTTGAGCATCTTGAGGACGCGTGCACGCGTGCCTTGGTTGATGCTGAGAAGTTGCTCGCCAAGCTGGAAAAGCAGCGCGGCAAAGCTCAGGAAAAACTGCATAAAGCACGCAGCAAAATGCAGGACGCGGCCGTTGCCGGTAAAGCCAAGGCCCAGGCCAAAGCAAAAGACGCGGTGTCTGAGTTGGAGCAACTGCTCGATACCTTGAAAGACCGTCAAAGCGAAACCCGCAGCTATATCGCCGGGCTTAAGCGTGACGCTCAGGAAAGCCTGAAACTGGCTCAGGGCGTCGGTAAGGTCAAAGAAGCCGCGAACAAGGCGCTGGATAGTCGCACTGCCAAGGCCGCGATGGTCGAGCCTGCAGCCAAGCCCGTGGCCCGCAAAGCCCCGGCAAAAGCGCCCGCCAGCACAGCATCCGCCAAACCCGCCCGCAAGCCTGCGGCAAGCACGGCCAAGGCCCTGGCGAAGCCAGCGGCTAAAGCCCCTGCGGTAGCAAGGCCTGTGGCGAAAGCGCCGGCCAAGCCAGCGGCCGCTAAGGCGCCCGCTAAACCAGCCGCCAAGGCACCGGCCAAAGCACCCGCCGCAGCCAAGCAAGCGGCAAAGCCGCCAGTCAAGACACCGACAGCTACTAACCGTGCCACGCCAGCCGCGAGCAGAACAACGGCCGCTAAACCTGCCGTTAAAAAAGCTCCAGTAGCTAAGCCCACCAGTAAGCCGGCCGCCAAGCCAGTGGCTGCCAAGGTCGAAGCGCCTGTTACAGCCGCTGACAGCGCCGCGCCTGGCGCCGTTTAGTCCGTGAGTTGAGCCGCCGCGGTGCGTAGCCTGTGCAGCGCATCGTGGTCGGCCGCATCACCCGCCAGGCGTTCCAGCCATTCTGCGGGCGCTATTGCGGCGTCGTTCAGCCAGTTTTGAATCTGCGCTGCCAGACGTTCCAGCAACTCTCGCTCAGCCTCTAACTCAAGCCTTTTCACCTGTTCGCGCAGGTGCGCCAAGGGCTTATCGCGTTGAGCCTGCTCGCGCCAGGCTTGCCGTACCTGTCGCAGGGGTTGGATTACCTGCTGCTGCCAAGGCCGCGCCAGGCTATGCAGGGCATCGATGCGCGCTTGATTGCAGGTCACCTGATGACGTTCCAGCCAGGCGGCGCACAGCAGCAGGCAAACGTCAGCCCCTTGCGCCTGTAATTGCAGGCAGGCGGCTTCGACGCCGGGGCGTTGATAGAGTGCTTCGGCGAATCGCCACAGATCAGTGGACATGGTGCTTTCCGGATTTCTCAAGGGGGACTCTGGTAGACTCCGCCGCCATTATGATCCGACTCCAGAACCTGACTTTACAGCGTGGCCCTCAGCGTTTGCTAGAAGACGCCGAGATGACCCTGCACCCCGGCCACAAAGCCGGCCTGATCGGCGCCAACGGCGCCGGCAAATCCAGCCTGTTTGCCCTGTTTCGTGGCGAGCTGAGTGCGGACGCGGGCGACTGCCTGATTCCCGCCGATTGGCGAGTGGCCCACATGCGCCAGGAGATCGACGCGGTCGAGCGCCAGGCGGTGGACTACGTGCTCGATGGTGACGTGCAGTTGCGGCGGGTGCAGGCCGAATTGGCCGTCGCCGAAGCCGCGCATGACGGCGCTGCGGTGGCGCGCTTGCACATCGAGCTGGACACCCTCGACGGCTACACCGCCGATGCCCGTGCGCGCAAGTTGCTTGCCGGCCTGGGTTTCGACAGCGCGCAGATGGACCGGCGCGTCGGCGACTTCTCCGGCGGTTGGCGTATGCGCCTGAATCTGGCGCAGGCGCTGATGTGCCCGTCCGACCTGCTGCTGCTCGACGAGCCGACCAACCACCTCGATCTGGATGCGATTCTCTGGCTGGAAAGCTGGTTGAAGGGCTATCCCGGCACCTTGCTGTTGATTTCTCACGACCGTGATTTCCTCGATGCCGTAGTCGATCACGTCGCCCACCTCGATCAGCAGAAGCTGACCCTGTATCGCGGCGGCTATTCGGCCTTCGAGCGCACCCGTGCCGAGCGGCTGGCACAGCAGCAGCAGGCCTACGAGAAGCAGCAGGCGCAGCGCGCGCACATGGAAAAGTACATTGCGCGCTTCAAGGCCCAGGCTACCAAGGCGCGCCAGGCGCAGAGCCGAATCAAGGCGCTGGAACGCATGGAAGAGCTGTCGGCCGCGCATGTCGACTCGCCCTTTGATTTCAGCTTCCGCGAGGCGGACAAGATTTCCAGCCCGCTGCTGAGCCTTAGCGAAGGCCGCCTCGGTTATGGCGACAAGGTGGTGCTGGAAAAGGTCAAACTGAGCTTGGTTCCCGGCGCGCGCTTGGGCCTGCTCGGGCCGAACGGCGCGGGTAAGTCGACCCTGATCAAGAACCTGTCGAACGAGTTGCAACCCATCAGCGGTCACCTGCAGCGCGGCGAGAACCTGGTGGTTGGCTATTTTGCCCAGCACCAGCTCGATGCCTTGGATGACAAAGCCAGCCCGCTGCTGCATTTTCAGCGCCTGGCACCGACCGAGCGTGAACAGACCCTGCGCGACTTCCTCGGCGGTTTCGACTTCCGTGGCCCGCGTTGCGACGAGCCGGTGCTGAACTTCTCCGGTGGTGAAAAAGCCCGCCTGGCCTTGGCGTTGATTGCTTGGGGTAAACCCAACCTGCTGCTGCTCGATGAGCCGACCAACCACCTCGACCTGGAAATGCGCCTGGCGTTGACCATGGCGCTGCAGGAGTTCAGTGGCGCCGTGGTGGTGGTGTCCCACGACCGGCATCTGCTGAAAAGCACCACCGATGAGTTTCTGTTGGTTGCCGATGGTCAGGTTCAGCCCTTCGACGGTGATCTGGAAGATTACGCGCGCTGGCTGGTGGATTACCGCACGCGGCAGGCACCGAGCAGCAGCGGCGAGAGCAACCCGGATAAAGCCGACAAGCGCGTGCAGCGTCAGGCAGCGGCCGCGCTGCGTCAGCAACTGGCGCCGCACAAACGTGAAGCCGACAAGCTGGAGAAAGAGCTGGGCCAGCTGCATGAAAAGCTGGCTGCCGTGGAAGCCCGTTTGGCTGACAGCGAGATCTACGAAGCCGCGCAGAAGGACGCATTGCGTGATGCCCTGGCCGAGCAGGCTAAGCTGAAAAGCCGCGAAACCGATCTGGAGGAGCGTTGGATGTCTGCACTGGAAACCCTCGAAGCCTTGCAGGCTGAGCTGGAAGCGGCCAGTTGAACATCACCCTGCCTACCCTTGAATGGCTGATGACCTGGCGCGAACCGCTGGTCAGAACCGGCCAGGTGATCTTGATCCTGCTGCTGGCCTGGGTGTTTCAGCGCATCTTCACTCGCGGTATCACCCGTCTCGGCAACCGTTATCCGCAGCTACCGGCCGAGCTACTGATGCCGTTGCGCGGTTTGCTGCGCTGGTTGATTCTCGGCAGTGCCTTTATGTTGGTGCTGGAGCGTTTGGGCGTTTCCGCTCAGGTGCTGTGGACGGCCCTCACCGGGTTTGCCGCCGTCGCTGCAGTGGCCTTTTTCGCCATCTGGAGCGTGTTGTCCAACATGTTCTGCGCGTTGTTGATCTTCGCCATGGGGCCGTTTCGTATCGGTGATTGTGTCGAAGTGCTGGAAAGCGCCGACAAGCCCGGGGTGCGTGGGCGCGTGGTGGCGATCAACCTGTTCTACACCACCCTGGAAGACCTCAGCGGTGATGCGCCCGGCGCCTGGGTGCAGATTCCCAATAGCCTGTTTTTCCAAAAAGCCGTGCGCCGCTGGCGTAATGGTCAACTCCCCCCTGAGCGTACCTCCGAGATCTGATTCCTATGGAATGGCTGAGCAACCCTGAAATCTGGGTCGCGTTTCTGACCCTGACTGCCCTGGAAATTGTCCTGGGCATCGACAACATCATCTTTATCTCGATCCTGGTCAGCCGCCTGCCCAAGCATCAGCAACCCAAGGCGCGCTTCTTTGGCCTGGCGCTGGCCATGGGCACGCGCATTCTGCTGCTGCTGTCGATCAGCTGGGTGATGCGCCTGACGGCCGACCTGTTCCATGTGTTCGATCAAGGCTTCTCCGGGCGTGATCTGATCCTGCTCTTCGGTGGTCTGTTCCTGTTGTGGAAGAGCACCGCCGAGATCTTCCACAGCCTGGAAGGCGAAGAAGAAGCTCAGGCCGTCGGCGGCAAGACCTATGGCTTTATGGGCATCATCGTGCAGATCGCCATCATCGATATCGTCTTCTCGCTCGACTCGGTAATCACTGCAGTCGGCCTGGTCGACAACGTGCCCGTCATGGTCGCGGCCATCATCATCTCGGTGATCGTGATGATGCTCTCGGCAGGCACCATCAGCGACTTTATCGACAAGCACCCGAGCCTGAAAATACTCGCCCTGTCGTTCCTCATCGTGGTCGGTACCGTGCTGGTCGCCGAAGCCTTCGGCGTGCATGTGCCTAAGGGTTATGTGTACTTCGCCATGGCCTTCTCGCTGGCGGTGGAAGCCGTCAATATCCGCATGCGTGTAGCCCGTGCCCGCGCGCGCAAGGAAGAAGGGTTGGATCCAGTGCAGCTGCGTAAAGGTTCGCCGGACTGATTCACTGGCTGGGCGAGTTACACAACAAGGGGTAGGCTGCATGGCTTACCCCTTTTTTATTGTTCTGTTTGAGGTGTGTGCGATGGTGTTGGAAACCTGGCTTGCGTTCTTTGTTGCCTGTTGGATCATCAGCCTGTCGCCAGGCGCCGGGGCGATTGCTTCGATGTCGGCCGGTTTGCAGTATGGCTTCTGGCGGGGCTACTGGAATGCTCTAGGTTTGCAGCTGGGCTTGGCGTTGCAGATTGCCATTGTGGCGGCTGGGGTCGGGGCGGTCTTGGCAGCGGCGGAGTTGGCCTTCAGCCTGATCAAGTGGTTTGGCGTGGCGTACCTGGTGTACCTCGGCTATCGCCAGTGGCAGGCCCTGCCCAGTGATATGACGGCGCAAACCGAGCGTCCCATCGGGCGGCCGCTGAGCTTGGTGTTGCGCGGTTTTCTGGTCAATTTCGGCAACCCCAAGGCGATCGTTTTTATACTCGCGGTGTTGCCGCAATTCATCAATCCACAGGCACCGTTGTTGATCCAGTACCTGCTGATAGGCGTGACCATGATCTGCGTCGACCTGATCGTTATGGCCGGCTACACCGGCCTGGCGGCGCGGGTGTTGCGTGCGCTGCGTTCGCCACGCCAACAGCGCCTGATGAACCGCACCTTCGGCGCGCTGTTTATTGGTGCGGCGGCCTTGCTGGCCAGTGTGCGCCGCGCACCGATCTGATCTAAGTGGGTTTAGTTACCAGGGAATGGGTTGCCCATCCCAGCCCCAGAACGTGCCGGTTTGCTCGGGGCCGTGCCGTTCAACCTGCGCCAGCAGGCATTCGGCGGCATAGCTTGGGGTGAACAGTTGGTCGGCCGGCACATTGGCCTGAAAGGGTTTCGACAGCTCAGTGTCGGTGGTGCCGGGGTGCAGGCTGAGCACGCAGCTGTTGGGATTGAGGCGGCTGAGCTCAATGCTCGCAGTGTGTAGCAACTGGTTGAGTGCGGCTTTGCTGGCGCGGTAGCTGTACCAGCCGCCGAGGCGGTTGTCGCCAATTGAGCCAACCCGTGCCGACAGCGCCGCGACCGTGCACGGGTGCTTGCCGCGTAACAACGGCAGCAGGTGCTTGAGCAGCAAGATCGGCGCGAAGCTGTTGCGCGCAAAGGTGGTTAGCAGCCCCTCAAGGTTGAGTTGGGCCAGGCCCTTTTCGGCTTTGGCGGCGCCGTCCTGCAGCACTCCGACCGTGCACAGCAGCAGGTGCAGGCGCGGTATTGCTGCGCGCAGCTGTGTGGCCAATTCACTTAGAGCCTGTTCATCGCATACATCGACATCCAGGCAGTGCAGGCGCGTGCCATGTTCTAGGGCCAGTGCCTGCAGTTCGGCAGCTTGGCTGGCTTGGCGGGCAACCGCCCAAACACCGGCTATATCCGCGCGGGCCAGTAACTGTGTGGTCAGTGCCAGGCCGATACCACGGCTGGCACCACAGACCAGTGCATAGGCTGGTTCGTCGAGGCGTTGCGAAAAACTCATCGGAGCACTCCTGCGTGATTGCGACAATCCGTCGCGGATCTAGGTCGATCAGAGGTTGAGGAAAGTCAGTGCGAGGATGACAATGGTATTGTCATTCATTCGTATTTGGATCCTATCCTCTATGACTTCCGTATTGCGTTTCTGCAGCTGGTTGCTGGTGCCCGTGTTGGCGCTGTGTAGCCTGGCTGTTATGGCCGAGCCTATTGAGGGCGCGGCGCAAGCTTTGCATTTGTTGGGTTACCTAGGGGCTGACTACCCAGCCACCGTGGCCAATGGGCAAGTTGTCGACTCCGGCGAATACCGCGAGCAGCTTGAGTTTCTTACTGTACTGCAAGGCTTGATCGTTGCGCTGCCGGCGCGTGACGAGCAGGCTGAACTGCAGCAGGGCGTGGCCAGCCTGCGTACGGGTATCGAGCAGCGTGTCGAGGGTAACCAGGTCGCCCTGAAGGCCCGTGAACTGGCCGCGACGTTGGCCACGGCCTATGGCGTCAGCCAGGCTCCGGCCATCACGCCGGACCCCAGCCGTGGCGCGCCGCTATTCGCCCAGCACTGCAGCGTGTGCCATGGTGCCAGCGGTGCCGGCGATGGGCCGGCTGGCCTTGGTCTGGAGCCGCCACCGTCTAACCTGCGTGACCTGGCGCGGCTGGACCGGTTAAGCCTGTATGACCTCTACAACACCGTGGGTCTGGGCATCGACGGCACCGATATGGTGGCCTTTGCTGATCAGCTGGATGAGCGCCAGCGTTGGGACCTGGCCAGTTATATCGCCGGGTTCAGCGCCACTTCAACTGATCAGGGCGAGCCGTTCAGCCTGAGTGCGTTGTCAGGTATGACCCCTGCCGAAGTCAGCGCTGAGCAAGGTGAGGCCGCGGCTGCACGGTTCCGCGCTCAACGTGCGCAGCCGCCCGCGCAACAACGCGGCCCGCAGCAGTTGATTGGGCATACCCAGGCGATGCTCGAACGCAGCCTGAGCGCCTATCGCGACGGCGATCATGAGCAGGCCTATGACCTTTCTGTCGCCGCTTATCTGGAAGGCTTCGAGCTAGTCGAGGGGGCGTTGAACAACCTCGATCCGGCGCAGCGCAAAACCACCGAGCGCGCCCTGATGGCCTATCGGCAGGCGCTGCAAGACGGTTTGTCGGTGCCTCAGGCCGCGCAACGTCTGGAGCAGGCCAAGGCCGAGCTGGCGACCTCCGCGGCGTTGCTCAACAGCGATAGTTTGTCGGATTCGCTGAGCTTCTTCTCCAGCTTGCTGATCCTGCTGCGCGAGGGGCTGGAGGCGATTCTGGTGTTGGCGGCAATTCTCGCCTTTCTGCGCAACACCGGGCAGCAGCAGGCGGTGCGCAGTGTGCACGTTGGTTGGGGCCTGGCCCTGCTGGCCGGTGTGGCCACTTGGGCGCTGGCGGCGTACCTGATTGATGTCAGTGGCGCTCAGCGCGAGGTGCTTGAGGGCGTTACCGCGCTGTTTGCCAGTGTCATGGTGCTCTGGCTGGGCGTGTGGATGCATGATCGCCGGCATGCCGCGGCGTGGCAGGATTACATCAAGAGCAGCCTGGTCGGCGGTGGTGGCCGTTTCGGCTTTGCCGTACTGGCGTTCTTCTCGGTGTACCGCGAGCTGTTTGAAGTCATCCTGTTCTACGAAACCCTCTGGCTGCAGGCCGGCCCGCAGGGCCATGGCATGGTCCTGGTCGGTGCCGCTGCCGCTCTGGCGCTGCTGCTTGGCTTGGCCTGGGTGATCCTGCGTGGATCACGCAAGTTGCCGCTGGCGACCTTCTTCGGCGCTAACGCGGTGCTGTTGTGCGTGCTCTCGGTGGTGTTTGCCGGCCATGGTGTGGCGGCTTTGCAAGAGGCCGGCGTGCTGAACACGCACCCCGTGGCCTTCTTCGAGTTCGACTGGCTGGGTATTCATGCGGATGCTTACGGTCTTGCCGCCCAGGCCGTCGCGTTGGCGGCCATTGCGCTGTTTTATGGGCGTAGCTGGTTGGGCGAGCAGCGTCGGCTAGCAGTCTAAGCGCCAGGCTTTTGCCGGCATGGCTTACCATGTCGGCTTGCCTGCAAAGAGTAATGTGCCATGCGCGTGTGGATTGATGCCGATGCTTGCCCCAAGGCGGCCAAGGATCAGGTGGTGAAGTTCGCCCTGAAGCGCCGCTTCGAGGTGTTATTGGTGGCCGGTCAGGCTCAGGTTAAGCCGGCCTACAGCTGCGTGCGGCTGATCGTGGTACCCAGTGGCCCGGATGCCGCCGATGATTACCTGGTGGAGCATGCCGTGCCCGGTGAGCTGGTGATTTGCAGCGATGTGCCGTTGGCCGATCGCCTGGTGAAAAAGGGCGTGGCAGTGCTGGACCCGCGCGGCCGTGAGTTTGATGAGCGCAACATGGGCGACAAGCTGGCGGTGCGTAACCTGTTCACCGAGCTGCGTGAGGCGGGCCAAGTCGGTGGCGGGCAGCCGCCTTATGGCGAGCGCGACAAGCAGGCCTTTGCCAGCTCACTGGATCGTATCCTCACCCGCTTGAGCCGTTAGCGCATTCTGCGTACTACTGTGGGGGCGCTTTAGCGGCGAGCCTTGGCGTCTCATCGCGGCTAAAGCCTCTCCCACATCGCTGCTTTCTGAGCCGACTTGGACTATCCGCACAGATACGTGCCGGTGCCGACAGCCACAAGGGTGCCGTCATCGCTGTGCAATTCGCTGCGCACCACCGCAACCTTGTTGCCGCTGCGTAGTAGCACGGCGGTGGCGGTAAAGCGCTGGCCGCGCCCGGGGCGCAGGTAATCGATACGCAGGTCGATGGTGCCGAGCTTGGACAGCCGCGCCATGCGCTCGGAGCTGGACAGGTGCTGGTGTTTGTCGAAGGCGCCGATCAGCGCCATGGCGCCGCCCGCGACATCCAGCAAAGAAGAAATCACCCCGCCATGCAGAATGCCGTGGACGAAGTTGCCGATCAGCTCGGGCTTCATCGGCAGGTGCATGGTGACGCGCTGGCTGCTCAGCTCATCCAGCTCGATGCCGAGCATCTGGTTGAAGGGAATACGCTGGAAGAACTGGCTGACCGCTTGTTGCAGCTCGGCGTTCAGCTCGAAAGGTGGGTTGCTCATGGAGATCGTGCCTGGACGAAGGGACAATCAACCTGCCGCACTGTGGCTGATCTGGCCAGTGGCGCGGCGGGTGTGCCGCGCGCATTGGCGCGATTGGCCTTGGATTGCTTAAGCCGGGTGGCTGAGTTCCAGCACCCGATCCACCAGCTTGTTGATGCCTGAGGCGGCTTCGCTGATTGACTGGGCAACCATATAAGCCGGCGTCGTCACCAGCTTGCGCTCGGCATCTTCAACAATCTCGCTGACTTCACACTCATGGTGTTGTGCGCCCATCTGTACCAAGGCGGCTGCCGTGTCGTGGTCGTTGCCGATGGTGCAGATCACGCCGCTGCCGAAGATTTTGGTCGCCAGCGCCGGGGCAATGCACATCAACCCGACTGGCTTGCCGGCTTTGACGAAGGCCTGGGTGGCACTCAGTACATCCGGCTGCACCGTGCAGTTGGCGCCGCTGATGGCGAAGTCAGAGAGGTTTTTTGCCACGCCAAAGCCGCCCGGCATGATCAGCGCGTCGAAGTCAGCGACATGCAGCTCCTTGACGTCCTTGATCTTGCCGCGGGCGATGCGCGCCGACTCCACCAGCACGTTGCGCGTCTCGTCCATTTCATCGCCGCTGTAGTGGTCGACCACATGCAGTTGCGCCACGTTGGGGGCAAAGCATTGCACCTTGGCGCCACGCTGATCGAGGCGTAGCAGGGTTATCACGCTTTCATGGATTTCCGCGCCATCGTAGACACCACAGCCGGAAAGAATTACCGCGACGTTCTTGTTCATCAAATTCTCCTGAGTTGATAGCTGCACTGGGCTGAGTTGTGATTTGTCGGCGCCTGAACACGCTTGTCGCCATCTGCTACCCAGTTTGGCATGGTGTGCCGCAAGTGGCGTGCGCCGCTGGGCTAAGATTTATGCAGCCATCCTAGCTGTTAGCCCCATGCAGCGATATGGCGCTTCTTTGCAATTGGTGACGCCATGAATTACATCCTCTACGCCGTACCGTTTTTCTTTGTGTTGATCGCCCTGGAATTGCTGCTCGACCGTTGGCGCGGCCTCAGCACTTACCGGTTTTCCGATGCCATCAACAGCCTCAGCGCTGGCGTGCTGTCGACCACTGTGGGCCTGTTGACCAAGGCCGTTGGTATATTCGCCTACACAGTGGCCTGGCAGCACGTGGCGCTGTTTGAGTTATCAGCCAGTAGCCTGTGGGTCTGGCTGTTTGCTTTCGTTTTTTACGACTTCTGTTATTACTGGAACCACCGCTTGGGCCATGAGCGCAACGTGCTGTGGGCGGCGCATTCGGTGCATCACCAGAGTGAGGAATACAACCTCTCCACTGCGCTACGGCAGACCAGCAGCGGGTTTCTCTTCGGCTGGATTTTCTACCTGCCGATGGCGTTGCTCGGCGTGCCGCCGCTGGTATTCCTGACGGTGGCAGCGCTGAACCTGCTTTATCAGTTCTGGGTGCATACCCGGCATATCCCTAAGCTGGGCTGGTACGAGTGGCTGTTTATCACGCCGTCCAACCACCGTGTGCACCATGCGCAGAATGCTGTGTATATGGATCGCAACTACGGCGGCGTGTTCATTGTCTGGGATCGCCTGTTCGGCACCTTTCAGGAGGAGTTGGATGACCAGCCGGTGGTGTTCGGCGTAACCACGCCGCTGGCCAGTTGGAATCCGCTGTGGGCCAATGTGCAGTTCTATGTGGCGCTGTGGCGTGATGCCGTGCGCGCCGAGTCCTGGTGGGACAAGTTGCGCATCTGGTTTATGCGCACGGGCTGGCGGCCAGCGGATGTCGCGGCGAAATACCCGCAACACAAGGCAGATTTGAGCCAGTTCGTTAAGTTCGATGTGCCGCTGAGCTTGGCGCAGAAGTGCTATGCCGCTGTGCAATTCAGCCTCTATGTGCTCGGCGGCACTCTGTTGCTGGGCCTGGGCAACGATCTAAGCCTGGCGCAGATGCTCTTGGGCGTGGCCTGGATGGCTGTCGGCTTGTATGTGCTTGGGGTCTGGCTGGAGAACCGCCCCAGTGCCAAGCGGCTGGAAGTGCTGCGGTTGCTGCTAAACCTGCCGGCGGCCTGGTTTTCTGTGCAGCTGGAGTTGCTGGCCAGTCAGCCGCTGCTCTGGGCGCTGCTGTTGGGCTACAGCCTGCTTAGCCTGGGTGCGCTGTTCTGGACGCCACGTGGGGAGAACGCAGTGCCTGCCTAATGTGCTAACGGCCAGGCCCCACAACGGTGGACAGGCGCAGGCTTGCTCCACCGTTGTCGTTTTCAGGCGTTTGAGCGGCAGCTGATGCTGTCCAGTTCGGCATATTCTCGTCATGCTCCAAGGGTTATGCTGGCTGGGCTTGCGGCAAGCGGTCGCAGCGCTGTCGTGCGTTGTCATACTTTGGTCATAATGGCCGCTTATAACTGTCACACTTGCCCGTCGCTACGGGCTTTGGAGTCTGTCGTGAGCTTTACCCCCGCCAATCGCCTGTTTCCCGCCACTCGCCTGCGTCGCAATCGTCGTGATGATTTCTCCCGGCGCCTGGTGCGTGAAAACCGCCTGAGTGTTGATGACCTGATTCTGCCGGTGTTCGTCCTCGACGGCGAAAACCGCCGCGAAGCGATTGCCTCGATGCCAGGTGTTGAGCGCCTGTCCATCGACCTGCTGCTCAAAGAAGCCGAGCACTGGGTGGCCCTGGGGATTCCGGCGCTGGCGCTGTTCCCGGTGACGCCGCTGGAGAAGAAGTCTCTGCTCGGTGAAGAAGCCTGGAACCCGGACGGCATTGCCCAGCGCGCGATCCGTGCCCTGCGCGCCAAGTTCCCTGAACTGGGGGTGATAAGCGATGTGGCCCTAGACCCATTCACCACCCACGGTCAGGACGGCATTCTCGACGCCGATGGCTACGTGCAGAACGACATCACCGTCGATGCACTGGTCAAGCAGGCGCTGTCGCATGCTGACGCCGGTGCCCAGGTGGTTGCCCCTTCGGACATGATGGACGGCCGTGTGCAGGCGATCCGCGAGGCGCTGGAGTTGGCTGATCATTCCAATGTGCGCATCATGGCCTACTCGGCCAAGTACGCCAGCGCCTATTACGGCCCGTTCCGCGATGCGGTGGGTTCGGCGGCGAACCTGGGTAAGGCGAACAAGGCCAGCTACCAGATGGACCCCGCCAATAGCGATGAAGCGCTGCACGAAGTGGCAGCAGATCTGGCCGAAGGCGCGGACATGGTCATGGTCAAGCCGGGCATGCCCTACCTGGACATTCTTTGCCGGGTCAAAGCGGAATTCAAAGTGCCGACCTTTGTCTATCAGGTCAGCGGTGAGTACGCCATGCATATGGCGGCTATCCAGAATGGCTGGTTGAGCGAGGCGGTGATTCTCGAGTCACTGACCGCCTTCAAGCGTGCGGGTGCTGATGGCATCCTGACTTATTTCGCCGTGCGCGCGGCAGAACTACTGAAACAGGGGCACTAGCCCCTCCAGGACTTTTCAATGAACACCGAAGGACTCAGTACCCCTGAATTGCAAGACGCCCAGCCGGTCGTCGACGAGGTTGTAGCCGTGGAACCCCCTGTGATCGAAGCCCCCGCGCCCGTCGCACCTGCGCCCGTGGTGATCCACAACCTGGATGACAGCAGCCTGTATATCCACCGCGAGCTTTCACAACTGCAATTCAATATCCGCGTGCTGGAACAGGCGCTGGATGAGTCCTACCCGTTGCTGGAGCGGCTGAAGTTCCTGCTTATCTTCTCCAGCAACCTCGACGAGTTCTTTGAGATTCGTGTGGCCGGCCTGAAGAAGCAGATCAACTTCGCCCGCGAACAGGCTGGCGCCGATGGCTTGCAACCGCATCAGGCGCTGGCGCGGATTGCCGAGTTGGTACACGAGCAGGTTGAGCGCCAATACGCCATTCTCAACGACAACCTGTTCCCGGCACTGGCCAAGCACAACGTCAACTTTATCCGTCGACGTTTCTGGAATGCCAAGCTCAAAGCCTGGGTTCGCCGCTATTTCCGCGACGAGATCGCGCCGATCATCACCCCGATCGGTCTCGACCCGACGCACCCGTTCCCGCTGCTGGTGAACAAGAGCCTGAACTTTATTGTCGAGCTGGAAGGCATCGACGCCTTCGGCCGCGACTCCGGTCTGGCGATCATTCCCGCGCCGCGTCTGCTGCCGCGCATCATCAAGGTGCCGGAGGATGTCGGCGGTCCGGGCGACAACTTCGTGTTCCTCTCCTCGATGATCCACGCCCACGCCGATGACCTGTTCCAGGGCATGAAGGTCAAGGGCTGCTACCAGTTCCGCCTGACCCGTAACGCCGACCTGTCGGTGGACACCGAAGACGTCGAAGACCTGGCCCGCGCCCTACGTGGTGAGCTGTTCAGCCGGCGTTATGGCGATGCGGTGCGTCTGGAGGTGGTCGACACCTGCCCGCAGCCATTGCTCAACTACCTGCTCAAGCAGTTCAACCTGACGGAGGCCGAGCTGTACCGGGTCAATGGCCCGGTCAACCTGACGCGGCTGTTCAGCATTACCGGCCTGGAAAGCCATCCAGAGCTGCAATACACGCCGTTCACTCCGGTGATCCCCAAATTGCTGCAGAACGCTGAGAACATTTTCAGTGTGGTCAGCAAGCAGGACATTCTCCTGCTGCATCCGTTTGAGTCCTTTACCCCCGTGGTCGACCTGCTGCGTCAGGCGGCAAAAGACCCGCATGTGCTGGCGATCAAGCAGACCCTGTACCGCTCGGGGGCCAACTCGGAAATCGTCGATGCGCTGGTTGATGCCGCGCGTAACGGCAAGGAAGTCACCGCGGTGATCGAGTTGCGTGCACGCTTTGACGAGGAGTCCAACCTGGCGCTGGCCAGCCGTTTGCAGGCCGCCGGTGCGGTGGTGATCTACGGCGTGGTGGGCTTCAAGACCCACGCCAAGATGATGCTGATCCTGCGCCGTGAGAGCGGCGATATCGTCCGCTACGCACACTTGGGCACCGGTAACTACCATGCCGGCAACGCCAAGCTGTACACCGATTACAGCCTGCTGACGGCCGACGTGGCGCTGTGTGAGGACGTCTCCAAGTTGTTCAGCCAGCTGATCGGCATGGGTAAAACGCTGCGCATGAAGAAGCTGCTGCACGCGCCGTTTACCTTGAAAAAGACCCTGCTCGACATGATCGCCCGCGAGACCGCCCAGGCTGCCGAAGGCAAGCCGGCGCACATCATGGCCAAGTTCAACTCGCTGACCGATGCCAAGATCATCCGCGCGCTGTACAAGGCCAGCCAGGCCGGGGTGAAGATCGAGCTGGTGGTGCGCGGCATGTGCTGCCTGCGCCCGGGCATTGCCGGGGTCTCGCACAATATTCAGGTGCGCTCGATTATTGGCCGCTTCCTCGAGCACACGCGGGTGTTCTACTTCCTCAATGGCGGCGAAGAGCAGATCTACCTGTCCAGCGCCGACTGGATGGAACGCAACCTCGATAAGCGCGTCGAGACCTGCTTCCCGGTGGAAGGCAAGAAGCTGATTCTGCGGGTCAAGAAGGAGCTGGAAAGCTACCTGAGCGACAACACTCAGGCCTGGGTGCTGCAATCGGATGGGCGCTACCTGCGCTGCAGCCCGAGTGGCAACCAGAACCCGCGCAGCGCGCAGGCTGGTTTGCTAGAGAAGTTGACGGCGCCGCTGATCAGCGCCCGGTAAACCTGTGCGCAGGTGGCGCCTTGCTGGCGCCGCCTCAGCGCACGCTCAGTTCGACGCCAATACGTTTGAGCCACTCCGCTTCCTGGGTGAAATCGGCCTGGGTCAGCGGATTGTTCTCCAGCCAGCCATCCGGGAATTGAATTTCCAGGCTCTGTTCACGGGCCTTGAGCTGCACCTCGGGCATTTCTTGGCTGCCGCGAATGTGGTGGAACAGGATGGCAAAGCGCAGCAGTACGCACAGGCGCATCAGCTTGATGCCCTCGGCACCGAAGTCGGCGAACTTATCTTTGGGGATATTGCGCCGATGACCGCGTACCAGCAGGGCGAGCATCTGTTGATCCTGGCGGGAAAAACCTGACAGGTCTGAGTGCTCAACCAGATAAGCACCGTGTTTGTGGTACTGGTAGTGGGCAATATCCAAACCCACCTCATGCACTTTGGCGGCCCAGCTGAGCAGCTCGCGGTGGCAGTCGTCTTGCAGTTGCCAGTCCGCAGCGACCTTGCCCAGCGCAGACAGCGCCTTGCTTTCAACTCGCGCAGCCTGCTCTAGGTCGACGTGGTAACGCTCCATCAGCGAGCTGAGCGTGCGTTCACGCACGTCTTCATGTTGATGCCGGCCCAGCAGGTCATACAGCACGCCTTCACGCAGCGCGCCTTCCGAGTGGCTCATGCGTTGGATATCACAGGCATCGAAGATTGCCTCGAGAATCGCCAGGCCGGCCGGGAAAATTCCGCGGCGATCGACCTTGATGCCGTCGAGATCGAGTTTTTCCGCGTCGCCAATCTTGAACACTTTGCGTTTCAGCCAGGCCAGCCCTTCGGCATTGACCTCGCCCGAGCCAAGCCCAGCCGCCTGAATAGTCAGGCCGATGGCCTTGATGGTGCCGGAAGCGCCCACGGCGTCTTCCCAGCCGAGGCGGCGTAGGGCGTGCTCGATGCCCATGATCTCCAGCCGGGCCGCGGTGTAAGCCTGGGCATAACGCGCAGGCGTTATCTTGCCGTCCTTGAAGAAGCGCTGGGTAAAGCTGACGCAGCCCATCTGCAAGCTTTCGCGCAGCATGGGTTCGAAGCGTTGGCCAATGATGAATTCGGTACTGCCGCCGCCAATATCAGCGACCAGGCGTTTACCGGGGGTGTCAGCAATGCTGTGCGACACGCCGAGGTAGATCAGGCGGGCTTCTTCACGGCCGGAAATGACTTCCACCGGATGACCGAGGATTTCTTCGGCGCGGCGGATAAATTCGCCACGGTTGCGCGCCTCACGCAGGGCATTGGTGCCCACCACGCGCACCGCGCCTTCTGGCAGGCTGGCGGTCAGCTGGGCGAAGCGGCGTAGGCAGTCGAGCCCACGCTGCATGGCTTCCTCGCTGAGCAGGCGCTGCTCATCAATGCCGGCGGCCAGCTGGACCTTGTCGCCGAGGCGTTCGAGGATGCGGATCTCGCCGTGATCGGCTTTGGCCAGCACCATATGGAAGCTGTTGGAGCCCAGGTCGATAGCTGCAATCAAAGGGAAAGACTCGGCAGGGGTATGCGGCATGGCAGAACCATCTCAGAGCGGAACCGTGTCATCGTGCCACGATAGCCTGGCCTCGCCAACGCATACTGATGTCGCAGGCGCCCGCCAATGCCGCTGTACGGCGATGCATGCAGCGCTGGCGCTGGGCTGACCGGTGGTCTGAATAAATTGCGTGGTAAAGGCCTGCGCGGCCGTTTTGGTGTTGCACCATAGAGAAGCTCAGTTGCCGCCGCCTTCCTGTGTGGAGAAAGCCGGGCTATGATGTCGCCCATCTTTTGCTTCCGAACACGGAGACTTTCCATGAGCGAATTCATCACCAATGTCAGCGATGCCAGCTTCGACCAAGATGTCCTGCAGGCCGAAGGGCCGGTGCTGGTCGACTACTGGGCTGAGTGGTGCGGCCCGTGCAAAATGATCGCGCCGGTGCTCGATGAGATCGCCCAGACCTATCAGGGCAAGCTGAAAGTCTGCAAGCTGAACATCGATGAAAACCAGGACACCCCGCCGAAGTTTGGCGTGCGTGGCATCCCAACGCTGATGCTGTTCAAGAACGGCAACGTTGAAGCAACCAAAGTGGGCGCATTGTCCAAGTCGCAGCTGGCGGCGTTCCTCGATAGCAACATCTAAGTTGTATTGAGACGCCAACAAGCGCTAGAAGCCCCGCACATTGCGGGGCTTTTTTCTGCCTGGGCGCTGGACGTACGAATAAAACCGGTGTTACATTCGGCTTCGCTGTATTTCCTATGCAGCCCCCTGCAAGCCGTCGCCGACGCATTCCTATCCGAATCCTTCGATACATAAGCAGGCGATCAACTCGCCTTCTCTGCGGCGCTGGCTCCCAAGCTAAATAGCTTATTTCCCCTCCTTCATGAATTACGTCATTCCTATGAATCTGACCGAACTCAAGCAAAAGCCGATTACCGAACTGCTGGAACTCGCTGAACAACAGGGCCTGGATAACATGGCTCGTTCACGCAAGCAGGACGTGATTTTCTCCCTGTTGAAGAAACACGCTAAAAGCGGTGAGGAAATCTCCGGTGATGGCGTGCTGGAGATCCTCCAGGACGGTTTCGGCTTTCTCCGCTCTGCGGATGCCTCGTACCTCGCTGGCCCCGATGACATCTACGTCTCGCCGAGCCAGATCCGCCGCTTCAACTTGCGTACCGGCGATACCATCGTCGGCAAGATACGCCCGCCGAAAGAAGGCGAGCGTTACTTCGCGCTGCTCAAGGTTGACACGATCAACTACGACCGCCCGGAAAACGCCAAGAACAAGATTCTCTTCGAGAACCTGACGCCGCTGTTCCCGACCAAACGTCTGGTCATGGAAGCCGGTAACGGCTCTACCGAAGACATCACCGGCCGGGTGATCGACCTCTGCGCCCCGATCGGTAAAGGCCAGCGTGGCCTGATCGTCGCACCGCCGAAAGCCGGTAAGACCATCATGCTGCAGAACATCGCGGCGAACATTGCGCGCAACAACCCCGAGTGCCACCTGATCGTGCTGTTGATCGACGAACGCCCGGAAGAAGTGACCGAGATGCAGCGCACTGTGCGCGGCGAAGTGGTTGCCTCGACCTTCGATGAGCCGCCAACCCGCCACGTGCAGGTTGCCGAAATGGTCATCGAAAAGGCCAAGCGCCTGGTTGAGCACAAGAAGGATGTGGTCATCCTGCTTGACTCCATCACCCGTCTGGCACGTGCCTACAACACCGTGATCCCGAGCTCCGGCAAGGTGTTGACCGGTGGTGTTGACGCCCACGCCTTGGAGAAGCCGAAACGCTTCTTCGGCGCCGCGCGTAACATCGAAGAAGGCGGTTCGCTGACCATCATCGCCACCGCGCTGGTGGAAACCGGCTCGAAGATGGATGAAGTGATCTACGAAGAGTTCAAAGGCACCGGTAACATGGAACTGCCGCTGGACCGTCGTATTGCCGAGAAGCGTGTGTTCCCTGCGATCAACATCAACCGTGCCGGTACCCGTCGCGAAGAACTGCTGACCGCCGATGACGAACTGCAGCGTATGTGGATTCTGCGCAAGCTGCTGCACCCGATGGATGAAATTGCCGCCATCGAGTTCCTCACCGACAAGTTGAAAGCGACTAAGACGAACGAAGAGTTCTTCCAGTCGATGAAGCGTAAGTAAGGCGTCCTTCGCCCTACAACAAAAGCCGGGTAAGCCCGGCTTTTGTGTCTCTGCATATTGGCTTTCCCTTCTGAAAGACCGAGTTCGGCGCTAAACTTTGCGGCCCTATTGCTCGGCTCGAAACGAGGCATTTGCATGCAGTATCGTGACCTGCGCGACTTTATTCGCGGCCTGGAACAGCGCGGTGAACTCAAGCGTATCCAGACACCCGTCTCTCCCGTGCTGGAGATGACGGAAATTTGCGACCGCACGTTGCGTAAAGGCGGGCCGGCGCTGCTGTTCGAAAACCCCACAGGCTTCGATGTACCGGTACTCGGCAACCTGTTCGGCACGCCCAAGCGCGTGGCGTTGGGCATGGGCGCGGAAGAGGTCAGCGAGCTGCGTGAAATCGGCAAGCTGCTGGCGTTTTTGAAGGAGCCTGAGCCGCCGAAGGGCCTGAAGGATGCCTGGAGCAAGCTGCCGATTTTCCGCAAGGTACTGGCCATGGCGCCAAAAGTCGTTAAAGACGCGCCGTGCCAGGAAGTGATCGAAGAGGGTGATGACGTCGACCTCGGCAAGCTGCCTGTGCAGACCTGCTGGCCGGGCGATGTGGGGCCGCTGATCACCTGGGGCCTGACCATCACCAAAGGGCCTAACAAGGAACGACAGAACCTCGGCATTTACCGTCAGCAGGTGATTGGCCGCAACAAGGTGATTATGCGCTGGCTCAGCCACCGCGGCGGCGCACTGGATTTTCGCGACTGGTGCCAGAAATACCCGGATCGTCCCTACCCGGTTGCGGTGGCCCTCGGTGCCGATCCGGCGACCATTCTCGGCGCGGTCACACCGGTGCCGGATACCTTGTCTGAATATGCCTTTGCTGGCCTGTTGCGCGGCAACAGAACCGAGCTGGTGAAGTGTCGCGGCAGTGATCTGCAGGTTCCGGCCAGTGCCGAAATCGTCCTCGAGGGGGTGATTCACCCTGGTGAGATGGCCCCGGAAGGCCCTTACGGCGACCACACCGGCTATTACAACGAAGTCGACAGCTTCCCGGTGTTCACCGTCGAGCGCATCACGCGTAGGCAAAAGCCGATCTATCACAGCACCTACACCGGCCGGCCACCGGATGAGCCGGCGATTCTCGGTGTGGCGTTGAACGAAGTCTTCGTGCCGATTCTGCAGAAGCAGTACCCCGAGATCGTCGACTTCTACCTGCCGCCGGAAGGCTGTTCCTACCGCCTGGCGGTGGTCACCATCAAAAAGCAGTACCCCGGCCACGCCAAGCGCGTGATGCTCGGTGTGTGGAGCTTCCTGCGCCAGTTTATGTACACCAAGTTTGTCATCGTCACTGATGACGACATCAATGCGCGGGACTGGAACGATGTGATTTGGGCCATCACCACGCGCATGGACCCCAAGCGCGACACGGTGATGATCGATAACACCCCGATCGACTACCTGGACTTTGCCTCGCCTATCTCGGGCTTGGGGTCGAAGATGGGCCTGGACGCCACCCACAAGTGGCCGGGCGAGACGACTCGTGAGTGGGGCCGGGCTATCGTTCAGGATGAAGCGGTCAAGCAGCGCGTCGATGCGCTGTGGTCTGAGTTGGGAATTGATTGATGAAAGTCACCCTGAATCCTTCAGGCGCAGTACTGGACGTCCAGCCCCGCGAGCGTATTCTCGATGCCGCGCGGCGCCTGGGCTACGACTGTCCGCAAAGCTGCCGTAATGGTAACTGCCATATCTGCGCGGCGTTATTGGTTGAAGGCCGCGTGCAGCAAGGCGGGGTTGAACTGGCCCAAGGGGAGCTGTTCACCTGTCTGGCAGAACCGCTGGAAGACTGTGTGCTGCACTGGGATGGCGTGCTCGCCCCTGGCGAGCTGCCGGTGCGCGAGTTGGCCTGCCAGGTTGCCGCCTGCGATGACCTGGGCGGCGATGTGTTTCGTCTGCGCCTGCAAGCGCCTGCCGGCAAGGCACCGCGTTACCACGCCGGGCAATACCTGCTGCTGCAGCGCGACGCTGATGATTACGCGGCCTTTTCCCTGGCATCGGCTCCGCACTGCGGCCGCGAGCTGGAGTTGCATGTACTGGCCCGCGACGAGGCGACTGTCGCCCTCGTGGACCAATTGCGCACCACGGGCCTGGTGCGGGTGAAACTGCCGTTCGGTGATACTCATTTGGCCGAACTGCCGGATGGACCGCTGGTGTTGATTGCCGCCGGTACCGGCATGGCGCAAATGCACAGTTTGATCGAGCATTGTCGGGCTATCGGTTTTGCCCACCCGGTGCATCTGTACTGGGGCGCGCGCCGCCCGGAAGACTTCTATGAGCTGGAGCATTGGGCGCAGTGGCAGCAAGTGCCCAACCTGTTTCTGCACCAGGTAGTCAGCGATCAGTGCGGTTGGAAGGGGCGTTGCGGTCTGCTGCATGAGGCCGTGCGTGAAGATTTTGCCGACCTTAACGCATTACACGTCTACGCCAGCGGCTCGCCGGCCATGGTTTATGCCACCCTCGATGCATTGGTAGACGCGGGTATGGATGCGCATCGAATGCGCGCAGACGTCTTCGCCTACGCGCCACGCGGTTAACCGCGTCAATAAAAAAGGCCGCCAGATGGGCGGCCTTTTGCTGTCGCGTGCGATCAGCGCACCTGCACCACCACTTTGCCCACCGCCTTACGTTGGCCCAGCATATTGATCGCCTCGGCGGCCTGCGCCAGTGGGTACGTCTGCGAGACCAGTGGCTTGAGTTTGCCTTCGGCGTGCCAGGCAAACAGCTGCTGGAAGTTGGCCGCATTGTCTTGTGGCTGGCGCTGGGCAAACGCGCCCCAGAACACCCCGACCACGGCGGCGCCCTTGAGCAGCGCCAGGTTCACTGGCAACTCGGGAATGCGCCCACTGGCAAAGCCCACCACCAGCAAGCGGCCGTTCCAGGCAATGCTACGAATCGCCGCGTCGAATAGATCGCCGCCGACTGGGTCGTAGATCACGTCGGCGCCTTGGCCGCCGGTCAGGCGCTTCACTTCGTCTTTCAGGTTGCTTTCGCTGTAGTTGATCAGCTCATCGGCCCCAGCCGCCTTGGCTACGTCGAGTTTCTCCGCGCTGCTCGCGGCGGCGATGACCTTGGCGCCCATGGCTTTGCCAATTTCCACGGCTGCCAAGCCGACACCGCCAGAGGCGCCGAGTACCAGCAGGGTTTCCCCAGGCTGCAGGTTGGCGCGCTGCTTGAGGGCGTGCATCGAGGTGCCGTAGGTCATGCCGAAAGCGGCGGCGCTGGCAAAGTCCATGCTCGCGGGGATTGGCATGACGTTATAGCCGGGTACCGCCACTTCTTCGGCGAAGCTGCCCCAGCCGGTCAGAGCCATCACCCGGTCGCCGACTTTCAGGTGGCTGACTTTTTCACCGACGGCCGTGACTACGCCAGATGCTTCGCCACCCGGGGAAAAGGGGAAAGGCGGTTTGAACTGGTATTTGCCTTCAATGATTAGCGTATCGGGGAAGTTGACCCCGGCGGCATGCACTTCCAGCAACACTTCGTTCTTCTTCGCTTCGGGGCTGGCGATTTCTTCCAGTACCAGGGTTTCGGCGGGGCCGAAGGCTTTGCACAGCACGGCTTTCATCGGGCTTTCCTCTGCGGTTGTTGGCCATGCAGTGTAGGTGTGAGTGCTGCCCGGTCAACGAGCATGCTTGTGCATGATGGTTATGCATAAGGCTGGGGCTTGGGCCGCCGCCTGAGTGTGGCTATGCTAGGCGCTGAACCCTTGAGGAATATCGCCTGTGAAAGTCTGGATCGCATTGCTGTTGGCTCTGTCCTTGCCCTTGATGGCGCAGGCTTCGGAAAGCAAGGATGAGCCTGAGGGGGAAGAAGGCGCTGCTCCGGCGGTTGCCTATGTCACCTTGGTGCCGGCCCTGGTGGGGAATTTTGGTGACGGGCCAAAGCTCAAGTTTTTTAAGGCCGACCTGTCGCTGCGGGTTACTGGCAAGGATGTTGAAGAGAAGGTCAAACACCACGAGCCGCTGATCCGCAATCAGCTAGTCATGCTGTTTTCCCAGCAGACGAATGAAGGCATGGCGGCGGCAGGCGCGCGGGAAACGCTGCGCGCCGAAGCACTCAAGCAGGTGCAGGACGTGCTGACGCAGGAAGAAGGCAAGCCGCTGGTAGAGGACCTGCTGTTCAATAACTTAATCATTCAGTAACGGTTTGCCTGGCGTTGCACTATTTCAGCGCAGCGCCAGAATGGCTGCCCACTCCTCAGCACTGACCGGCATGACGGAGAGGCGGCTGCCCTTCTGCACCAGCGGTAACTCCATTAGCGCGCTCTGGGTTTTCAGCTGTGCCAGAGGGATGGCGCGTTTAAATGCCTCGACAAAGGCCACATCGACTGCACTCCAGGGGTTCTTGGCCGCGCTGGCTTTAGCGTCGAAATAGTGGCTGTCCGGCTCTAGCGCGGTGGGGTCGGGGTAGGCTGCGGACACAATGCGGGCGATGCCGGCAATCCCAGGCTCCGGGCAGCTGGAGTGATAAAAAAAGAATAAGTCGTCTGGTTGCATGCTGCGCAAGAAGTTGCGCGCCTGGTAATTGCGCACGCCATCCCAGCGCGTTTGCTCAAGGCGTTGCAGGTCGTGGATGGAGAGTTCGTCGGGTTCTGACTTCATCAGCCAATAAGGCATGAACTTTGCTCCTGTGTTTCGGTCCTTTAACGGGCACCGGCTGTCTGCTGAGTGGTTGTCGAGCTGTCGTGTCGCCAATTGGCTGTGTGGGTGGCCGCCGTTGCTGGGTCTATAACAATAATTGTCGCGGATACACCGCAGGCTATGCCTTAAGGGGGAGGCAGCGAATGAAACGTAAACCAGATGTGTTGTGGGTGTTGGTGATTCTGTTCAGCTTGGGCGTGGTGACCACGGGTTACACCCAGAGCCTATGGGAGCACCAGCCTGCGCCTGTGACGCAATCCAGCGTAGTGCGCTGAGCCGGCTGGGTACCGCCTTGTTGATTCAATACCACGCCTTGTCCGTTACGGTACCTTGTAGCGGCACGTCCCAGCTGGCCATGGCCAGGCGCTCAACCAGCTGACACTCATGTGCTAGACCTAGCAATGTCGGTTTGTGCCAATTTTTGCGCAGGCTGAGGTAGGCCAAGCTGCGGTCATAAAATCCGCCACCCATCCCCAAGCGAGCGCCATGGTGGTCGAAGCCAACCAGCGGCATTAGCACCAGATCCAGTGCCCATACCTTGCGTTGCTGTTTGCAATTGCGTTGTGGCTCGTAAATGCCAAAGCGGTTTTTGCGCAGGGGCTGGTCAGCGCGGACGCGTTGAAAGACCATCTTGCTTTGCGGCCAGGGGCTGAGCACTGGCAGGTAAGTGGCCTTTCCGCGTTTTTGCGCCGCGCGTAATAGCGGTCGTGGATCAATCTCGCCATCGTTGGGCAGATACAGGGCAATCTGCCGTGCCCGGCGAAACAGCGGGTGTTGTGCCAGTTGCTTGTATAAGCCGTGGGCGGCCTGCCGTTGGGCGCGAGGGCTGAGCGCACGACGCTGTGCGCGCAGATGACGGCGCAGCTGTGCGCGGCTTAGGGCAGTTGTATCGAGCATGGAGGGTTGCAGTAGCCGTTGTCGCGGAAGGGCAACTGGCTGGAAAAAGTGACTCCCCGGCGTGCCGCTGTCGGCTTAGCCCTTGAACCCGAAAGTTCAAGGTGGAGGTTGCAGGAGACCTTAAGGCTTTCCGTCAAGCGGACATGCACACCGGTCTCAACTTGCAACCCCCGGGGTTGTGCGAATCGGCTCAGGGACATGACCAACTGGCGCACACTCCAGGGAGCGGTGACCAGTATACCCGAAACCGTCGGCGCGCAATTAGCTGCCTTGCTCATTGCTGTCCTGGGCCAGGGCGCTATCGACACGATTGAGCAGGTTACGCACCTGTTCGCGGTTGGCGCCGGCCTGTTCGTCAAGGTGTTGCTGTTTGTGTAGCAGTTCATGGGTGATGTTCAGCGCGGCCATCACGGCGACGCGGTCGGCACCAATGACTTTGCCGCTTGAGCGGATCTCGCGCATTTTGCCATCCAGGTAGCGCGCGGCACTCTGCAGATTGCTGCGTTCATCGCTCGGGCAAGCGATGCAATATTCTTTGTCCATGATCTGGACGGTCAGCGTGTTCGACTGGGACATTAATCCTGCTCCAAGGCTCTAAGGCGCGAAATCATGGATTCGACCTTATGCCGGGCCATTTCGTTCTTTTCAATTAAGTGGGATCGCTCTTCACGCCAGGCCTTTTCGCTCGCCATAAGCTGTCGGTTATGCGCCTTGAGCTGCTCGACACGCTGGATCAGCAGGTCCAGCTTGGTCGTAAGCGCCTGCAGGTCGACGTCGTCCATGGTTCTCTACTCGTACTGGGTGAGTGGGCTGACAAGTAAAAATAGCGTCTTTAAGGTGGCTTCGACAGTATCGGACGGAGCACGGTGCCTTTAGTTTGCGTATTTAGCAGTGTGGGGCAGATTGGCACTACAGGTTGATGCATTTCACCCGTCGATCACGGCGCGGTAATTTTTTGCGGCAAGGGGCGATTTGTACATGGCCGCCGAGCCACTTGATTAGTCTTGGCAGGCTTGCCGGTGCTAGGATACAGGGCCTCCATTCTAGTGATTGCGCAGCTTTGCGCCTAGTTATCTATGCCAACTTCAAATTCGCCGTATTCCGCTTTTGCCGCGCTGCTTGCCAGCAGCGGCCACACCGTTTCCCCTGCTGAATTGCATGGCCTGTTGCTGGGTCGCAGCTGTGCTGGTGCAGGGTTCGAGATCGACTCCTGGCTGGTGGATGCCGCCGAGCTGCTGGGCGGCGCGCCGGAAGATACCGTGCGCCAGGCGCTGATTGGCCTACAGGAAATGGTCAAGGGCGAACTGACCAGTGACGACGTTACCGTGGTACTGCTGTTGCCCAGCGACGATGCGCCGCTTAGCGAGCGCGCGGTAGCTCTGGGACAATGGTGCCAAGGCTTCCTCGGCGGCTTTGGTTTGACCGCCCGTGACAGCGCCCTGAGCGCTGAAGCCATGGAAGTGCTGCAAGACCTCGCGGCGATTTCCCAGGTGCAGAATGCCCTGGAAGAATCCGAGGACGGTGAAACGGATTACATGGAAGTGATGGAGTACCTGCGTGTTGCGCCACTGCTGCTGTTCAGCGAATGCGCCAAACCTGTAGTCGCCGCGGCGAAACCGTCGCTGCATTGATTTTCATGCAATAGAAGTGGACTCAATCTGCCCATGATCAGCATCCCCAAGTCGGAATACGCCCGTCGGCGCAAGGCGCTGATGGCGCAGATGGAACCCAACAGCATCGCGATTCTGCCGGCCGCGCCGGTGTATATCCGCAACCGCGACGTTGAGCACACCTACCGCCAGGACAGCGACTTCCAGTACCTCTCCGGCTTCCCCGAGCCGGAGGCAGTGATTGCGCTGATTCCGGGGCGTGAACATGGCGAGTACGTATTGTTCTGTCGCGAGCGTGATCCGCTGCGGGAAATGTGGGACGGCCTGCGTGCCGGCCAGGACGGTGCGATCAGCCAGTACGGCGCCGATGATGCGTTTCCGATTGGCGATATCGACGATATTCTGCCGGGGCTGATCGAAGGCCGTGATCGGGTCTACTCCTCCATGGGCACCAACCACGAGTTCGACCGTCAGCTGATGGAGTGGATCAACGTGATCCGCTCCAAGGCGCGCCAGGGCGCGACGCCGCCGAATGAGTTCGTCACCCTTGAACACTTGCTGCATGACCTGCGTCTGTACAAGTCGGCGGCTGAAGTGAAAGTCATGAAGGAAGCGGCGGACATTTCCTGCCGCGCCCATGTGCGTGCCATGCAGGCCAGTCGCGCTGGCTTGTTCGAGTACCACCTGGAAGCCGAACTGGATTACGAATTCCGCAAAGGCGGAGCGAAGATGCCGGCCTATGGCTCCATCGTCGCGGCGGGCAAGAACGCCTGCATCCTGCATTACCGTGAAAACGACGCACCGCTGAAAGACGGCGACTTGGTGCTGATCGACGCCGGTTGCGAAATCGACTGCTACGCCAGTGACATCACCCGCACCTTCCCGGTCAGCGGCACGTTTTCCCCCGAGCAGAAAGCCATCTATGAGCTGGTGCTGGCCTCGCAGGAAGCCGCGTTCAAGGAAATCGGCCCAGGCAAACACTGGAACCAGGCCCACGAAGCCACGGTGCAGGTAATCACCGCTGGGTTGGTTGAGCTGGGCTTGCTGCAGGGCGAGGTCGCTGAGCTGATTGCCGCCGAGGCCTACAAACCCTTCTACATGCACCGCGCCGGCCACTGGCTGGGCATGGATGTGCATGATGTCGGCGAGTACAAGGTCGGCGGCGAATGGCGCGAGCTGGAAGTCGGCATGGCCATGACTGTTGAGCCGGGTATTTATATTGCCGTGGACAATCTAGACGTGGCGAAGAAGTGGCGCGGTATTGGTGTGCGCATCGAAGACGATGTGGTGGTGACCAAGACCGGTTGCGAGATTCTCACTGGCGGCGTACCAAAAACCATCGCTGAGATCGAAGCGCTGATGGCTGCCGCACGCAGTGCGGCGGCTTAAGCGTGGCGCGGGTGGATATCGCGATTATCGGCGGCGGCCTGGTCGGCGCGAGCCTGGCCGTGGCCCTGCAAGCTGAAGCCAAGCAGCGTGGCTGGAACATTTGCCTGATCGAGCCGTTTACCCCAGGCAGCGGTTATCAGCCCAGCTATGACGCACGTTCGACGGCGCTGTCGTTCGGCTCGCAGCAGATCTATCAACGCCTTGGCCTGTGGTCGCAGATCAGCCAGCGCGCCGAACCGATCAAGCAGATCCATGTGTCCGACCGTGGCCGCTTTGCCGCTGCGCGCCTGAGCGCCGAGGACGAGGGCGTGCCAGCGCTGGGTTATGTGGTGGAAAACGCTTGGCTCGGCGAATGTTTATGGCAGGCGCTGGACCCGCAGGTGGTGAGCTGGCGTAGCCCGGCTCAGGTCACGTGCATGCAGGCGTTGGCCGATGGCTACCGGTTGACCCTGGACGATGGTAGCGAGCTTGAGTGCAACCTGGCGATTCTCGCTGAGGGTGGCCGCTCCGGGCTGCGTGAGCAGCTGGGTATCGCCGTCAGCACCACGCCCTATGGGCAGAGTGCATTAATCGCTAACGTCAGCCCGCAGGAGCCGCACCACGGCCTGGCCTTTGAGCGCTTTACCGAAGAGGGGCCGATGGCTCTGCTGCCGCTGGCGGATAACCGCTGCGCATTGGTCTGGACCCGTGCCACGCTAGAAGCCGAGCGGCTGTCTGCGCTGGACGATACGGCGTTTCTCGCCGAGTTGCAGCAGGCCTTCGGCTACCGCCTGGGCAGCTTGTGTCAGGTCGGCACGCGGCATCTTTACCCGCTGGCCCTGACCGCCGCCAAGGAGCAGGTGCGGAAGCATCTGGTGGTGCTCGGTAACGCGGCACATAGCCTGCACCCGATTGCCGGCCAGGGCTACAATCTGTCGTTGCGCGACACCTTGGTGCTGGCCGAAACCCTGCTGGCCAACACTGCGCCATTGGGCGATTTGGCCACCTTGCAGCGTTACCTGAGCCGTCAGCAGACGGATCAGCAGCTGACTGTGGGGTTCTCCGATCAGGTCACCCGGTTGTTCAGTACCGGCCAGCCGCTGATGGCCGCCGGGCGCAACCTCGGCCTCTTGGGCCTTGATCTGCTACCTCCGGCGAAACGCTGGTTCGCCCGCCAGGCCATGGGCCTTGGCACCCGTTCGGAGTCTTGAGCCATGCCTGCGAAGAAATTGGCGCGCAAGGCGCGACTGCTGCGCTGGGCAATGAACTTCTATCCGCCCTACCTAGGGGCGGGTGTGCGGGTGCGGCAGATCAGCGCGGACTTCCGTCAGGTGCAGGTGAAGATGGGCCTCGGCTGGTATAACCGCAACTATGTCGGTACCCAGTTTGGCGGCAGCCTGTATTCGATGACCGATCCGTTTTTCATGCTGATGATTATGGAAAATCTCGGCCGCGATTTTATTGTCTGGGACAAGGCCGCGCGCATCGACTTTATCGCGCCCGGCAAAGGTCCGGTGTACGCCAACTTCAGTATTGACGAGCAGCTGCTTAGCGACATCCGCCAGTACACCTCAGAGGGTGACAAATACCTGCCCGAGCTGCATGTGGAAGTCCGTGATGGCAGCGGTACCCTGGTGGCGCGGGTGCACAAAACTCTTTATGTGCGGCTTAAACCGCGCGTTTGGCAGGCAGCCTGAGAACCTGTTCAAAGTCTGCTGCGCGTCGGCCCTGCGACGTTAAAAACAGGCTCGGAAGCCGCTTGTGGCTAGCGCGCTTTAGCGTGACCCGAAGGGCGAGTGAAGCGAGTAATGCTCATGTACAGCAGTACACTCGCGTGCGAGCCCAGTCCGCTTCCTCGCCGTATTGATCAGCCGGAGGCTGTTACTAACGTAGCGCCTTGCATGGCTCTAGCTCGCGAGCCTTTGAACAGGTTCTAAGTAAGAAGGAAATACAATGCAAGCGGATCTGATCATCGTTGGCGCAGGCATGGTAGGCAGCGCATTGGCGCTGGCCCTGGACGATCAGGGGCTGGACATTCTGCTGGTCGACGGCAGCCCGCTGAGCGTCAAACCCTTTGACCCGCAGGCCGCGTTCGAGCCGCGCGTGAGTGCGCTGTCTGGGGCTAGCCAGCGCATCCTTGAGCGTCTCGGCGTTTGGCAGGGCATCGCCGCCCGCCGCGTCTGCCCCTATGGCGAGATGCAGGTGTGGGACGGCTCCGGCACCGGGCAGATTCATTTCAGCGCGGCCAGCGTGCATGCCGAGGTGCTCGGCCATATCGTCGAGAACCGCGTGGTGCAGGATGCGCTGCTCGAACGTTTGCACGACAGCTCGATTGGTCTGCTGGCCAATGCCCGCGTCGAGCAGCTGCGACGCTCCGGTGATGGTTGGTTGCTGAGCCTGCAGGACGGTCGTGAACTGCGCGCACCGTTGTTGATTGCTGCTGATGGCGCCAACTCGGCGGTGCGGCGTCTGGCCGGTTGCGCCACCCGTGAGTGGGATTATCTGCACCACGCCATCGTCACCAGTGTGCGTTGCAGCAAGCCGCATCAGGCAACCGCTTGGCAGCGTTTTACCGATGACGGTCCGTTGGCCTTTTTGCCGCTGGCTGGGCCGGAAGGCGAGCACTGGTGTTCGATTGTCTGGTCGGTCACGCCAACTGAGGCCGAACGGTTGATGGCCCTGGATGAGCCGGGTTTCCGCCGCGCCTTGGGCTTTGCCTTCGAGCATCGTTTGGGTGAGGTGCTGCACGCCGATGCGCGGCTATGCATCCCACTGCGCCAGCGTCACGCCAAGCGTTATGTTGAAGACGGCCTGGCTCTGATTGGCGATGCGGCGCACAGCATCCACCCGCTGGCCGGGCAGGGCGTCAACTTGGGGTTTCTCGATGTCGCGGTACTGGCCGAGGTGCTGCTGCACGCCGCCCAGCGCGGTGAGCGTTTGAGCGATGCCAAGGTGCTCAGCCGTTACGAGCGTCGGCGTATGCCGCACAACCTGGCGATGATGGCGGCGATGGAAGGCTTCGAACGGTTGTTTCAGGCCGATCCTCTGCCGCTACGCTGGTTGCGCAACAGTGGCCTCAACTGGGTCGATGAGCTGCCGGAAACCAAAGCGCTGTTTGTACGCCAGGCATTGGGGCTGTCCGGCGACCTGCCGGAGTTGGCGCGGGTTTAACCCGCCTTATCTACCCCGCACACAATGCAGCGCGTTGCGGCGGTGCTGGGTTACGCCGCGCCTAAAATAGTGTGCGCCTGGCAATGGCGGTATGCGGCTAACACATCCCACGAACGCGCACCACAAAAAATCTATGGTCACCCCCATTTTTGCAATACTGATCAGCGATGGGTGTTTGGCTTGCTTAAATCTATCCGGCGTCTGTATGAGGCATGCCCCGCGCCACGATGAGAGTCGCACCTG